>ERZ1031329.106-NODE-106-length-24638-cov-29.516088_pt1 | contig 24638 bp, 23 predicted proteins | sample MGYA00518053_ERZ1031329 | MGnify/ENA primary metagenome ERZ1031329 (study PRJEB33718, sample SAMN03159840) | human skin metagenome | collected 2014-02-25 | study: EMG produced TPA metagenomics assembly of the PRJNA266117 data set (Human skin bacterial metagenome... | reverse complement strand
TTTTCCAGGGCCCACCATCAGCAAGCGTTACACCACACTAAGGGACGCAACCCCCATCGGGTGACTCGTCTGCGCAGGCAGGGTGAACGGTATTATGCCGACGGCATGCGCGATCTCCCGGAGGACAGGCGGCTTGCGATCTTGGCTGTTTGCGTCTCGGAATGGCAGGCGATGTTGGCCGACGCAGTGGTCGAAACCCACGACCGGATCGTCGGCCGTCTCTACCGTGCTTCGGAGCGTATTTGCCATGCAAAGGTCGCAGACGAAGCGGGGGTGGTGCGTGACACCCTGAAATCCTTCGCCGAGATCGGGGGCGCCCTGGTCGATGCACAGGATGATGGCCAGCCGCTGGGCGATGTCATCGCGAGTGGGTCAGGGTGGGACGGCTTAAAAACCCTTGTTGCAATGGCAACCAGGCTGACCGCCACCATGGCCGACGATCCGCTCAATCATGTGCTCGACGGTTATCACCGCTTCCGCCGATACGCTCCACGCATGTTGCGCCTGCTCGATCTGCGAGCTGCGCCCGTTGCACTGCCGCTTCTGGAAGCGGTGACGGCCCTTCGTACCGGTTTGAACGATGCCGCGATGACCAGCTTCTTGCGGCCCAGCTCGAAATGGCATCGCCACCTTCGGGCCCAGAGGGCTGGCGACGCTCGCCTATGGGAGATCGCGGTACTGTTCCATCTGCGCGATGCGTTCCGCTCCGGAGATGTCTGGCTTACTAGGTCCCGGCGCTATGGCGATCTGAAACACGCACTCGTTCCGGCACAAGCCATCGCGGAAGGCGGTCGTCTCGCTGTGCCATTGCGGCCGGAGGAATGGCTGGCAGACCGGCAAGCTCGCCTCGACATGCGGTTGCGCGAGCTTGGCCGTGCCGCTCGCGCAGGCACGATCCCGGGCGGGTCGATTGAAAACGGCGTTCTGCATATCGAGAAACTCGAAGCCGCCGCGCCGACAGGCGCCGAAGATCTGGTGCTCGATCTCTACAAGCAGATCCCGCCCACGCGCATCACCGATCTCCTGCTGGAGGTGGATGCGGCGACCGGCTTCACCGAAGCGTTCACCCATCTGCGCACAGGAGCACCCTGCGCTGACCGGATCGGGCTAATGAACGTTATCTTGGCGGAAGGGATCAACCTCGGCTTGCGCAAAATGGCGGATGCGACAAACACCCACACCTTCTGGGAATTGATCCGCATTGGACGGTGGCATGTCGAGGGCGAAGCCTATGACCGGGCGCTGGCCATGGTGGTCGAGGCACAGGCAGCGTTACCCATGGCCCGGTTCTGGGGCATGGGCACGTCGGCTTCGAGCGACGGACAGTTCTTCGTCGCTACAGAGCAAGGTGAGGCCATGAACCTGGTCAACGCGAAATATGGCAATACCCCGGGCCTGAAAGCCTATAGCCACGTCTCCGACCAATATGCGCCGTTCGCAACCCAGGTGATTCCTGCAACGGCAAGCGAAGCGCCTTACATCCTCGATGGCCTGCTGATGAACGATGCTGGACGCCATATCCGCGAGCAGTTCACCGACACGGGCGGCTTCACCGATCACGTCTTTGCCGCATGTGCCATTCTCGGCTACCGGTTCGCTCCGCGCATCCGCGACCTGCCATCCAAACGGCTCTACGCGTTCAATCCGTCGGCCGCCCCGGCGCACCTGCGAGCGTTGATCGGCGGAAAGGTCAACCAAGCCATGATCGAGCGCAATTGGCCCGACATCCTGCGCATCGCCGCCACCATTGCTGCCGGGACCGTCGCGCCAAGCCAGATTCTGCGGAAACTCGCCTCCTATCCGCGGCAGAACGAGCTCGCGACAGCCCTGCGGGAAGTCGGTCGCGTCGAGCGCACCCTGTTCATGATCGACTGGATTCTGGATGCCGAACTCCAACGGCGTGCCCAGATCGGGCTCAACAAAGGCGAAGCTCATCATGCGCTGAAGCGGGCAATCAGCTTCCACCGCCGCGGTGAAATCCGCGACCGTTCCGCCGAAGGCCAGCATTACCGCATCGCCGGCATGAATCTGCTCGCCGCCATCATCATCTTCTGGAACACCATGAAGCTCGGCGAGGTCGTTGCAAACCAGAAACGCGATGGAAAGCTGCTATCGCCCGATCTCTTGGCCCATGTTTCGCCGCTCGGATGGGAACACATCAATCTCACCGGAGAATATCGCTGGCCAAAGCCTTAGCGTAGGATTCCGCCCCCTCCCGCAAACGACCCCAAGATGTTCATGGTCTCCCCGATCACTGCCCGGAAATGGGCAGGCCGCTACCGGGAAGAGGGTGAGTTTGGGATGCAGGATCGCTCCAGCAAGCCGCACCGGATCCCAGGCAGGACGCCCGAGCATGTCAAGAAGAAGATCATCAACCTGCGCTGGCGGCTTCGACTGGGGCCAGCCCAGATCGCTGCGCGACTTGGTCTCTCGACGTCGACTGTTCACGCGGTCCTCGTCCGTTGCCGCGTGAACCGCCTCTCGCATATCGATCGTGTCACTGGCGAGCCATTGCGGCGATATGAGCATCCTCATCCGGGATCGTTGATTCATGTCGATGTCACGAAGTTCGGCAACATCCCCGACGGCGGTGGACATCGTTACGTAGGTCGGCAGCAAGGCGCACGGAACAAGCTCGCGACTCCGGGATTACCACGAGGAAAAGATCACAAGCCGCGCACCGGGACGGCGTTCGTTCACACAGTCATCGACGACCACTCCCGCGTCGCATACGCAGAAATCTGGTCGGATGAGCAGGCGAGCACAGCGGTGGGAGTTCTCGAACGCGCCGTGGCCTGGTTCGCCGAACGAGGCGTGACCGTCGAGCGAGTCCTATCCGACAACGGGTCGGCATACAGATCCCACGCATGGAGGGACTTCTGCGCTCGGCTCGGCATCCGACACAAGCGGACACGCCCCTACCGGCCGCAGACGAACGGGAAGATCGAGCGATTCCACCGCACGCTCGGGGACGGCTGGGCCTATGCCAGGTTTTACGGTTCAGAGGCCGAACGACGCCTGGCGCTGCCCGGCTGGCTCCACTTCTACAACCACCACCGACACCACTCTGCGATTGGCGGCGTACCCTTCGACCGACTCAACAACGTCCCTGGACATCACACCTAGCGCGACGCCAACGGCGCGTACGGCACGGCCTCGCCGATACCGGCGAACTGACCCCAGAACGACCAGCCGAACCACGCGAACGCCACCGCGGTGACCACGGCCCAGGCCAGCATGGTCTTACCGTTCAGCCCCAGCACCGGGATGAGCTCTTTGCCCGAAGCCCCGCCGCGAACCTTCAAAACGCTCGCCACCGCCAGCGGCAGCGCCACCAGAGCCGCTAGCGCAGACACGGTGGTCATCGACAGCACCACTGAGATGAAGAACGGGAACAAGGTCAGGACGGTGAAGAGGGTGCGCGCGTTGTCGTCGCCAAGCCTCACCGCGAGTGTGCGCTTGCCGGCGGCCGCATCGGTGGGGATGTCGCGGATGTTGTTGGCCAGGTTCACCGACGCGGAGATCGCGCCGACGGCCAGCGCGCACAGGAAGCCTTCCCAGGACACCATCCCGGACTGGGTGTACTCGGTGCCCATCACGGCGACGAGGCCGAAGAACACGAACACCGAGACCTCGCCGAAGCCGGAGTAGCCGTAGGGGCTGTCGCCGCCGGTGTAGAACCACGCCGCGGCAATGCACAGCGCGCCCACCAGCACGAGCCACATCGCGCCCGCCATCGCGGACAGGATCACGCCGAACACAGCGGCGGCGCCGAACGCGATAAACGCCGCCAGCTTCACCTGCTCCGGCGCGGCCAGCCCGGAGCCGGTCAGGCGCGTCGGGCCGGTGCGGTCGTCGTCGGTGCCGCGGATGCCGTCGGAGTAGTCGTTGGCGTAATTGACGCCGATGATTAGCGCCCACGCCACCAGAAGCGCGAGCACGGCGCGGCCGGGGTGGGCCTGCAGGGTCAGGGCCGCCACGCCGGTACCGGCGATTACGGGGGCGAATGCGTTGGGCCAGGTGTGTGGGCGGGCGGCGTCCCACCAGTCGCGGGGCGTGGCGGTGTGAGTCCCAGTGTCAGTCATGCCCTCCATCATGCACCCTCCCGGGCCGGTGGGCTAGGGTAATGCGCCATGTGGATTGACTACGCCGTGCGCCAGGGGTTCGTGGCTACCGGCGCATTCGTTCGTCTTCCGTTGCTGCTCAACGCGGCGCACAACTCGGATAAGCGCTTCCCGGAGGACGGCGAAACCGTCATTTCTTTGACCACCCACGGTACCCGTTTGCGCTCAGCGTCCGCGGCGATCGCGTCGCTTCTGGTGGGCACGGTGCGCCTGCCGGTGCACCTGTGGCTGGACCCGGTGGATTTCCACGCCCGGTGGCCGGAGGCGCTGCAGGCGCTGGCGGATCGTGGCTTGCAGGTGCACGAATCCACCGGCGGCCTGGGCCCGCACACCAAGTATTACGGCACGTTCCAGCAGTATCCGGGCTGCAACGTAATCACCGTCGACGACGATGTGCTTTACCCGCGCACGTTTGCGCAGAAGCTTATCGACGCCCCTTCGGCCTCCACCATCACCGCCTACCGCGCCCACAGAGTCGTGCTGGACCAAGACGGGATCGCGACGTACAAGAAGTGGCGGCCGGTGCGAAGCGCCGAACCCTCCATCCTGCACTTCGCCACCGGCGTGGACGGCGTGCGCTACCCGAAGGAGATGGTGCGCTACGTCGCCGAGCGTGGCACAGAGTTTTTGGACCTCGCCCCGCGCGCCGACGACGTGTGGCTGAACCACTGCGCCCTGCGCGCCGGGTTCCCGGTGCGGCAGGTGGAGGAGCGTTCGGCGAACTTCCCGCTGGTGCCCGGCTCGCAGCGGGTGCGCCTGTCGCGCGTGAACCTCTCCGGCGGCAACGACGTCCAGATCGCCGCGACCTATTCGGCGGAAGACGTAGCCAAGCTGCGCGCCGCGGAGTAGCGTTTGGCCGGTGAATGATACGGCCTCTTCGAGGTGGTTGGGCCCGGCGCAGCTGACGGCGTTGGGGTTCCTTGCGCTGATCCTCACCGGAACGGCGCTTTTGACTATGCCGTTCGCGTCTGCCGACGGCACCGCCACCGCCCCGATGAGCGCGCTGTTTACCGCCACGTCCGCCACCACCCTGACTGGCTTGGTCACCGAGGACACCGGCAGCCACTGGAGCCTGGCGGGCCAGGTCATTGTGCTTGCCCTGATCCAGGTGGGCGGCCTGGGCATTATGAGCATCACCTCGCTGACCGGCATGCTGCTCACCGGCCGGGTGAAGCTTCGCTCGCGGTATTCCACGGCGGCTGAGGGCCGTCCGATTCTGGAGGGCGGGGTGAGGCGGACGCTCGTCGCAACGCTTTTGCTCACGTTCTTCTTTGAAGGGGTTGTGGCGGTGATTCTGTTCACCCGCTTCGCCACCGTCTACGGCATGCCGCTGCCGCGCGCGGCGTGGGAGGGGGTCTTCCACGCGATCTCCGCGTTTAACAACGCCGGGTTCGGCCTGCGCTCCGACAGCCTGATCTCCTACAACACGGACGGCTGGATCCTCATCCCGCTGGCTGGCGCGCTGATGATCGGCGGGCTGGGGTACCCGGTGCTTTCGGAGCTGGTGCGCCGCGGCCGCGAGCGGGTGCGGGGCCGGCTGCACGGCACTCCGGTGAGCTCGCGGCGGTTGTCCGTCACCACCCGCATGACGCTGAAGGGCACCGCGTTTCTGGTGGTCTCGGCCACGCTCATCATCGCGCTGTTGGAGTGGCGCGGCTTCCTCGCCGAGATGTCCACCGGCACCAAGTGGCTCAACGCGTTCTTCTCCGGCGTCACCCCGCGCACCGCCGGGTTCAACTCCATCGACTACGCCGACGCGCACCCGATCACGCTCATGGTCACGGACATCTACATGTTCATCGGCGGCGGCTCCGCGGGCACCGCCGGCGGCATCAAAATCACCACCGCGGTCGTGCTGCTGGCCGCGATGCTCGCGGAGTTCCGCGGCCGCGAAGCGACCACCGTGGGGCACCGCACCGTGCCGAAGTCGGTGGTGCGCCAGGCCATGACGGTGGCCGCGGCGGGCGTGGTGGCGGTGACCGCCGGTGTGGCCACGCTGCGTATTTGCGACCCGCAATTCACCGCCGACCAAGTCAACTTCGAAGTCATCTCCGCCTTCGCCACCACCGGGCTTTCCACCGGCATCACCTCCGACTTGTCCACCCCGTCCCAGCTGGCGCTGTGCCTGCTGATGTACCTCGGGCGCATCGGCCCGTTCACCCTCGTGGCGGCGCTGGCGCTGCGCAACGTCACCCGCAGGTACGAATACCCCACAGAAAGGCCGTTCATTGGTTAACTTCCCGCACTTCAAGGCCACCCAGCGGCTGAACATCCCGCCGGTGGTGGTCATCGGCCTGGGCCGCTTCGGCGGCGCCATCGCCCAGGAGCTCACCCGCTACGGCGTGGAGGTTCTGGGCATCGACTCGGACGAGCGCCTGGTGCGCGAGTACGCGCCCTTGCTTACCGACGCCACCGTCGCCGACACCACCGACGCGGAAGCCCTGCGCCAACTCGGGCTGGAAGAGGTTAAACGTGCCGTGATCGGCATCGGTTCCGCGCTGGAGGCCTCCATCCTGACCGCCTCCAACCTGGTGGATCTAGGGGTGCCCGACATTTGGGCGAAGGCTGATTCGGAGTCCCACGCCCGCATTTTGCAACGCCTCGGCGTGCACCACGTGGTGCGCCCGGAGCACGACACCGGCCGCCGGGTGGCGCATCTGCTCGGCGGGAGGTTCCAGGATTTCGCAGAGTTGGCGGAGAACTACGGCGTGATCAAGATGGCCCCGCCGCGTGCGCTGCTGTCCGGCCCCTGCGACGCGGAAAAGCTGTGGGACAAGCACCGCGTGCAGGTGGTCTCCGTGCGCAACAGCAACGGCGAGTGGCAGCCGTTTGTGCCGGACCAGGAGCTCTCCCCGTCGAACCTGATTGTGATGGCGGGTGCGCCGGACGACTTAGAGCGTTTCTCCCAGCAGTAGGGGCATGTGGCAGTCTTTGGACCAGTTCTGCTGGGAGTGGTTCTGTCTCAGCTGGTAAGTCTCAGTCCATCTGCAGCACGGTGCGAAGTTCCGCGAACAGCTCCGGGCGCAGCCGGTGGAGGACCGACCTGCCCAGGCGGCTCTTTTCTAGGAGCCCGGCCTCGGTAAGTTTTTTGAGGTGGTGGGACACCGTCGGTTGGCTTAGCCCAGAGCGTTGCGTCAGTTCACTCACGCTCATCGGCTCGCAGCCCTCTTCGGCGAGCCAGGAGAGTAGTTGCAGCCGGCCGGGGTCCGCCAAAACTTTGAACAGGGCCGCGTAACGCGTCGCGTCGTCTGCGGAGAGCAAGCCGGAGCCCAGCGAGCAGCAGTCGAGGCCAGTGTCTGCTGTCGTGGCGACAGAATCTTTCATGCTTCCTACCTTTTCATATTGACAGCGATAAATGTGCCTTTTAGTGTCCGTATTGATAATGGTCAATAGATAAGGATTCCAGATGGAAGACACAACCTCTCAGCCAGTAGAGCGCATGTCATTTCTTGACCGCTTCCTACCGGTGTGGATCATGCTCGCCATGGCTGCGGGCCTCGCCCTCGGCCGAGCGGTGCCGGGGCTTTCGGGCGCACTCGAGCGCTTGGAGGTCGGCGGGATCTCGTTGCCGATCGCGCTCGGCCTGCTGGTGATGATGTACCCGCCGCTGGCCAAGGTGCGCTACGACAAGACCCGCGAGATCGCCACCGACAAACGGCTCATGACCGTGTCCATCATCTTGAACTGGATTGTCGGCCCCGCGTTCATGTTCGCGCTCGCCTGGATCTTCCTGCCCAACGAGCCCGAACTGCGCACCGGCTTAGTCATCGTCGGCCTGGCACGCTGCATCGCCATGGTGCTGGTGTGGTCCGACCTCGCCTGCGCCGACCGGGAAGCCACCGCCGTGCTTGTGGCCATCAACTCGGTGTTCCAGGTGCTCATGTTCGGCGTGCTCGGCTGGTTCTACCTGCAGGTCCTGCCGTCCTGGCTGGGCCTGGAGACCACCTCGGTGGAGTTCTCCTTCTGGGCGATCGTCTCCTCCGTGCTCGTCTTTTTGGGCATCCCGCTGCTGGCCGGGCTGCTGTCCCGCATCATCGGTGAGCGCACCAAGGGCCGCGACTGGTACGAGAACACGTTCCTGCCCCGGATCTCTCCGCTGGCGCTGGTCGGCCTGCTGTACACGATCGTGCTGCTGTTTTCCCTGCAGGGTGACCAGATCCTGTCCAGGCCGTTGACCGTGGCCACGGTGGCGCTGCCGCTGCTGTGCTACTTCGTGGGCATGTTCGCCGTGGCTCTTGTGGTGGCCAAGCTGTCCGGCATGGACTACGCCCAGTCTGCCTCGGTGGCGTTTACCGCCGCCGGCAACAACTTCGAGCTCGCCATCGCGGTGGCGATCGGCACCTTCGGCGCCACCTCCGCCCAGGCGCTGGCGGGTACGATTGGCCCGCTCATCGAGATCCCGGTGCTCGTCGGCTTGGTCTACCTCATGCGGGGGATCGGCCCGAAACTGTTCCCCGGTGACCCAACCTTGCCTAACCAAAGGAGCCTTACATGAAGCCCTCAGTCCTGTTTGTCTGCGTCGGCAACGGCGGCAAGTCCCAGATGGCGGCGGCGCTCGCCGAGAAGCACGCTGGTAGCAAGCTCGGCATCCACTCCGCGGGTACCAAACCCGGCACGAAGCTGAACCAGGAATCGGTCGAGGCGATCGCAGAGGCTGGCGCCGACATGTCGCACGGCACGCCCAAACCCATCGATCCGGAACTGCTGCGCAACGTTGATCGCGTCGTGGTGCTCGGCGAAGACGCGCAGGTGGAAATGCCTGACGGCGCCCGCGGCACGCTGGAGCGCTGGCGCACCGACGAACCCTCGCACCGCGGCATCGAGGGCATGGAGCGCATGCGCCTGGTGCGCGATGACATTGACGCCCGCGTGCGCTCGCTTATCGACGAACTCTTGTAGCGCCTTAATACGCCGGGATCATCGGGATTCGCTGTTTGTTGCGGAACCTCGACGCCTGCATGCGCGCCGGCGAGGTGCCGCGGTAGTGGGTGGTGGAGGGGGAGGTTGCGTACTTCGGATTCGTGGACGGTTTGCGGGAGCGTAGCTTCTCGTGCCTCACACCACCGCATTGTGGCACGAATTACACGATTGTGCTTTGCGAGCAATTGCTTTGCGACGATCCTCCGGTAGCAGTCCTTATTCTGGTCCTTCGACCCTGTACCCGCTCTCTTCCAGAAGGGCCACCGCCCGGGAAAGATTTCCGTGGATCACCCGATCCACCTCCGCGTCGTGGTAGAGGGTGCGGTGAAAATCGAGCCACTCTTCCCATCCTGTCTCGGGCGCAGCGCCGAACTCTCGGATAAGCAGTTCGACGACATCCGTGAGTTGCAAACGGAATTGAGGTCCGCCCATCGGGAAATGGATGTCCTGCTGCTGGGCTGCGGTGTCATACCTTCCCGCACGGGCAAGCAGTAGTCCTAGTGGCACCGAGTCAGCGTGGAACTGGAAATGCGAAGCGGGTTTGTTCCTGGCTTGCGATTCGTACTCGAACCGGACGACCGGGGCGGGCTTCTTTCTCGCCCTGAACTCGATTTTGAAGGTGCTTTTCTCTATTTCGACATCGTCGTTGACATCGTCATATCTGAGTAGATACTCATAGCGGAGGACTAGGCGGTCGCTCCCAGAGTGGGCAATAATGACCGGATGAGTACCCTCGACGAATGCTCGTTGTCCGTCAGCCAGAATCTCCGCGTCGATCGGCGATGAGCCCTCAAGGGTCCTCTCGAGCAATTGCACCGTCAGCAGCATGAAGGCGCGCACTGCGTTTTCGAGGCCCCGTGATGAAGTCACGCCACTCCGTATCGGAGCCACATACAGGCCTCGTACCGCTCTAAGAGTCGCTCTTCCGCATACTCAATCGCACCAGCATCCCGTAAGCGACGAAGGTGCTCGACGGTGAGAGGTGCCATTTGGGCTTTCAAACTGGCGAGTTCTTCATCCAATTCCTCCACAGTTCTCCGAACTGGGGTCAGAGACTTTCTCATGGCACCTCCGTTCTTAGTTTTTAGGATGGGGAAGATAATTACGCATTTTAGACAGCTAAATGGGTAGGTTTCTACTCTCGCGCAAGCTAGTCTCGCCAGCGGGTGATAAAAATGCCGACCAAGTGTGCGAGGCCCAAGAAATCAGGCAATTCCGGAGGAAGGAGCAACGATGAACGAGCAGCAGTCGGAAAAACTACGTTCCTATTACGACAACACCGACACCTCCGATCTCATGGAAGATGCTCAACCAGGAGACCTGGGCAATGTCGCAGACCCCGAAGCTAGCGTTGCGTTTACTGTCACCATGCCTAATCGGGTTCTCCGCACCGCGCGGGGAATGGCCGCAGCCGAGGGAGTTTCTACCAACGATGTGCTCCGGCGGTTCATTGAAGCCGGAGTGGATGACCGGGCTGGGGCCGAGGCCTCAATTCCAGTGAGTAAGCTCCTTCGCCTCATCGACGAAGCCCGCGGCGCGTAACATCTGCCACCATGAGCGACGAGCAGACCAACGCACCGCAGTCCGAAACAGCATCCTGGTTCGCGGACAACCAAGCCAACTGGGATTCACGGGCCCACGCCCACATGTTCGGCAACTACGGCGGCAAGGACGAGCTGATCGCGGACAAGACCGCAATCAGCAGCGTCCTCGCGGTGGACATCGACCGCTTCGGCGACCTCACCGGAAAGTCCGTGTGCCACCTGCAGTGCCACGTGGGCACGGACACCATCGGGTTCGCCCGCCGCGGGGCGTCCCGAGTCGTCGGCGTGGATCTGTCCGCCGAGTCGATCAACTACGCTCGCGACTTCGCTGCCCAGGCCGACGCGGACGTCGAGTTCATCCAGAGCAACGTCTACGACGCTCGCGAAGCTGTCGACGGCGAATTCGACCTCGTCTACACCTCCGCCGGCGTGCTGTGCTGGCTGCCGCAGGTGCGGAGGTGGGCGGAGGTCGTCGCAAAGCTACTTGCTCCCGGCGGTACCTTCTTCATCCGCGACGACCACCCAATGTTCATGGCCATCGGCGAGGACGTGTCCCACGGCCTGCGTATCGAGCAGCCGTATTTCGAAATGCCCGACCCGCTGACCTGGGAGGACGAGGACAGCTACGTCACCACCCCGGGCGCGCCGAAGCTGGCTAGCCCGCGCAACCACCAGTGGAACCACTCACTCGGCGAGATTGTCACCGCGCTCATCGACGCCGGCCTGACCATCACCGCCCTCGAAGAAACCCCCTACTCCGCGTGGTGCCCCTGGCCCGAGCTGATGGTGGAAGACTCCCGCGGATTCATCCTCCGCGACAACCCCGAGCGCCTGCCGCTCCAATTCGCCATCACCGCGACGAAGTCCTAGGGGCCTTTGCCTATGGACGGGCCTTCGGTGGCTACACCGTCAATTGGGTTCTCCAGCCAGCATTTCTAGCGATTCGTACCGTGCCCCTGGTTTCCGCCGAAAGACGGTTAGCTCTCAGCGTGCTCCAGCTGCCGCACCCACCGTCCGAGAGTTCCGTCGACGATGAGGCCATGAAGAAAGTCGTGTCCCATCAAGGCGGAGACGGTCAGAATCTGCGTTATCACTGCAAGCACCTCTTCACTTGAAACATCTTCCGGCTTGTGAGTAGCGAGATACTCGGGGAGGGGAGCATTCTTCAGAACAGTTGCCGCGTCGGGATGCTTGAAAGGCTCGAAATCGTCAGCAAACTGATTCCGGAGTTCTGCGGTCGAATCAGCATCACTCCTTAGGGACTCGGCCTCTGCAAATTCGTCGATGTATTTCGTAATCGGGGAATACTTGTTTTTAGGGGCTGGCGTGGGGGAGTCTTCTGCCTGGCTGTTGCTCGCCTTGCCGTTCTTGGTTGGGCGAAGAGTGAACACAAGCTCGTCGGAATCGAGGCCAATGTGCTCGAAGAGCGCACGAAGGAGAGTCATCTTCGCGTTAGTACTCGTGGCGGTGAACACGATCAAGCTGTCATCGAACCGGCGCCATTCCGAAGGCGTGTCATCCGTCGGGTTGATCACCTTGATCTGGCCGTTCGCCTCTGCGAAATCTTGAATGCTAGTCCTGTGCTCACGCACGAGGTGAGTGAGCAGCACCTGCACCATGTGAGCCCAGCTTTCCACGGTCTGATGGAAGTCTCCGATTTGGAACGAGGCGATATCGCGGTTGGTGAAGCTTGCTTCATCGCCCATGGGCTCTGTTGGCAGCACTGCGGCTGGAGGCTCGAAGTCAGTCGTGGGGGATTTCCAGTACTGGAGAGCCGCGTCTGTGAACGCCTCCGTTCGGTCCCGCATTTGCTCGACGCCCCATGTCTCAGTCGACTTCACTATGTCGTTCAGACGGTACGGCGTGGCATCGAAGCCATCTTCCATTGACTTCTTCCGTTCGAAAGAAGCATTGGAATAGGACGAGTTGTACCCGGTCACGGTGAGGTTTCCAATGCGGTTCAGCCAGGTCTCGTGGATTTCTTCCGCATCCGGACCCAACGCTTCCTTCCAGGCAGGAGTCAGCGTTTGCGGCATGATGTGCTCGATGGAGATGTCTCCGTCCTGCAGTGCGCGGGAAATGTCTCGGACGTCCTTGGATTCCCCGTTCTCCAGCACATCGAAGATGTAGTCGCGCCAAGATGCTCGGAGCGAGTACATGTTTTTGGTCGCGAACGCTTCCTTGAATTCAGTGTCGCTGGGGAATCGACCGGAACCGGAGCGCCGAAGAAGCGTATAAGCAAAAATCTCGGAATAAGGCTGATTGTCGGTCCGCAGTTTCGAAATTTCGGAGAATGCGGTCGCGAAAATCTTGTTCAGGGAGTTAGTGGCAATGCCAGCGACAAAGCGGCGCGTGACAAACGACTCGATAATCTTGAGCACGCTGTAGAAGTCATCGTACGTCGTGGCTCCATTTTCCACTTCCCGAAGGAGTGGAAGCAGGAACGGGAACGTGACAGCACCACGAATCGGATTCATGCGCTGAAGCAATCGGTCGACCTTGTCGTTTCCGGTTTGCGCGTTCTTCAGCTTGCGGTAGTACGTCGAGTACTCGTGAAGATCGTCGAGCACCTCACTTGTCTCCAAGTTTTTCTTGGAGACGTAGGTTTTGAAAGCATCGTAAACGTCCTGCTCCCTCGGAGTAGAGGAATTCTTAGTTGTCAAATACCAGCGGATGAAAGCGTCCGTGCCGAATCCGCTGTTCTCTTCGATGGGGTTCCAACGGTCTTCGTACAAGCGGGTCTGGGTAGCCGAGTCCTGCCCCATGAGCACGAAATTTCGGATCTTATCTGACTCTTTGAGCTCGAGTCCTGTTGAGTTCAACGACTCGAAGATTCGTTGAGCGTCGTCGAAATCTTCGAGGTCGAGGTGCATGACCTCGAGGCTGCGGATAGCTTCCCAGATTTGGTCCGCAGTGAATGGAGTGTTGGCGAGGCGCTCTCGGAAATATTTGTAGTTCGCCGTGATGTTGGAACCGGGAATGAAGTTCTTTTCCGGTCCGAAAAGGCGTCGATACGCCTTGTCGTCGTCCTTGACCGGCTTCAGTTTGAACTTCGTTTCTTCTTTGTAAGCGCCGATGCGGAGGTAGTCGTATTCGATTTTCCGGGCTAGCTCATCGTCTTCTGAGGAGATGGTGCCCTCATCAAGCGACTTCGCCAGTGCGAGCATAAGCAGGCTCACCGTTGTGAGACGCTGCTGCCCATCAATGACAACCCACTGCCACGATTCGGGCTTGCCCACTACCGCGCCGAAGAAATGTTTTGGGCGCTTCTCGATGATGATGTCTTCGAGATCCTGAAACAAGCGCTCGCACTGTTTAATCTGCCAGTCGTAATTGCGCTGGTAAACAGGGATGAAAAGCGTCTTATGGTTGCCATCGAACGCATTCAAAATTGGATTGGTGGTGCCCTTCATCGGTGGCTCAACTTCCTGCGTAGGCGGTTTGTACCAGGGGCAATCATCGTGGTCGGTTCGAAGATCGCCTTTCAGTAATCCAAGCTAGTCGACGGCCCGGCAGGCATGTCGGGGATGGTTGTTATATTCGCAAATGTGTCCGAAATGGGCACCCCTTCCTAGTGGCGCGTTCGTCTCCGTCACTAGGCGGGACGAGTGCGCTCTTTGAGAAGGGTTCACTCCGACCGTGGGAAGGGGGTGAGATGGATGCCTACGCACGAGTCCGGTAACCAACCGGAAAAGCGCAAGGCTCGGAACGCGATGGTCGAGATCGCGGTCCGAGCCTTAGGCGGGCTACTGGCCAGGCTGCTCGAGGACATGGTCCACGAGCTGTTCAATTGACCAGATAGCTAGTCTCGCCAAACCCTCGCGCTGACGATTAAAGCGGCGCGGGGGCCTAGCCGTTTGGCCGACATGATCACCAGTCATGTCGTGTCCCAGTGTAACTACATATCCGACATGTACAAGGGTCTGGTTGATTTGTGGACATTCCGTCACTTCCGGAACAAGTTAAACAGCGCCATCACTCCAGAAATCGCTGCGGTGAGGCCTCCGAAGAAGAAGCCGAATGCGAATACTCCCGCGATGAAGGACTCGGCGTCCGGGTCGAAGGTCTCGATGCACAGACCGAACAGGAAGAAGCACAGCACACCGAGGCCCGCGGACCACTTGAACACCTTGGCGGCCTTCGGACGCTTGACCGGCGCGGGTGCGGGTTCCGTCGGAGCTGGGGTGCTCCAGGATGATGGCACCGGCGCAGGGGTGTACTGCGGAGTGTTCGCAGCGGTGAGAAGCTCTTCGGGGGTCGGGCCGGAAGGCGCGGGTTGTTGGGGTTCGGCGACGGGCGTTGCCTCAGCGGGCTGGAGAGGTCGTGTGGTCAAGTCCAGCTGAGCACCGTGGGGAGGCAGCGGCTCCGGAATACGGCTGAACACGTTGCCCTGCGGATCGCCCGGCTGCCCCGTGCGGGTTGTCTCCTGGTCCATTGTTTCTCCATCCGGCGGTGCGTTTATCTTCTTCCCCGAGACTAGAGCAGTAAGCGGCCTACTGCGCTGGCTCGCAAAATGAAGGACGGAGGTTCCACGCTCCGCGAGATGGGGAAGGCGCTCGGGGTGTCGTACCGGCGGGCGACGGAGTTGGCGGCGGGGGAGAAGGCCGGAGGGCGTCGATAGGCAAAAGATCCATGGAACCGGCGGCGGGTTCATTTCGTCTAAAGAAGTGAAGGGCGAATGTCGGAGTGTCAATCTACGGTTGACAGATATGCGATGGGGGAGGTTGAACTATGAAGCGTTATGCAGTAATTAGGAAGTTGCGAGCTGAAGCGCGCAGACGCGGACTCGAATTTGAGGAGATATGCCTAACTCGCCATGACGCATGCCGGGTTGGAGACACGACTCGGACGCTGGGCAGACATAACGAGATTGATGATCTTGCGGCGCGGAAGTTCTTTGACCAATTTAAGAACGAATTAGGAAAAGGGTGGTGGCGATGAAGGCGTTCACGGTGACTGCAGAGCGTGGGCCGAGCGGCGCTTGGGTGCTGGAATGCGACGAACTGGGGGTGGTTTCGCAGACCCGGAGGCTCGACCGTGCGGAGGGCGAGGTCGCGGAGGCGATCGCGTTTCAGTCTGGGATGCAGCCGGGCGAGTTTGAGATCGAGGTCGTGCCTATCCTGCCTGCTGAGGTTGAGTCGTTGCGTAAGCGTGCCGACGACCTCGGTGTGAAGGCGAAAGCCGCATCGGATGAGGCTGCGGCGGCGAGGTCGGCGCTGGCGCGCAAGTTGAAGGACGAGGGGTTCACGCTCCGCGAGATGGGTCAGGTACTCGGGGTGTCGTACCAGCGGGCGTCGGAGTTGGCGGCCGGGTAAGGAAGAGGAGCGGCGAAGATGCGGTATAGCTACAAGGAAATCAAGTCTCTCGACGGACTGCGCCTCAAGCGTCCGCCGCACCAGGGGGAGATCGCCACCAGCTGGCGAAACCGGTCGTAGCTGTAATGAAGCTGGCCGGGTAGCGCTGTCGGGTGGAGTAGCGCTCCTTGGAATCGGCTTCTTCATCGATTTTGCTGCCAAGATTACGGGCGCGATGCTCCAAGATAAAGGCGTTGCATAGTACGTTGGCCGGGGTTCCGCCAGTTAAGCCAAAGATTGAGTGAGAAAGGGCGTGCGCTATGCAAAAGAAACTGGGACTGCGGTTTTGGAGTCCGCTGCTAGTAGGTGGCGTTGCTCTTGCGCTACGCCACAACCTCGATGACGGCACCTATGCAGATGCACCTGTGGTTACCGGTGTGTTCTTCGCAGTCATGGCCGCTGCGGCACTGTGCTTCGTTGCAGTGGCCGCGTTGAAAGCAGACAGGACCAAGCAATCGGTTCAATCACTTCTTATTCGAGATTTGATATCGGCGCTTGCGATATTCGGTATTGCACTCATCGAGTGGCCAGGCACTGTGCCGGTGATTCTTTGCTGTGCTGCAGTTTGGGGTGTTGCCGCTTACATGCAGGCCCCCGAAAAACCGTCTTAGTCGAACAGCTCCTTGACGGCCGCGCGGTCCACTTTGCCCGGGCCGAGCTGCGGCAACGCGGCCACTATCTTGAGTTCTTTGGGGATCTGCCAGTGCGCGATGCGGCCGGCGTCCTCCGCGTCGGCGAGGGCGTCCAGGATATCGGGCACTGTCGCGGAGCCGGTGTAGGCGGCGCAGATGCGCTGGCCGAAGCGGTCGTCGTCTTTGCCGATGACGGTGGCGGCGGTGACGCCGTCGATAAGCAAAAGCTCCTCTTCTAGCACCTCGGGGTGGAGCTTGAGGCCGCCGGAAGAAATGACGTTGTCCGTGCGGCCGAGGACCGTGAGCACGCCGCCGTCGAGCTCGCCGGCGTCCGAGGTGCGGAACCAGCCGCCGGAGAGGTCGGGGGAGTCGAGCTGGTGGTAGCCGCGGGCGACCATGGGGCCGCCGAGGTGGATGCGGCCGTTCTGGATGCGCACGCGGGCGCCGGCGATGGGGCGGCCGTCGTAGACGCAGCCGCCGGAGGTTTCGGAGGAGCCGTAGGTGGTGACCACGTTGATGCGCAGCTTCTTAGCCGAGTCGAGCAGGCGCGGGTTGGTTGCTGCTCCGCCGACGAGGACCGCGGAAAACGTGCGCAGCGCGTCGATGCCCTTGAGCGTGGACGTGGCCTTGGCCAGCTGCATCGGGGTCAGCGCGGTGTAAGTGCGCTCGCCGGTTTGCGCGAGCTCGTGGGCGCGGGTGGCGAACTCGGCGACGTTGAAGCCGCGGGTCAGGTCGATGAACCCGGGCTCGACGCCGGCGACCATGCTGCGGACGAGGACTTGCAGGCCAGCGATATACGCGGCGGGCATGGCCAGCAGCCACTGGCCCTCGCCGCCGAGTTCCTGGTGGGTGGCGTCCGCGCTGGAGATCAGGTTCGCTGGCGTGAGCATCGCGCCCTTCGGCTTGCCCGTGGAGCCGGAGGTGGACACGACCAGGGCGATGTCTTCGTCGATGGGCGCGCCGGGTTTGAGTGTGTTGCGCAGCAGGTTCGTGCGCGCCGGGTCGTTCGCGGGCACGGGCAGCAGCGTGCGCTGGCCGGTCAGGGCCTCTTCCAGCGCGGGGATGATGGCCAGCGGGTTGGCGGGGTCGACGGGGAGAAGTTCCAGCAGGTGGGTCACTTGGCGGGCGTTTCGTTCTCGAGGGGGTTCGTGGGAGTGGTGCGGGCGAAGGCCTTGCGCGACAACGGGCCGTCGATAATTGCCCACAGCCCCGCGGCTGTAAGTGCAGTGAGCAGCACGTACATCACCGGCGCGCTGTGGGGCGCGACAAGCACGGCAACGGCGTTGAACCCGATGTGGCACACAACCGCCAGCGCCCAGAGCTGCCAGCGGCGCTCGCGCACCGCGCGCAGCACGATCAGGGTAAACACCACGTGTGCGGCGATCGCGAGCGCTCGCTCGTACCAGCTTGCGGCGATCATTCCCATGCCGATGTTCTGCAACGCCTCAATCTGCTCCGCAATGGCTTGCGCGGTGGTGGGGTCGTCGTTTCCGGTGGCCTGCGCCTTGATCGCGTCGCCGGTGGTCAGCAGCATGATGTTGCCGACGAACAGGTTGGTGAAGAGCAGTAGCGCCTCTATGCCGCCGTGGCCCAGGCCGAAGCCGATGCCGTCGTTCCACTCGCGGGTGTTCTTGTCCCAGAAACGCAGCACGATCCAGCGGGCGGTCTCCTCGAACAAACCGGAGGTGACCAGGAACAGCGCAGTGGTCAGGGTGGTGGCCGTCGCTGGATCGAATGTCTTGCTGAGCAGGAACTGCAGCGGGATAACCAACGCAAACCTGGCCACCTGGGACAGCGGGAACGCCAGTGTGCCCCAGCCGAGCGACGCCCACCTGAAGCCGAGCTTGCGTTTTGCCACAAACCACGCGGCCAGCACAAGGGCGGCCAAGCCCACGAACTGCAGAATGAGAAGGCCCATCGTCATGGCAGAAACGATACCGCTGCGGTCGTGGCGGGTCGCGGTGGGCGGTGGAGCGGGCGGATCGGCGGGGCGGTGGAAACAGGCGTTTGCGGCGAGGTCGATACCTTGATGTCGATAGTTGCTGGTCACAGCGTTTCGCCGATTTTGAGCCGAAAACACTCCCGACGCGCTGACCTGGAACTATCGACCTGGAAGTATCGACATCGAGCTATCGACCTGGCTGCCCCGCTCCTAGTCACCTGTAACGCAGATCTCACTTGCCACCGATTAAACAAGCATGAGGAAGATCATCGCACCGGCCGTCGCTGCGGCGACCGCCCTTTCACTCACCGTCCCTGCCACTGCTACCGCCGCCACCTTGACCCCGTTCACCAAGGACGGCACCAACTACTGCCGCGTCACGCTCAACGACGTCGAACGCGGCCCCGCCAACCAAGCCGAACGCGCCGCGAAAACGCTCACGCACGGCATGTACGCCACCTCGGTCGTCGAGGCGTTCGAGGCCACATTCCCGGAGCTGAAGAAGCTTGGCGACGATTACGTGGCCGAGCCGGACGTCGTCAAGCATTTGCGCCTGCTGCGGGACGACAAAACGCCCGAGGGCGACGTCCGCGCCGACGTCCGCGCCGCCGCGAAGGAGAAGCTGGCGCCGCTGGGCCTGCACACCACCGACGCCGACTTCTACCTGGACATGAAGGAAAGCGCCCAGATCCCGCTGGGTCCGGCCGGCCGCGCGCTGAAGGGCAACGCTGACTGGTTCGTGGGCATTGACGGCGGGGTGCCGAAGGCACAGCCGCTCGGCGACGATTACGTGTTCGGCCGCACCGGCAAAAACACCGCGCAGTGGCTGCGCCACGTGGAGGGCTGGCAGCGCGACGCGTTCGCCGCGAACATGAAGGCAACCTACTTCGGCCAAGTCCAGGACACGTTGGAAAGCTCGTACTACTACGCGCTCGAGGAGGCCAAGACCTGCCACGACGGCACCAGCCACGTCATCTTCCCCACGCAGGATTTAAAGCTGCCGGAGGCGCCGAAGCTGGAAAACGCCGACCTTGGCGACACCGCGCCTGAGCCGGGCCCCGCACCGAAGGACCCTGAGGAGACACCGGACGAGAAGGCACCGGAGACCTTCGACGCCAAGCTGGCGCAGATTATCGGCATCGTCGCCGCGGTGCTCGCCGCCGTGGGCGCGCTGTTCGCGCTGCTGCAGAACGCGGGCGTCAAGGGCCTGCCCACCATTCCGCAGATCCCGGGGTTGACCAAGTAGGTCTCCTCCTTGGGGAGGAGGTGGGGACGCGGAGCCGTCGATAAGCTAGGCGCCCGTGCATGTGAAAACGGGTGACGCGGTGCTCGCGGTGGCGGCGGCGGTGCTTGCCGCCGTCTACACCGTGAGTGCGATCAGCGACCCGGGCGCCGCCGCCTGGGCGCAGGCGCTGCTGTCGTGGGGGTTCGTCGCTGCGTTCGCGGTGCTCACCGGCAAGCCGCGGGTGGCGTCGGCCGCGTTAGTGGTGCTCAACACCGCCTGGGCGCTGGTGTGGCTGGCTGCGCCGGTGAATCTGGGGTATTCGCTGTGGGTGCTGGCAGTGCCGGTGGCGGTGTTCGTCGCCGGCAGGTACGCCGGCAAACGCTTCGCACTTGGGGTGCTGGCGGCGGCGTGCGGGTGGGCGTTGCTCTCCCCGTTCATGTGGACGTGGGACGAGCAACTCGTGTTGTTCTACCGCCGTGGCGCAGACGGCGCGCTCACGCTGGCGCTGCATTGGGCAGCGTTCGCAGTGGCGTACCTTCTGGGTGCGAATCTGGCAGGGGAGGAGGCCGCCCGCCGCAGGGCCGCGGAAGCGAAGGAGCAACGCCTGGCGGCGGCGCGGGTGGACGAGCGCCAGGCCATCGCGCGGGATATCCACGACGTGCTGGGGCACTCGTTGACCCTGATCAAGGCGCAGGCCAACGCGGGTCTCGCGTCCGGGCGCGAGCGGGAGGCGCTGCAGCAAATCAACGCCGCCGCAGGTGAGTCGCTGGCGGAGATCCGCCTGCTCGTGCGCGGCCTACGCGAAAGCGATCGCGGGTTCGCCCCGGTGGCCGGGATCGCGGATCTGCCCGCGCTGGTGCAGCGTTTTCGCAACGCCGGCATGCAGGTCGCGCTCGACGCCCCGCCTATCGACGTCCCTCCGGTGACCTCCCTCGCCATCCACCGCATCGTGGCCGAAGCGCTGACCAACGCGGCCCGTCACCAAGTTGACCCGGTCGTCTCCGTGCGCGTGACACCGGGACAGACCGTTGTGGTGGAGGTGGTCTCTACCGGGCGGGTGTGCCCGCAGCCCGGCACCGGAGTCGGTTTGGAAGGCCTGCGCGAGCGCGCCACGAGCGCCGGCGGCACGCTCGAAGCATGGCAGGCAGGAGAGGAATTCACCGTGCGGGCGGAGTTGGCGGCATGATCCGGATTTTGCTTGCGGACGACCAACCGTTGCTGCTCAGCGCACTCGAAACCATCCTGGACGCGCAAGACGACATCACCGTCGCGGCCACAGCCGCCGATGGGGCGGAGGCGGTGGAGAAGGCGCGGGCGCACCGCATCGACGTCGCCGTGCTCGACATCCGCATGCCTGTGCTGGACGGCATTGCCGCCGCCCGCACAATTATGGAGCTGGGCCCGCGGGTGATCATGCTGACCACGTTCGACGACGACGCGCTCATCCACGCAGCCATCGACGCCGGCGTCCACGGATTCCTGCTCAAGGACGCAGAGCCGGACGTGCTCGCGGGAGCGGTGCGCGCGGTGGCCGGCGGCGAATCCGTCCTCGCGCCCGGCGTGACCGGCAGGGTGATGGAGTGGGTCCGCGAAGGTCCAGGTAGCCCGGCGTCGGCCACTGCGCTGGAGGGGCTGACTACCCGCGAGCGAGAGGTGCTCGCCGAGATCGGCCGCGGAGCGACCAACGCAGAAATCTCCGCAGCGCTGTACATCGCGGAAACCACAGTGAAAACGCACGTATCCAGTCTGCTGGCCAAACTCGGCGCGCGTGACCGGGTGGCGCTGGCGCTGATCGCGCAACGCGCTGGCATCTCCTCCTAGAGAAGGAGGCGTGTGGTCCCGCCGACCGATGTGTAAGGCTTGCTCACCGCAGACGATGGGGGCATGACCGATACACAACTCGCCTGCCGCGGTGTCGCAGTTACGTTTGGCGGGCACCAGGTGCTGCGCGATATTTCACTGACAACCACCCCGGGCCGTGTCCACGCGCTGTTGGGGCCCAACGGCGCGGGGAAATCGACACTGATGTCGGTGCTGCTCGGCCTGATCCAGCCGGACGCGGGCGAGGTGACACTGATGGGCCAGCCGTTCACACGCGAGGCGCTGCGGCACGTGGGTGCCTCGATCAATGACCCCGCCTTCTACAGCCACCTGAGCGCGCGCAACAACCTGCGCGTGCACACGACGCTGCTCGGCCTGCCCGACTCGGAGGCGGACCGGGTGCTCCAACTCGTCGGCCTGCAGGGCGCAGGCAAGAAGAAGGCGGGCACCTTCTCCACCGGAATGAAGGGCAGGCTGGCGCTGGCGCAAGCGCTCATCGGTGAGCCGGAGGTGCTCATTTTGGACGAGCCCCAAAACGGCCTCGACCCCGAGGGCATCGCCCACCTGCGCGCCTACCTGAGGGACTACGCCCGCGCCGGGCGCACTGTGCTGGTCAGCTCCCACCAGTTGGGCGAGGTGCTGCACATGGCGGACGACGCCACCGTCATCGCCGGCGGCGACGTCCGCTTCGCCGGGGACCTTGCAGAGCTGGGCCCGAACCTGGAGGAATCCTTCTTCCGCTTGACCGCAGGGGGCGGGCAATGAGTCTGCTTCGCGCCGAATGGATCCGCGCCAAAGGCTCAACGCTGTGGTGGCTCGCAGTAGCCGGGCTGCTTCTTGGCCTGCTGCTGACTGCTTTTTCACTGGTCGGCGATGTCGGCTCCGCGAAGTCCCTGCTGTATCCCCAGGGACTTCTGGTCACTGGCATGGCCGCACCCGTAGCTGCGCTGTTTGCGGGACTGGCTGAAAACCGCGAGCGCGACGCCCGCGCCGGGGGCGCACTCTGGCGGCCCGTCTCCTCCACGGGCACCCGAGCCGCCCGCGTCACAGTGGTGTGTCTGGCTCTGGCCGTGTTCGTCGTTTTGGACTTCGTGGTGCCCGTTGCGGCGGCGCTGGTGTTCGGCCTGGACGGCGCTGCGCAAGTCGCGCTTGTCGGTGCGTTTGTGTGGCTCGGCATGCTGGGCCCAGCGGGCCTGGCAGCCGCGGCCACCCGCCGTGTTGGGCTGTTGCCGACGCTCGTAGCCGCATTCGTGTTCACCATCGAGCTCGGGTACTTCGTGGAGCGAGGCTGGTGGTGGTGCAACCCCGGTGCCTGGCCCGCGCGCTTGGCGCTGCCCACGATGGAGATGCACTTCAACCTGTTGCCGCTGGAGGACACCTCGCCCATGGCCGGCGAGTCGCCGTTTCCTGCGCTCGCGCTCACCTTGCTTCTAGCCGCGGCCGGATTCGTCGCTGCCGTGCTCACCCCGCGCCGCACGCGACCCATTTTTAGGCGCCGCACCACCCACGAAGTGGCTGCGCCTGCTCCTGCTGGGCCAGCCATTCCGAGGCCCGCGCGCACCGGGTTTGTGTCCGCGTGGAAGGGGGTTGCGAGGGCGGGGCGGATGCCGTCGTTAAGCATGGTGCTTGTGCTCACCGCACTGGTACTTTTGCTCGCCACACGTTATCCGGCGGACGTGCGCCAGGCGCTGTTCGCGTACGCGATCCTCCCGGTCGGCGCAGGCGTATTGCCCACGCTTGTGTGGCCGCGGATCCGCCCGGCATGGGCGCTGATGCAAGTCGAGCACCCGCGAGTCGGCGTCGCGTTGATGAGCTGGTTTACCAGCATTGTTGCGCTTGTGTGCCTGCTCGCGGGTGTGGTGGCTGGGAGCGCGCGTTTTGGTGTGCTCGCCGTGATTGCCGGCACCGTCCTCACCCTCGCCGCGCTCGCCGTGACTGTGCGCTTCGGCGTGATGTGGACGCTGGCGGCGACAATCCTGGTCACGATCGTTTCTGCCACCATCGGCGGTGACGTGCTGGCGGAGTCCTTCCTGTGGATCGCCGCGGTGCCCGCCTGGCCCGTGACCGCGACTGGCCTGCGGGGGTGGGTTGCGCTCGCGGTTGGCGCCATTCTGCTGGCCGCGGTGGTGGTTGTGCTGCTCCGGGTACTGCGCGGGATGCGCCCGGTTCGGCGCTGAGCCGCGCTCAGCCGGCGCGGTTGAGCGGGCCTTCCGCGTGGTAGCGCCCGGTGGGGGCGTTGTAGGTGGCGCGCTCGCGGGAGTCGTTGATGGAGAAATGCCAGGTGCCGCCGTTGTCGCAGGTGCCTTCCGTGATGTTCTCGCGGAAACCGTCCTGGATCTCTGCGCCGGCGGAGGCGTGCACCGGCTCGAGGAGACCTGCGCAGCCGAGGTCCGGGTAGGTCACCGGGATGCGGCCGCCGCGGTCGCGGGTGCCGAACTGCACGCGGTAGGACTGGTCGTTGAGCTCCGAGATGTCCGAGACCTGCTTCATGGTGCCTTCGCGCGGCACGTTCAGAGGGTCGGGCTGGTCCATCTCCGCCAGCTGCGCGGTGTCGGTGGTGGGGGTCCAGTGGATCAGGGTCACGTCGTCCAGCGGGTTGCCCACGACGGTCTCCTCCGGGCCGAACGCCTTGACCAGGCGGTTGCCGTGCAGTTCGAACTGGGTCGCGGTCAGCGTCGTGCCGTCCGTTTCGTATTGCGTCAGTCCCGGCTGCACGCCGGCGGTGAACACGGTGGGGTAGGTGCCGGCGGCGTCAACCAGGTAGTCGGCGGTGGCCGTGAGGGTGCCGTCGAAAAGCTGCAGCACGCGCACCGGTGCCGGGCCTTCCTTACCGGCGCGCAGGAGCAGCTCGAGCTCGGTGTCGCCGTCGACATCGATGAGGTCGTAGGTGAACGTGCCGTCGAGGCCGTCCTGGTCGGCGAAGTATTGCGCCGGGTCCGCAAGTGCTGCGGCGTACGCGTCGCGCTTGTTGGGTACCGCCGACGATGGCGGGGGCGCGGGGAGGTTGTCTTCGTCCGCAACCGGCGCGACAGGGTCGGCAGCGGGATCGTCGGCGGGCGGGGTCGCAGGCTCAGCA
>ERZ1031329.104-NODE-104-length-24848-cov-34.182552_pt1 | contig 24848 bp, 14 predicted proteins | sample MGYA00518053_ERZ1031329 | MGnify/ENA primary metagenome ERZ1031329 (study PRJEB33718, sample SAMN03159840) | human skin metagenome | collected 2014-02-25 | study: EMG produced TPA metagenomics assembly of the PRJNA266117 data set (Human skin bacterial metagenome... | reverse complement strand
CTCCTATGCTCCACAGATTGCTCCCTCCGGTTGCGGAGGGAGCTTTTTGCTTTGCGACGGTGGCTCTGTGGCAGCACTTTCACACTTTCAACCCCCACACTGCGAATCAAACTGTGAAACCGCAGGTAGACAAAGTGCGAAAGTGAGAATACACTCACAACCATGACTTGGACTGAGGGGCAGTTGCGCGAGACGCTCTCCCAGTTGCGTGCGTTTGGAGATGACACCACGCTGGTTGAGTGCAAAACCGCAGGTGGGGGAGTCCCAGAAAGCATTGGGGAAACGCTGTGCGCGTTTGCCAACATGCCGCAATCGGGCGCAATTCTCCTCGGGGTGAGCGAGCGCAGGGGCTTTGAGGTCACCGGGGTTGACCACCCAGCGCAGATGGAAAAGAAGGTGACCAGCGTGAACCGGGCGGCGGTCAAACCCGCGCCACAGTTGGAGTTCACGCACCTGTCCTTGGAGGGGAAGAACGTGGTGGTCGTTGAAGTCACGCCACTGTTGCCCTCCGGGAAGCCTGCGAACTACGACGGCAAACCGTATCTGCGGCAGGCAGACGGCGATTACGTGATGAACTCCAACGACCTGAAGATGCTGGAGCTCTCGGCGCTGGCCGAGAGGCAGCAGTCGCACTTCGATTTCGAGTCCGTGCCGGGAACTGATGCTGGAGTCCTGGATAATGAGGTGCTCACGGGGTTTTTGAAGGCTGTGCGGGGCTCTCGCTCTCGCATCTCCAAAATCGACGACGATGCTCAGCTGCTGCAGGTCACCAACGTCACCGACAGTGAGGGCAACGTCCGCTTCGGCGGCCTGTACGCACTGGGGTACTTGCCACAGTCTGTTGAGCCGGCACTCGGCGCCACGGCTGCGGTGCGCCTTTCCCGCGGTGAGGGCGTGGGCCGGAACAGGAATCTCACAGAGATAGAAGGGCCTTTGCCGGTGATGCTGACGGAGGCTATGGAGTGGATTCAGCAGAACTCAGATACGGTCAGCCGGTACACGGGTAGCGGGCACTTGGTGGATGAACCCGAGTTTCCCCCCAGCGCGATCCGCGAAGTTTTGGCGAATGCACTCGTGCACCGGGACTTGGGCCCTTCGGTGGATGTGGGCAAGAAGGTCGAAATTCGCATTACTGAACGGATGCTCATCGTGGTCAGCCCGGGTGGACTGCGCGGGCTGACCGTGTCGCAGCTAGAGAGCCCTGCGCTAACGAAATCCCCGGTGAACAAGAGGCTGTACGAGATAGCGCGCTACCTCCGAACAGAAGATGGTGAGCGCGTCATCGAAGGCGAGGGCGGCGGCATCCAGGAAATCTTGGCTGCGACGCGGGAAGCTCGCCTGCCAAAGCCGCGTTTCATTGACAACGGCGTGGAGTTCAAAGTGCTCTTCCCACGCGGTTCGCGTTTCACGGAAGAGCAAAACTCCTGGCTGGAAGGGTTGCAAAGCATTGGCGAACATTTCACGCCGACAGAAGAGGATTTGCTTGTAGAGCTGCAGAATCATGGAGCCGCCTCTTTCCAAGCAATAACGCAGCGCTACTCGCCACTTGGAGCGCAGTCCTGCAGAAACATGCTGCGAAAACTTGTAGGCGCTGGCGCCATCGTGGAGTCGGACGGGGTGTTCTCCTTGCCCGGGCAGTCCACGGGACAGCATTCCGATTTCACCGTCCGGGCAGAGAGCCTCGCTGCGCTGGGTAAGAATGTTCCTGCCGTGTACCAGGCGATTCCGCCCGCCGGCGCTGTCACGCTCAAGGAACTCCAGGCCAGCACGGGCCTGTCGCCGGCGCAGTTACGTTACGCGTTGGAACCTTTGTTAGACCACGCCCACGTGGTCATGCTCGGTGGCCAGGGTCAGCGTAGTACCACTTACCGGCGCACCTAATTCACACTTTCCGCGCCCACACTGCGAATCAAACTCCGAAACCGCTGGTAGAACAAGTGCGAAAGTGAGAATCGGCATGCGGCCAATCCCGTTGCACCCCCACGGTAAGCTGCCAAGGCGTGAACACCTACCTCTCCCGCTTCGACGCCATGGCGGACAAGGCGGCGGCGCAGGTGATCGCGCAGTATTCCACGAGTTTCTCCCTGGCCGTGCGCACGCTGCCGAAGCCGGAGCGCACCCACATCCGGAACCTGTACGCGGTGGTGCGCATCGCGGACGAGATCGTGGACGGCACCACCGCTCAGGCCAACGAATGCCCGGAAACGGCCCTTGACCTGTACGAAGAGCAGGTTCTGCACGCCCCACACCACCGCTTCCACACTGATCCGGTGTTGCACGCGTGGGCGCGCACGTTCCGCGAGTGCCGCCTCAACGAAGACCACGTGCGCGCCTTCTTCGCCTCCATGCGCGCGGACCTGACGCAGACCACGTTTACGCGAGAAGAGCTGGATACCTATATATATGGCAGCGCCGAGGTGATCGGCTTGATGTGCCTGGACATTTTCCTGTGCGGCCGCAGCACCCCGCACCGCCGCGAGCTGGAGGAGGGCGCCCGCGCGCTCGGCAGCGCGTTTCAGAAGGTCAACTTCCTGCGCGACCTCGGGGAGGACAGCCGCGCACTCGGTCGCGCGTACTTCGGCGCCAAGCTTGACGACGATCTAAAGTCCACCTTGACCAGCCAAATCACCGACGAGCTCGACCGCGCCCACACGGCCATCCCGCTGCTGCCGCCCGCAGCCCGCGGGGGAGTGGCCGCCGCCGAGGCGCTGTTCAGGGAGCTCAACGCCCGCATCGCCGCCACCCCGGCGGCCGAGCTGCGCACCACCCGCGTCAGCGTGCCCAACCACAGAAAGCTCGCGCTCACGGCACGAGCTCTCGCAAACGCAAGGAACCAATGAAACCGCAACCGAAGTCAGCCATCGTGATTGGCGCCGGCGTGGCCGGCATGGCCACCGCGGCGTTGTTGGCCCGCGAGGGCATCGACACCACCGTGGTGGAAAAGCTGCCCACCTACGGCGGCCGCGCCGGCAACGAGACCGTCGACGGGTTCCGTTTCGACACCGGCCCGAGCTGGTACCTCATGCCGGACGCGTTCGACCACTTCTTCGGCCTTTTCGGCAAGCGCACCGAGGACCTCCTGGACCTGAAGCCCCTCGCCCCCGCCTACCGCCTCTTCCCGGAGTCGGGCGAGCCCATCGACGTCCACTCCGGCCGCGACAACGCCGCCAAGCTCTTCGAAAGCATCGAACCCGGCGCCGGCGCCAAGCTCCTGGAATACCTAGACAGCGCCGAGGAAACCTACGACCTGGCCATCGAAAACTTCCTCTACACCAACTTCCGCTCGCTCGAACCTCTGAAGCGCATCCGCGGCCAGTACACCCGTCTCGCGCGCTACCTCACGGAGCCGCTGGACAGGTTCGTGGCCAAGCGCTTCACGGACACGCGCCTGCGCCAGATGCTCACCTACCCGTCGGTGTTCCTCTCCTCGCACCCCAGCCGCACGCCGAGCATGTATCACCTGCTCAGCCACACCGACCTCACCCAGGGCGTGCTGTATCCGCAGGGCGGTTTCGCGGCGGTCATGGACGCGCTCTACGCGCTCGCCGTCGAGCAGGGCGCGCGGTTCCGCTTCAACACCGAGGTCGCGGCCATCGAGGACAAGGGCGTTGTGCTTATCGACGGCCAAAGGCTCCCCGCCGACCTCACCATCTCCGCTGCGGACCTCCACCACACCGAAACCCGCCTGCTGCCGAAGAGTAAGCGCACCTACGACGAGTCCTGGTTCGCCCCGCGCGACCCGGGCTTGGGCACCGTGCTGGTCATGCTGGGCGTTCAAGGCGAGATCCCGGAGCTTGCCCACCACAACTTCCTGTTCAGCGACGACTGGTCCGACGACTTCGATGCTGTATTTAATGGACCGGGTTCTGGGCGCCCGCTGGGGGCGTCGCAGTCCATCTACGTGTCCAAGCCGTCGGTGACGGATCCGTCTGTGGCGCCTGCCGGCCACGAGAACCTGTTCGTGCTGGTGCCGGTGCCCGCGGATCCGTCGGTGGGCCACGGCGACATGTACCGCGGCGAGACCTCCGAGCAGGTGCAGCGCATCGCCGACGCGGCGATCGAGCAGATTGCGTCACGGTGTGGGGTTGCGGGGTTGGGCCGGAGGATCGTCGTAAAGCAAACGCTCGGGCCTGCAGACTTTGCCGAGCGCTACAACGCCTGGTCCGGCGGGTCCATCGGGCCCGCGCACACGCTGCGGCAGTCCGCGTTCCTGCGCGGCTCCAACAAGAGCCGGAAGGTGGAGTCGCTGATGTACGCTGGAGCGACCACGACGCCGGGGGTGGGCGTGCCCATGTGCTTGATTTCCGCTGAGAATGTGCTCAAGCGGGTCCGCGGAAACAGAAGTTCGGGCCCGCTGGACCGCTGACCGTCGGTTTGTTGAACAATTGCGGGTTTTGTGGTGAAGATCACTCGATTTTTTTGTGAGGAAAACTTGGACAAAGGTCGAGGTCAGCGGGCCGGGGTTATGAGCTTTGTCTTAATATCTGGACTTTTATGGCTTTCAGTGGGGTTAAGGACTTCTTTTCGTCGGTTCATTGCGATTGAATAGGGGTCTGTCAGTTTTGGGGTCCGTGTTCAGGAACTCTCCAGGCTGCTTCGAATATCTCCCTAGACGTTGAAGGACTATGACGTTGCATAACGCAAACCTGAAAAAGCGCATCATGGCCACCCTGGTCTCCGGTGCCGTTGCATTCGGTGGCGCAGCCGTTGTCGCTCCCGCCGCAGACGCAGACTCGCGTATTACTAGCCAGTACTCCGCCCTCGACTCTTCCGTTGAGCAGGTCGCTGTCGACTACAACCTGAAGCAGGAGTGGAACCGGGACTCGGGCCAGTACTGGACCCCGCTCGGCCCGGGCTGGTGCATCGACCGCCACCTCGATGTCCCGCGCACCAACACTGCATATGAGGTGCGCAAGCTCGACGGCACCTCCGGCTTCTACGGCTTTAACGGCGACATGGGTGGCAACCTCAAGATCGACGAGGACATTGAGCGCGCCGCCATTAACCTGACCAAGCTCATGCTCACGGACGTGAAGCAGGGCAAGAACGCCGACGCAATGTCCAAGAACGTGGCACTGCAGGCGCTGCTGTCCAACAACAAGGAGACCCTGAACCTCCTGCGCGGCTGGGTTGCCGGTTCCCGCAACGTCCAGGTTCCGGGCGTGAAGCCGATCTCCGCACAGCAGTTCCTGCAGTGGACCGGCTTCGAGGTGCGCAAGAGCTACTTCGAGCAGAGCGGCCAGGCTAACTACTACCTGGCTCTGGACGACGCTGCTTCCTCCCGTCTGAACGTGAAGGATGGCGAGTACGTCACCATCCTGCTGCCGCGTTCCTACAACGTGTACGAGGACCTGTCCAAGGAGCCGACCAACCAGCGCATCATCACCATTGCGCAGCCGGGCCTCGAGGGCTTCGAGCCGGGCGTCAAGGAAGGCCAGACGGTCAAGACCGAATGGGTGCCCGCCCCGGCAACGACCACAACCGTCACCGAGCGCCCGACCGTGACCAAGACGGTTGAGGTCGGCTCGCCGGACTACATCAAGGAAGAGACCGTCCAGCCGACGGTGACCAAGACGCAGTACGTCCAGCCGGTGCAGGAAGAGATCGCCACCGTCACCCAGGCGGAGAAGACGGTCACCACCACCCGCCGCCCGGAGGTCTCCACCGTCACTGAGACCAAGAAGGAGTCCGCTCCGGACGTCACCATCACCAAGACCGCCCCGGCCCGGACCGTGACCCAGACCGTTGTGGGCGAGCCGGAGTACGTCACCGAGACCAAGACCGTCACCCCGACGACCACCGTCACCGGCGCGAAGCAGACCGAGCACGCCACCCGTACCCTCGAGCCGAAGGTTGAGACGGTTACGGAGACCAAGCCGGCCGTGACCTCCACCGCTACCGTCACCGCTGCGCCGGAGACGAAGTACGTGGCTACCACTGTCACCAGCACCCAGCGCGAAGAGAAGACCACCACCAAGGAGGTCGAGCGCTACTTCCGCCACTACGACTACGCCTTCGACTTCCGCACCGGCGAGAAGACCGAGGAGATCGAGGTCAAGAACCTCGGCTCTTGGGACATCGACTTCGTCGACGATTCCAACGGTCTGGTCGAGGTGACCAAGGAGGTCCGCGAGGACGGCACCGCCATCCTCAAGATCACCCCGAAGAAGGAAGGCCGCGGCAAGGTCCGCATCGTTGTCGTGGACAACGAGGGAAACCGCCACGAGTACGTCATCGACGTGGTCAACGATTCCACCACTGTGGAGACCACCGGCGAGGTCACCGTGAACAACCACTACTTCAACGTGGGCGTTTCCGGTGTGAACCAGAACATCGACATCCCGGCAGGCTGGGACTACGAGATCGTCGAGGGCAAGGGCCTGGTCACCACCGAGGAGAAGGACGGCAAGCTCAACGTCAAGATCAACGATGGCGTGCTCAAGGGCAACGTCAAGATCGAGGTGTTTGAGAAGAACGACAAGGGCGAGAAGACGGGCAACAAGAACGTCTACGAGTTCAACATCGACGCCACCTCCGACGAGTACACGCAGACCCGCGTGATCGGTAACGCCAACTCCTACAAGCTGGACATCGAGGCCGATATCCCGAACAAGCCGGAGATCGTTTCCGGCGAGGACCTCATCGAGTCCATCGAGAAGCGCGACGGCTTCTGGATTATCACCCCGAAGCCGAACGCCGAGGGCAAGGTTGTGCTCAAGGCTGTGGACGCCGAGGGCAAGACCTACACCTACACCCTGGACATCAAGCCGGGCGTCAACGTCCTGGTCGACGTTGAAACTCACCTCATCAATGAGGGCACGGCTGTCGACGTCAAGACCTCCGGCAAGGACTGGAAGCTCGAGCAGACCGGCGGTAACAAAGAGAACTGGAAGATCGAGAAGACCGACAACGGCTTCAAGATTAACAACAAGGTCAACAGCACCGGCATCTTCAACCTCTACGCTCCGGACGAGAACGCCAAGGACGGCCGTATCCTGGTCGGCGTTTACACCATCGTGGCGAAGCCGCAGGAAGCAACCGAGTACGAGGTTCCGAAGTTTACCCAGGAGCTCAAGGACCGCAACACGGCCGAATTCAAGCCCGGCAACGAGGGTAATACCTTCGAGATCATCGAAGGTAAGGACAACGCCACCCTGATCAAGACTGAGGACGGCAAGTTCCGCGTGCTGCCGAACCCGGGCTTCGAGGGCGAGATCGTCGTCGCCGAGAAGTCCCCGAACGGCAAGACCATCGCTGAGTGGACCCTCAAGGTCACTCCCGAGACGGTAGAACCCACCAAGATTCCGGTAACGTCCGATAAGACACCGAAGATCGGCGAGGATCAAAACCTCAACCTCAAGATCATCGAGGGCGAAGATCTTGTAGAGCGCATCGAAAATGGCACGGTCATCTTCAAGCCAGAGGCTAAGGGCAAGGTTGTCATCCACAATGTCAACTCCCGAGACCTTCCGTTCCAGATTTGGGAATTTGATGTCACACCGGTTACCCCGCGCGAGGAGAACATCACCCTCAACTCGAACTCGAAGCTGACCCTCACCATCCCGGAGGGCTCCGACTACGAGGTCACCGACGAGTCCCTGGTCGACGTGACCAAGGACGGCAACAACCTCATCGTCACCCCGAAGGACGGTGCCGAGGGCAAGACCCAGCTCAAGGTCAAGAACGACCGCGGTGTCTACGTCATCTACAACATCGACGTTGTGCCGGGCGAGAACGGCAAGGGTGGCAGCTCCGAGTCCCGCGAGCAGAACTTCAAGCTCACCGAGGACGGCAGCTTCACCATCACCCGAATCAACAAGAACGAGATTCGCGTCGATGAGGGCAAGGAGTACGTCAACGTCAAGTTCGACGAGAAGACCGGTAAGTGGATCCTGACTCCGAAGGACAAGGACTCCATTGGCAAGACCGTCACCGTCGTCGAGGTGGACAAGAACGACAAGGTAGTCAAGCGCCACACGATCGAGATCGTGGAGCAGCCGACCCCGCTGAAGTTCGTCGAGGAGCGCGTTGTTTACAAGCGCGACTTCAACGACAAGATCATTCCGGGCAAGGGCAACACCCTCCACGTGGTTCGCGGCAAGGACCTGATCACCAACGCAGCGCCGGATTCCAAGGGCCAGCTGTTCATCCAGCCGACCGAGAACAAGACTGGCTCCATACTGGTCGAGGAGCGCGACTCCGAGGGCAACCCGGTTCGCCTCGTCGAAATGGAGATCCCGGGCACCTCTGAGGGTCTGACCCCGCCGGATGTCAATGCTGACGGCTCCCGCGACAAGGGCTACGACATCAACGTCAAGGGCGGCGAGAACTCCGTCGAGGTCTACGTCTGCTACAACGACGACTGCTCTAAGAAGAAGCGCCTTGAGCCGGGCAAGGAGGTTGAGGCCTCCGAGGGCGGTAAGCTCCACGTCCTGCCGGGTGCTCACCTGGACGGCGGCGTCAAGCTCGTGGTGGTTCCGGTTGAGAACGGCAAGCTCAACGACAAGGAAAAGGTGATCATCAACATCACCCAGCAGGACACGACGGTCCAGGAGCAGGGCTCCTCCAGCGAGCTGGACGGCAAGTGCATTGCTTCCCTGGTTGGCCTGTCTGCCCCGCTGCTGCTGGCTATCCCGGTCGGCATCCTGTCCCAGGTACAGATCCCGGGCCTGGAGGGCGTTTCCGCTCAGATCAACGACGCTATGCGTCAGGCAAACGACCGCATCCAGCGCGGCCTGGGCATCTACAACGAGGATCGTGCGCAGCGCGCAGCTGGCTTCCAGAACGCGTTCCAGGGCGTGAACACCGAGCAGCTCGGCTTGGCTGCCGGCGCTCTCGGCGCAATCACTCTTGGCCTGCTCATCGTTGACCAGGTGATGCGTGCTTGCGGCCAGGAGGAGTCCACTTCCTCCTACCAGCTTGGTAAGGCAACTGACAGCGACTTCCTGATGTACGGCTCTTCCGGCAAGCCGTCTAAGGCTGAGGCTGATAAGGGCGAGGACAACGAGGCTTCCTCTTCCTCTTCCGAGAAGCAGGATTCCTCCAAGTAAGAACCGCCTTTAACCTGTGAAACCCGGTGCCAAATCGGCACCGGGTTTTCGGCGTCTTAATGCCGGTTTGTTGAACAATTGCGGGTTTTGTGGTGAAGATCACTCGATTTTTTTGTGTGGAAAACTTGGACAAAAGTCGAGGTCAGCGGGCCGGGGTTATGAGTTTTGTCTTAATATCTGGACTTTTATGGCTTTCAGCGGGGTTAAGGACTTCTTTTCGTCGGTTCATTGCGATTGAATAGGGGTCTGTCAGTTTTGGGGTCCGTGTTCAGGAACTCTCCAGGCTGCTTCGAATATCTCCCTAGACGTTGAAGGACTATGACGTTGCATAACGCAAACCTGAAAAAGCGCATCATGACCGCAATGGTCACTGGTGTTATGGCTACGGGCGCGGTCGTATCCGCTCCGCTCGCAGAAGCCGCAAACGAGAACACTTCCAGCCAGCAGATCGTTGGTGCTTACGAGAAGCTCAGCGGTGCGGATCTGGCCCGCTACGACCAGATGCTGAAGCAGGCCCCGAAGGACGACCAGTCCATCGACCTGCTGCCGTCCAGCGCTGGCCCGGGCTGGTGCATCGACTGGGGTCTCGGTAACCCGTGGGATACCGGCAACTACCAGGTCCGCAAGCTCACCGGTGCTTCCGGTCGCGTCGGCAACGGCGATGCCATTAGCGAGGATGTCCGTATCGCGGCCATCAACGTGGTCAAGGAACTGCAGAAGGACTACAAGGCCTACGCAAACGGTGATCAGTCCAAGGCTGGCGCCATTTTGACCAAGAACGGCATTCTGCGCGCGCTGCTGTCCAACCAGCTGGGTTACCTGAACCAGGCTCGCGAGGATGTCGTCAACGGCAAGGTGAGCCAGTCCGCGTTTGAGAACCTGACCGGTTTCCGCATTCTGCACCACCAGGCACCGAAGGGTCAGCCGAGCTACTACCTGTCCAAACTCCCCCGCCACGACGAGATTGCAAAGACTGTGAAGCCGGGCGAGTACGTCACCGTCCTGGTGCCACTTGATTACGACTACAACATCGTGCCGCGTAAGTCCTTCCAGCGTCTGATCCCGGTCCCGCAGCCGGGTCTGGATCCGAACCCGCCGAAGACCCCGCCGAGCATCGTGGAGACGATCCCCACCACGCCTGAGGTGACCACCACGGTGACCCGCCCGCAGGAGGTCACCACTACCAAGACCCTGCCGAACACGACCTACACCACGACGCGGACCAAGCCGGCCACCACCGTGACCGAGCGCTCCACGCTGCCGACGGCGTACACCACCGTCAGCACCCGTGAGGTCCCAGGCAAGGTTGTCACCAAGACGGTCACCCCGGAGCCGGTTGAGACCACCGTCACCGAGACCGATTCCAACCCGCCGAAGGTTGTAACCAAGACCGTGACTCCGGAGCCGCACGTCACCACCGTGACTGAGCCGGGCAATTCTGAGGTTGTCACCGAAACTGTCACCGACACCCCGGTTGTCACCACCAAGCCGGGCGAGGTTGTCACCGAGACCGTCACCACGCAGCCGGTCACCACCGTCACCTCCACCAACACGGCAAAGACCGAGACGGTTACCAGCACCGTGAAGCAGCCGGAGACCACCGTGACCACCACGGTCACCGACGTGGAGAAGTACTACGTTGAGAAGTACTACGAGCGTGTGAAGGAAGTTTCGGAGTACTACTACTTCGCAGGTTTCACCTACGGTGAGAAGTCCAAGGTCATTGAGCTGCCGGAGAAGATCGGCAACAAGTGGTCCTTCGAGATCATCAAGGGCTCCGACATCGTGGTCGTCGAGCGCTCTGAGGACGGCAAACTCGTCATCACCCCGCGCGAGGACTTCGAGGGCGAGGGTGAGGTTGAGATCCTCATCACCGATGACAAGGGCAACCAGCACATCTACCGCGTCAAGGTCACCGATACCGTGGCTGTGAAAGATTCCGTCAACGTCAAGGTGAACAACTTCTTCTACACCTTGAACGCTGGTAGCGAAGACCGCATCACCACCATCCCGTGGAAGCCGGGCGAGCAGTTTGACTGGGGCCTGGGCTACGACAAGGACGGCAAGCTCATCCAGCCGGAGCACGGCAAGGTTGACATCCTCAAGGACGAGGAGAAGGGCACCCTCACCGTCAAGGCTGGCGAGGACTACACCGGCCCCGTCATCGTGCGTATCACCGAGGACAGCGGCGAGGTTCGCGAGAACATCGTCACCGTGGAGAACAAGACCTCCAAGTTCGACGTCACCCGCGAGATCCTGAACACCTCCACCGCGAAAATCGAGTACCGCGGCGGCGACTACGAAATCTTTGGGGACGGCAAGGACAAGGTCACCATCGAGCGTGACGGCGACGTCTGGGTTGTTACCCCAAAGGAGAATGCAACTGGCGACGTTGAGATCGTCTTCACTGACGAGAACGGCTTCGAGTACAAGTACACCCTGAAGCTGATCGAGGATAGGAACGCTGGCCCGACTATTTACAACCGCGAGCTGGAGTACAAGTCCGAGAAGCCGGAAACCCTTGAGATCGAGTACGTCAAGGACTACACCGCAGAAATCGTCGCGGGCGATGACGTGGCGAAGCTCGAGAAGAAGGGTGACAAGTGGATCGTCACCCCGACCAATGAGAAGGGTGGCCAGGTCACCGTCCACGTCAAGGACGAGAACGGCCGTCTTGCAGCTGTCTGGATTATCGACGTTTCTAAGCGTGAGGTCGAGGAGCTGGAGAACCAGGAGATCGAGCGTACGGTCAGGGACCGTGCGACCGTTGAGATCACCCGTGGCTCCAAGGAGTTCAACTGGCTGGTCGTCGAAGAGGGCGGCGAGTATCTCACCGAGGGTACTGACGGCTCGAAGCTCGGCGACAAGGATAATCTCAAGCTGAAGTTCAAGCCGGTTCCGGAAGGCGAGACCCGCACCGTGAAGGTTGTGGAGTACGTCAAGGGCAAGGTCGACCAGACTGACGCCGATGGCAACCCGCTCTTGGACGAAAATGGCAAAAAGCTGCCGCAGGTCGAAGGCGATCTGCCGATCAAGACCTACACCTACACCGTCGAGCCGTCCCCGGTCCGCGAGATGAACTACACCATCACCGCGGATAACGAGCTGAAGCTCTACGGCACCAAGTTCCGCGTTGCTAAGGGCGGTGACCTGCTGGCTGAGGAGCCGGCGAAGGACGCCTCCGAGATCAAGGTGACCCCGAAGCGCGACGCCAAGGGCACCCTGGTCATTGAGAACGTTTCCGAGGACGGCTACGTCTTCGAGCGCTACACCTTCGAGATCACCCCGGGCCGCAGCGCTGAGGTGACCCCGGAGAACACCACCATGGGCTGGAACGCCGAGGCGACCATCGCGTCTGAGGACGGCGAGAAGGTTGAGGTCCTCGCGGGCGAGGAGTTCGTGGACGTCAAGCGCGACGGCGACAAGCTCATCGTCACCGGCAAGGAGAAGGCTGGCAAGGCTCTGATCCAGGTCAGCGACAAGCGTGGCGCGTACGCGCAGTACGAGATCACCCTGGTCGAGCCGAAGCGCAGCGGTCTGTACACCTACAAGATCTCCACCTCCACTGAGTTCCAGGCGACCCTGGTCAACGAGGAGAACAGCTTCCGTGTGGTCAAGGGCGCTGACGCGTTCGAGGCTCCGGAGGAGAGGAACGGCCAGTGGGTCCTGCGTCCGAAGGCTGACAAGGTTGGCGAGACCGGCATTGTCGCCGAGTTCAACAAGAACGGCCAGGAGATCAACCGCTACAAGCTGGAGATCGTCGAGTCCAAGACCACCGGCGCACGTCAGCAGACCGACTTCCTCATCGAGGGCGACGCCAAGGAGCTGAAGAAGCTGGACGAGGGCAACAAGGTTGTCGTCGTCAGCGGCAACGACCTGGTTGACCTCAAGGACAACGGCGGCTCCGTCGAGCTGACCGCGAAGAAGGGCTCCGCCAACAAGGTGGTCCGCGTCGAGGAGCGCAACTCCAACGGCGACCTGGTCCGCGTCCTCTCCTACGGCATCTACCCGGAGGGTACCCGCACCGCCGAGGGCAATGTGATCAGCGAGAACCACGATCTGCCGATTGTCATCGAGAACAGCATCAAGAACGACTCCCCGGTCAACGTCACCTTCCCGGATAACGTGAACGACATCATCTTCACCAAGGGCAAGGAGTACTTCGAGGAGGTCAAGAAGACCGACGAGGGTGTCACCCTGGTTCCGCGCAAGGATCTGAAGCCGGGCTCCTACGAGGCCAGCTACTTCCTCGTTGGCCCGGACGGCCAGTCCTACGGCGAGCGCGAGATCGAGATCACCGTCAACGTTGAGAACAACACCCGCACCGAGCAGAAGGGCTCCTCCGCTGAGCTCGACGGCAAGTGCGTCGCCGGCATCGTGGGCCTGACCGCTCCGCTGCTGCTGGCTATCCCGCTGGGCATCCTCTCCCAGGTCCAGATCCCGGGCCTTGAGGGCGTCTCCGCGCAGATCAACGGCGCTATCCAGGATGCGAACAACCGCATCCAGCAGGGTCTGGGCATCTACGACGAGGACCGTGCACAGCGCGCAGCTGGCTTCCAGGCGGCGTTCAACATTCAGAATCCGGAGCAGCTCGGCATGGCAGCTGGCGCCCTGGGCGCTATCTCCCTGGGTCTGCTGGCAGTCGACGGCGTCATGCGCGCCTGCGGTGCGGAGGAGTACACCTCCTCCTACATGATCGGCAAGGCCACCGGCAGCGAGACGCTGATGAACGGCTCCTCCGGCAAGTCGGACAACAAGTCCACCGACAAGGCTGAGGGCGAGGGCAAGGCTGAAGGCTCCTCCAACAAGGAGAAGTAAGCCCCCGAAGAGCTAATGCCCACCAGGTCCACCCTGGTGGGCTTTTCTCTTGCCTACTTCCCGGCGACTCCCTCAACGACCTGGCCCAACCAGTCCATTGCGTAGTCGTAGCCGGTGCGCCCCTCCACCGCGTACCCGCCGGGGATGTCGGTGTAGCCCAGCTTGTAGTACGACATGTGCCGCGGCCCGAAGTCGCCCGCAAGCTTCGCGGATGCCACCAGGTTGGCGTTGGCGGGGTGGTCGTAGGCGGCGCGCAGCCCCGCGGCGTCGATAGCCTGAGCACTCAGCTTTGCGACGAGCTCCCGCACCACCACCTGCCTCCCCTCCGTGCCCGTGGGCGTGCGGGGAACCACGCCGAAGCGCTCCAACCACCAGTACATTTGCTCCACAGCCTGGGCTGCGCGGAACACCTCGAGCACTACGTCGAACCAGGCGGCGGCAGGCGAGTCGCCCAGTGCGCCGCGCAGGCCGTTGAGCCCCTGCAGCATCCACTGCCAGGTCACGCCCTCCTTCGCCAGCTCCGGCGCCGCGGCCGCGAGCGCGATGGCGGCCTGCTGCTCCACAGGCGTGGGGCTCGCGGCATCCGCGTGGCGGCTGGCGGCGGAGAGGATCAGGTGGAGTTCGTAGAGGATTTGGGGGGCCACGGTGGCGTCGAGAAGCGAAAGCCCCGACTCCTTGACCGCCTCGCGCGGGGGCATGCCGCCGGCGCGCAGCTGCTGGAAGCGCGCTACGCGCATGCCGGTGAAGGCGTTGAACGGGCCGACCAACACGTCGCGGCCGGCCACGTCCGCGACTGCGCGCAGCACGGAGTCCGGGTCCGTCGCGCACGCCATGTCGGCGCCGTTGCACAGGGAGAGCACCTTGCCCTCGAGTCCGTTGAAACTGGCGCGGCGGGTGCCGGCCAGGCCGACGCGGGTGGGGTCGAGGGTGGTGCCGCCGGTCTGCACTGTCTCAAAGTTGGCGCCCCGCAGGCCCTGAGGCGCGGGTGCGTAGAGACGCGAGTGGTGCGCGGGCTCGGCGGGATCGCGCACGGGGGCGCGGGCGGGGTCGGCGAACAGCAGCACCGCGGCGATGTCGTCCGCACCCACTCCGCGCACGCGCCCGGCGGCGGCCTCCGCGGCGGCGTCGCCGATCAGGTGCGCGCCCTGGGAGTAGCCGATGAGGATGAAGCGGGTGCCGGGGCAGTGCCGGGCCATCGTCTCCATCTCCAGGGTGGCCACGTCGCGGCCGTAGCGCACGGACTCGCCGTAGGTGGCGGCCTCCGTGCCCTCCAGGCCGTTGCCGGCGCTGCCCAGCGCGCTGAACCTGCCCAGCGAGGCCGGATACTTCACGGTGTAGGTGGACACCGTGCGGGCGCCGAAGCGGCGCTGGAGGTCGTCGGCGGGGGAGGACGCGTCGTCGAAAAGCGTCTCGCGCGCGGACGGATCCCAAGAATGCGAAAACCCCGTGCCAGCCGCCTGAATGACGTGCACGGGGTGGCAACGCAGCCTCACCGCCTCCGCCTTCGGCGCGGCCACCGTCGCCGGGAGCAGCGCGGCGGCGAGTGTGAGGGCGAGGGCGCGCTTCACGGCTACTTACGCGGCAGGGCGGCCAGCGCCAGGCCGACGCCCACGAGCCAGGAGTCCTTCGCAATGGCCTTGCCAGCGTCGGACGGGCGGATGCCGTCCTCCTGGGTGTACTGGTCGCCGCCGAAGTACATGGTGAGCAGGCCCGCGCCAAACGCGGTCAGGCCCAGGCCGGCGAGGCGGTTCGGGATCAGCGGGCACAAAAGCGCCGCACCCAGGGCGGTCTCGGCGGAGGCGAGGCCGGTGGCGAACGTTTCGGCGTCGATCTGGCCGAGCTGCGGGATGCCGTCGGTAGCCATGTCGCGCAGGCCCTCCGCGCCCTCCTTGTCCACCTTGAACTTGCCCAGGCCGGCATCGAGGATGTACGCGCCGGTGGGGATGCGCAGCGCGGCGGACGGGAGACGCAGGTTGATCTTGTTCGACTTCTTCAGCGGGTTAAACATGGGCGGGGTCCTTCAATCTGTCGGGGAAATTGTCTACCCCGCCCATGGTAGGGCTAAACCGTCAGCTCGGGGTGGAGATCCTTCATCCGCCAGATGCGGCGGACGTACAGTGCCGCGCACGAGATGGCCACAGACATCGCGCCGACGAACAGCAGCACGGTCACGGCGGTCCACATGCGCGGGTCGTACGACGGGGTGCCAAACAGCGCGTAGCGCACCAAATCCACCGAGTAGCGCATCGGGTCCCAGCTGTGCACCCACTGGATGAACTCGGGCTGCACCTCCGGCGGGTACAAGCCGTTCGACGCCACCAGCTGCAGCGACATCAGCGCCATCGTGGCCAGACGCCCGGGCGCGGGGCCGAGCGCGGTGTTCAGCGCCATGATCGCGGTGACGAACACCCAAGACACCAGCACTAGCACCCCGAACAGAGCCAGCGGGTGCACCGGCTCGACGTCCAGGATGAACGTCTGCATCACCCACAGGGCGACGGACTGGGCAAAGCCGATGATGAACGACGGGATCATCGTGTACAGCAGCACACGCAGCGGGTTAGTGCCCGAGTCGATCGCGCGGCGGCTAAACGGCGGCATGATCATGTACATAATTAGCACGCCGAACCACAGCGACAGCGACAGGAAGAACGGGCTTAAGCCCTTGCCGAAGAAGGTCACGCCGTCGCCGACGTTCTCGGTGTGCACCGGGTCCGCGGCGGCGTCGATGGCCTTGTTCAGGCGCTCGCCCTCCCAGCTCGGCGCCTTCTCGGCGCCGTCGGAAAGGCTCATGGAGAGCTCGCCGGTGCCGTCCGAGAGCTTGACCAGGCCGTCGTTGAGGTCGCCCAGGCCCACCACCAGCTGGTTCGAGCCGGCGGCGAGGCGCGAGGTGGCGTCCGTGGCGGTGTTCGCCGCCACGACCAGCTTGCCCGTGCCGTCCTTCAGCGTGGTCACGCCGGCGACCAGGGTGCCGGAGCCCTCCTGCAGGCGCTTCAGGCCGTCGGCCAGCGTCTTCGCGCCCTCGACGGCGCTGTCCACGCCGCCGCGGTACTTCGCGCTCGGGTCCGACAACTGGGTCGCCAGCTCGTGCGCGCCGGCCTGCAGCTGCATCAGCTGGCCCACCAAGTTGTTCTCCGTCACCGCCTGCAGCGGCCCGGCGTTGATCTGCAGCTGCACACCGCGCGCCTGGTCCGCCAGCTCCTTGCTGCCCGGGATGGGGGAGCGGTCCAGGTCCGTGATCACGTTGTTCAGGTTCGCGTTGATGTCGTCCAGCGCGGCCTGCAGCTCGTTGATCTTGCCCGCGAAGCCTGCGATCTTGTCCACGCCGCCGGCGATCTGCGTGGCGCCGTCGCCAAGCTGCTGCGTACCCGCCTGCAGCTGATTCAGGCCGTTGGAGAGCCTATCGGCGCCGCCGGAGGCGGTGGTGATGCCGTCGTTGAGCTGAATCGCGCCGTCCTGTAGGCGCGCGACACCGCCGTCGAGCTTGTTCACCGCGTCCGGCATCTGCTGCACCTTGTCGTTGAGCTGCTGGATGCCGTCGTTGAGCTTCGTGCCGCCCTCGTTGAGCTTCTCCGAGCCGTCGTGGGCCGAGTTCGCGCCCTCGTTCAACTGCTCGGCGCCGTCGGCAGCCTTATGCACGCCGTCCGAGAGCGTGTTGATGCCCACAAACAGCTGCTCAACCACCTTGCTACCGACGGAATTCGACACGGCAGAACCGATCGCCTCCGCGGCCTTTTCGCCCAGCATGGTGGGGATGAAGCCGTTCGTCTCATTCAGCGTGATGTTGATCTTCGACGAATGCGGGTCATCCTCCTTCACGCTGGTCACAGACTCGGAGAAGTCCGTGGGGATCTCCAAGCCCAGGTAGTACTTGCCGCTGGCGATGCCTTCCTTGGCCTCCTCGGCGCTGACCACCTGGAAGTCCAAGGGGTGTTGCTCCAGCAGCTCGTCCACAACCTGCTGGCCGTTCTCGCCCTCGTCGGAGTTCACCAACGCGACGGGCAGCTTGTACAGGTTGCCCAGCGGGTCCCAGTACGCCCAGGGGAACAGGCCGCCGAACAGCAGCGGCAGCAGGCAAATCGCCGTGATGGCAAGCGGCGGAAGCGTGCCGTGCGCGAACTTGCGAAAGTCGGATCCAACGTGCAGGCCGCTCATAGCCCCTCCTCATTCACCGTGTTCACCATGACGGGCAGGTGTACCGCGACCCCGCGCAGATCATCCAGCAGCTTGCGGCGGATGTCCATCTTGCGCACCTGGTCCACATCGTCCACGACCAGCAGCTTCGCGTTCGGGCGCGAGATCAGCGCCAGCAGCACGCGCAGGCGGAACCGGTCCGTCGGGCCGATGTCGCCGACGTGCGCCATCATGTCGAGGTCTTCCAGCTGCAGCGGCTCCAGCCACTTTTCCACGCTGTCGTGGGACTTGATCGCTTCAGACTTGTGCGGCGTGATGGCGAAGAAGCTCTGCGACCACGCGATCTGTTCCCGCACCACGTCGCGGATGCGCACGAGGCGGTCCAGCTTGTCAATCTCGGTCACGCCCGCGAGCGCGACCTGCTTGAAGCGCTGGCGCGTCTTGGTCTCCTCACCGTCGAGGAGGATCGTGCCGGAGTGCGGGTTGTAGCGCCCTGCCAGCGCGAGGCTGAGCAGGGTCGAATGGGATTCTCGCCGCGTGTTCAGCAGGGTCAACCCCCGGCCGATGTCGAAGTTTTCCGGGGTGTCGCCCTTGCGGAGCACGAGGTCCTGCGTGCTGAGTATGGGGGTCATGCGGTCCCTTAACCGTAGGGTGGACTATCATTTAACTCGTGCTATGGTGCTCGCCAAAATAGTCACTGTCAAACCCAAAAAGGGGGCTGGTCAATAATGCGCGCAGACGCCCGCGCGAAACGCGACCAGATTGTCACCGCTGCGCTGGCCCAGATCGGTACCCGCCCGAACTCCGAGATCACCCTCGAAGGCATCGCGGCGGACGCCGGCGTGGGTATCGCCACCCTCTACCGTCACTTTCCCACCCGCGCCGCGCTCTACGACGCATGCGCGATCGTCTTCCTCGAACGCATCGAAACACTCCTCGACGACGCCCTCGACGGCTTCGAGGACAACCCCGTCGAGCACTTCGAATCCTTCGTGTGGGCCCTCGTCGAATCGGGCGTGGGCATCCTCGCCGCGGCGCTGGCCGCCGACAGCTCCGACGGCGGGCTAGGGGAGCGCCGCGACGTCTTCATGGGCAAGGTGCAATTGCTTATCGACGCCGCCGCCCCCCACGGCATCGTCGCCCCGGGCGAGTCGCCCATGCAGCTGGCAACCGAGCTCGTCGTGGCGACGCGGCCGCTCGCCGCGCCGCTCGCGGACATCCTCCCGGACGTGCGCGACCGGCTGGTGCGCCACCTCATGGCGGGCTGGCGCACCACGGCGTAATCGGCGTTGGTTTAGTCCTCGCGCAGCTCGTGGCGGCCGGCCTCGTCGCCGCCCTTGGTGGCCTTGCGCTGGTCGTCCGCCAGGGTGTCCAGGGTGGTCAGGCCCTCCCCGCCGAGGTCCTGGGAGCCGGTGGCGTCGGTAAGCAGCTGCTCCTCGCCCGGCTCATTCGGGAACACGCCGCCCTCGACGCCCTCCTCACGACGGGTGCGATCCCGGTCGTCCTCCGTGCGCGTCGAGTACACGATGGTGGAGGAGCCGCGCGTATCCGTCTCCGTGCGGGTCGGCGCCGGGCGGTACGTCTTCGCCGGCTCGTCCTCGCCAGCAAGCTTGTCCTTGAGGAAGAACTCCCAGGCCGCCCACGCGCCGCCCGCGAGCGCCGCGGTGGCCAGGGTGGTGCCGATGACCTTGCCAACGCCGCCCTTCTTCTTCTTTTTCTTTGCGTTCTTCGCGTGCTTCTCCAGGAACTCCTGGCGCTCCTTGCGGCTTGGGGCGGCGTCCGCGAACTGCTTGCGACGGCGGTCCAGACGGTCGTGCGCGTCGCGGGTGATCTCCCCGGCCTGCGCGCGGGCGGCGCCGTAGAGCTCCTCCAGCTCGTCGATGTCGAACTTGTCGTGGATATCGTCCAGTTTGCCGTCCTTCAGGTTGTCCAGCAGGGACTGGTAGATGTCGCGCTCGCGCTTATCGTTCTGGTCGCGCAGGTACTTCCACGCCTGGTTGGCAAAAGCGGCGGCGAAGCCGATGTTCTTGAGGTTCATGGGTTGCTCCTTGTGTTGCGTTTGTGAGTTTCGGGTGGTTACGCGGCCCAGGGTAGCGAAATCCGCGGGGCTCGCCGTTTTCCGCCGCCGCGCCACCCACACGCGTACCAAGCGTTACGCAAAAGTGAACAGCTTGGTTCATTTTGCGCGATTAACATTCACGCAGAAAAACCGCGTGCCCAGCGCAAACATTGCGCAAAACCGGCAACGCATTGTGGCGGTTACGTGGCGTCAATAAGTTTCAAGGCACCGTTTAACCACGGTGCAACGAAACCCATCAACCCAGCCGAGAAAGGTCCTGCCATGTTCGAAGCCTCTCCTTCGACCAGGCTTTCCGCCTCGGCACCGCTGGACCGCGAGGGCGCGCAGTTGATCCGCCGCCCCCGCCCGAAACGCCAGCGCACCGCCTTAAGCTTCGAGATCATCCCGCCGCGCCCCACGGACGACGCGGAGAAGATCGACCGGCTCATCGCGGGCCTGGCCGAGTACAAGCCGGACTACGTCTCCGTGACCAGCTCGCGCCGCAGCGAGTGGCTGGAGGGCACCGCCGCCGTGATCTCCCGCATCGCGGAGACCACCGACCTGCGCACCATCGCGCATCTCGCCTGCACCGCGGGCACGCGCGATGAGATGGCGGAGTGGGTGCGAGTGCTTATCGACGCTGGCGTCCGCGGGTTCCTCGCCCTGCGCGGGGACCTGCCGGAAGACGGCCTGCCAGCGGACCACCTCCAGTACGCCACGGATCTGCTCAACCTGATCCAGGACGTGCAGGAGGAAGAGGCGTTCCGCCTCGCCGCCGGCAAGCTCGCGCTTTCCGTGGCCTGCTACCCCAAGGGCCACGCGGAGTCGCGCAACTTCGACCACGACCTGGACGTGCTGCTAGCCAAGCAGCGCCTGGGCGCGGATTTCGCCATCACCCAGCTGTTCTTCGAGGCCCAGGACTTCCTGGAGTTCGTCGAGGTGGCGCGGCTGGCGGGTGTGCGCATCCCGCTCATCCCCGGCATCATGCCCATGACCTCGCTCAAAAGGGTCCGACGCATGGGGGAGTTGTCGGGGCTGGAGGTGCCGGCAGGCGTCGAGAAGCAATTGCTCGAAGCGGACGACGAGTACGAGGCCGGCATGCAGCTCACCGCCAACCTGGCGCGCGAGATCCTGGATGCCGGCGCGGGCGGGCTCCACGTGTACACGCACAACAACCTGGACGTCACGCGGGACTTTCTGGACCGCATCGGAATAGATAAAGGACAACAATGACCACCTTCCCCAAGGCCACCATCGAGGGCTACCCCCGCATCGGCGCGAACCGCGAGCTCAAGCGCGCGCTGGAGAGCTACTGGGCGGGCCGCATCGACGCTGAGACGTTCCGCTCCACCGCACGCGCGCTGCGCGTGAACAACTACAACCACCTGCGCGACCTCGGCCTGACCGAGGATTACGCCATCCCGGCGGACGTCGCGCTCTACGACCAGGTGCTCGACACCGCCCTGACCGTGGGCCTCGTGCCGGGCGGCGTTGACCTGGACGAGGAGTTCGCGCTCGCCCGCGGCAACGACACCCGCGTGCCGCTGGAGATGACCAAGTGGTTCGACACCAACTACCACTACCTCGTGCCGGAGATCGAGGCTGGCCAGGAGATCAAGGCGGTGCCGGAGCGCATCCTGCGCATTGTGGAGGAGGCCGCCGAGGCCGGCCACAAGGTCCGCCCGTTTTTGGTCGGCCCGGTCACGCTGATCGCGCTGTCGAAGCCGGCGGAGTGGTCGCTGCTGCCGTCGCTGGTTGAGGCGTACGCCGAGGTCTTCGCCGCGCTGAAGGAAGCCGGCGTGGAGTGGGTCCAGATCGCCGAGCCCGCCGTGGTGGCCGACCTGTCCACCCCGGACGCCGAGATCGCGCAACACCTGCGCGAGGCCTGGACCGCGCTGCTGGGCCGCGAGACCCGCCCGAACGTGTACCTGACCACCCCGTACGGCTCCGCCCGCGAGGCCCTGCCGGTCCTGGGCGAGCTGGGCGTGGAGGCGCTGCACGTGGACCTGTCCCCGTGGACCCTCGAGGCCGACGCCGGCTACCCGGAGCGCGTGCGCGCCACCGTGCCGGACTCCACCCACCTGGTGGCAGGACTCATCGACGGCCGCAACGTCTGGACCGCCAACCTGCGCGAGCGCACCGACGTGCTCAACTCCCTCGGCCGCGGCGCCGACGCCGTGTCCGTGTCCACCTCCACCTCCCTGCAGCACGTGCCGCACACCCTGAAGGCCGAGCGCAACATCCCGGTCGAGGTCGCCCCGTGGCTGGCGTTCGCCGACGAGAAGCTCGCCGAGATCCAGGCGCTTGTCGCAGGTGAGGAGGGCGCCAAGGAGGCGTTCGCGCAGTCCGACCGCGCCGTGCGCACCCGCGCCGAGTCCACCACCATCCACAACAAGGCCGTCGTGGACCGCGTGGCGGCCCTGCCGGAGGGCGCCGTCAAGCGCGAGCCGGCGTTCGAGGAGCGCAACAAGGTCCAGCGCGAGGAGCTCGGCCTGCCGACGCTGCCGATCACCACGATCGGCTCCTTCCCGCAGACCACCGAAATCCGCAAGGCGCGCGCCGACCACCGCGAAGGCACCCTCTCCGACGCCGAGTACAACGAGGCGCTGAAGGCCGAGATCAAGCAGGTCATCGAGCTGCAGGAGGAGATCGGCCTGGACGTCCTCGTTCACGGCGAGGCGGAGCGCAACGACATGGTGCAGTACTTCGCCGAGCTTCTCGACGGCTTCGTGGTCACCGAAAACGGCTGGGTCCAGTCGTACGGCTCCCGCTGCACCCGTCCGCCGATCGTGGTCGGCGACGTCTCCCGCCCGGAGGCCATGTCTGTGGAGTGGTCGGCCTACGCCCAGTCGCTTTCCGACAAGCCGGTCAAGGGCATGCTCACCGGCCCGGTGACCATCCTGGCCTGGTCGTTTAAGCGCGACGACGTGCCGCTTTCGGTCTCCGCCGACCAGATCGGCGTCGCCCTCGCCGACGAGGTCGCCGACCTGGAGAAGGCCGGCATCAAGGTCATCCAGATCGACGAGCCGGCCCTGCGCGAGCTGCTCCCGCTGCGCCAGGACGACCGCGCCGCCTACCTGGAGTGGGCCCAGCGCGCGTTCCGCCTGGTCTCCCTGGAGGCGCAGCCTTCGACGCAGGTCCACACGCACCTGTGCTACTCCGAGTTCGGCCAGATCATCGACGCCGTCGCAGGCCTCGACGCTGACGTCACCTCCATCGAGGCAGCCCGTTCCAAGATGGAGCTGCTCGAGGACATCGACGAGACCTTCCACTCCGAGATCGGCCCCGGCGTGTGGGACATCCACTCCCCGCGCGTGCCTTCGGCCGAGGAGATCGCTGGCCTGCTGCGCGCTGCTCTGAACCACGTGCCCACCGAGCGCCTCTGGGTCAACCCGGACTGCGGCCTGAAGACCCGCGGCTACAAGGAGGTCGAACCCTCCCTGCGCAACCTGGTCGCCGCGCGCGACGAGGTCGTCGAAGGGCTCTAGGTCCGGCTGGCGGGGCGGAGCTGACGTCGAAAAGCGTTAGCCCCCGGCCCCGCCCTGCCTTTGCCCCGCGAAAGTCGAGTACGGGAGGTCGAGTACGCCCTCTATTTGGGCCGGACTCGACCTCCGCCGCTCGACTTTTGGCGGGGCTCTTTCGTTTCCGCCAGTAGCCATGTACTCTGAGCGAAACAAACAAACATCGGGGGGAAATATGGACAGGAGAAAGCTAGCGCAGCTGCTGGTCAGGCCGGGGCAGGCGGACCGTCAAACGTGCATCAAGTTATCCGCGAACAAATTCATCGCCCAGGCAGAATGGTCGCGGCTGAAACACCACGAGCGGGAGTTTCTCAGCAGCTATGCCGTCGGCGCCGCGAGCCGGAAAGCGGTGCTGGTGGGGCGCTCCGCCGCAGTCGTGCACGGCCTGTGGACGCTGCCCGCTCGAAACGCGCCCGTCCTGCTGGCCATCCCAGGACAAAAACCGCCCGCCAGGACAAGCTGGCCGGAAGGGGTCGAGTACCGCAGCTTGCGCATCCCCGAAGAGGATGTGGTGGCCATCGAGTGCGCGACGCCTGGCGACGTCATCCGGTTAACCAGCCCCGTCCGCACAGCCGTCGACGTCGCGCGCCTGCACGGGGTGAGGGCAGGAGTCGTCGCGATGGATTCCCTGTTTGTGGGCAAGCCACCGCTGGAGCAGGAACGCATCCAGGCCGAACTCCACGCGACGATCAAGCGTCTGGCCGGCAAGAAGGGGATCGGGCGTGCACGGCAGGCGCTGCGCTGGTCGTCCACCAAGTCCGAATCGCCATACGAGTCCCTCCTGCGCGTGATCCTGCGCGAGCGGAACATCGTCGTCCGCGAGCAGATGTGGATTGGCCGTTACGTGCGCCCCGACCTGCTGTGGGGGCAGGTGGCGATCGAGATCGACGGGCTGGTCAAGACGGCGAAGAAAGACGAGGAATTGGCGAAGAAGGTGTCGCGCGACCAGCTCCTGCGTGAAAACTGGTTACGGAAGCAGATCTACGAGGTCGCCCGCTTCGAGCCGTCGGAGATTCTCCGGGACGAGGAGGCCTGCGTCCGGGAGATCCTGGAGCTCAAGGCCCGCTCCGGTCTCCTCGGCGAGCCGAAAGTACCGGCCACGGTGTTCAGACCGGTGCACGGGGAACACTGGCGGAGGTAGGGGCGCTATACGCCGCCGAAAGTCGAGCGGCGGAGGTCGAGTACGGCACCGAAACCGGGCGTACTCGACCTCCCGGACTCGACCTTTAGGGCCGTGAGCCCAACCCCTGTCTCTTATACACATCT
>ERZ1031329.101-NODE-101-length-25646-cov-15.103278_pt1 | contig 25646 bp, 24 predicted proteins | sample MGYA00518053_ERZ1031329 | MGnify/ENA primary metagenome ERZ1031329 (study PRJEB33718, sample SAMN03159840) | human skin metagenome | collected 2014-02-25 | study: EMG produced TPA metagenomics assembly of the PRJNA266117 data set (Human skin bacterial metagenome... | reverse complement strand
GATAGCCCACGCCTTGCTCAAATAGTTCAACCAACTGCTCCCGCTGATGCTCACTCACCAAACTTCGAGCTCTCAATGAAAACTACTCCCCACTAAGCGGAAACTGATTTCTCAGTCCAACTAATGGGGAGCAGTTCACACCCACGGTGCCGAGGCGCAGTGGATTTCTTTATGTCTACAGCGCCCGGCCGCGATGCGGTAGGCGCCGCCCGGAATAGTCAGGCGGCGCGTACCGTTGGAAGAAGAGAACTTAGACAGGATTTACCGAAAGCAAAAAGGAAGGCTCCCCGTGACCGAACGCGCGCATCTTTCCGTCTTGGACTTTTGCACCATTTATGAGGGCGAGACCCCAGCACAATCCATCGCTCGCTCCGTGCAGTTGGCACAGGAAGCAGAAAAGCTGGGCTATTCTCGCATGTGGTACACCGAGCACCACAATATGAAGTCCATCATGTCTTCTTCCCCGGCCGTGCTCATCGCCCATATCGGCGCAAAGACTGAGCGCATTCGCTTAGGCTCCGGCGGAGTGATGCTGCCTAACCACTCCCCTTATGTCATCGCCGAGCAATTCGGCACTTTGGAGGAGATGTATCCCAAGCGCATCGACTTAGGCGTAGGCCGCGCCCCCGGCACGGATATGAATACCCTGGGCCGCGCCCTGCGCCGGGACGCCCACTCTGCCGAACGCTTCCCCGAAGACGTCAAGGAGCTCAACTCCTATCTCGAGGGCAAGTCTTATATCCCGGGGGTCAGCGCCGTTCCAGGTGCCAATACCAACGTGCCGATCTATATTTTGGGCTCGTCCATGTTCGGCGCCTCGCTAGCCGCCAAGCTCGGCCTGCCTTATGCCTTTGCTTCTCACTTTGCCCCGCAGCACCTCGAGCAGGCGACCACCTACTACCGCGAGAACTTCCAGCCTTCCGAGCGCTTCAGCAAGCCCTATCTCATTGCCGGCGTCAACGTTACCGCCGCCGAGACCACCCAACAGGCGCAGGAGGAATACGAGCGCGTGTGCTTCAACCGCGTCAAGGCCTTCGCCGGCCGCGGCAAGCACCTCACCGATGAGCAAGTGGAGCAGATTATCGGTTCTTACCAGGGCCAGCAGATCCTAGACATGCTGAAGTATTCCGCCGTCGGCACTGCCGATGAGGTGGCAAACTACCTCGAAACCTTCCAAGAGCACGCTAAGGCCGATGAGCTGATGGTTTCCTTGCAATCCAGTTCGCACGAGGAAGTAATCAAGAATATGCAGCTGCTCGCGCAGGGCTGGCAGCTCGATCCGGCACGCGTAGCCGGCACCCCGAGCTAGCCCTCGGCCCTTACGTGGCCTAGGTGGTCAATGGGGACCTCGGGGAACCGTTCCCGGAGTTTTCCCTCGAGCTCCCGCGGCCCCAGGTTCGCCTGCTCCGGCAGTCGCACCGAATACTGCTGCGCTTCGTCCAAGGTAGAAACGCGTACCCCACGCGGAATCAGGGCCAGGAAATTTTGGCCCGGCTCGAGCGAATAGAACTGCATGCGGTCTAGCTCAGCGGCCGAAAAGCTAACCCGTTGGAAAGGCAAGGAAATATCCTCGCCAATGCGCAGCAGCGCACGAGCTCGGCGCCGCGCGGAGGCTACCACCGCCAGCATCGCGCACAGCGCCCCGCCTAAGGGCATAAGCGCGGCAATGAGGTAGACGGTATGCAAGCGTGTGCCGGCCGGCTCCTGCAGCGCCGAGTAAATAAGCACCCCACCGATTAGCAGCAGCGCGACGGCGATGATGGCAGCCACCGTCACTGCCTTGCCCAAGCGCGCGGTACCGCCGGCTTCGCGTACTTCAATGATTTCGGTGCTCTCGTTCACGAAGACTTAGCCTAGCGTGCTTCCCACCTACCTAGCGCTGATAGAGCGGCGCGTGATTTTATTTAGTGCCTTTTCACTCAAATAGCGCGTAGTTTCTTAGTGACGCTGTTGCGTTAGCGCACCCTAGCAAAATGGAATAACATTGACGTGTTTCGCTCCGCTGCGAAAAGCCCCGGAGAGACTAAGGACAAAGGTTGAATGAGCCCACGCGATAAACAGCAACATAAAAAGATCGCGGATTACCTGCGAGAACAAATCCGCTCTGGCGTGCTGCAACCAGGCCATTTTCTACCTAGCGAAGCAGATTTATGCGAGAAGTTTTCTTCTTCCCGCGGACCCGTGCGCCAAGCGGTTGCGGCTTTGCGCGCCGAAGGGCTGGTTTCCTCCGGCCGCGGGCGACGCTCCACCGTTTTAGCCTCTACCCAGGCAGAGCTTTTTGAATCCATCTATTCCATCTCCAGCTGGCTCAGCGAATATGACGCGGATCCCCAACAGCACACCCTGTGGCTGGCTCGCCGCCGTGCGCCGCGGGAAATCACTCGTTTTCTGCGTGTAGACCCAGAACAAAATGTGGTCTTTGTCCACCGCGTGCGCTATACCGAGGACCACCCCATTGCCATTGAGCGCATGTATTTCCCCATGGTGGTGGGAAAGCACATCTTGGACTTCGACGCGGATGCCGGCTCTATTCATGCGCACCTGCACGAATGCGGCGTGGACTTTGATAATGTGCGCCGCGAACTCACGTTGGAAGAAGCCACGGCCGAGGATGCCGAGGCACTTGAAGTAGCCACTGGCACCCCACTGTGGCGGCTCCAGATGGAAATATCCAACCACTCCGGCGAACCGGTGGAATTAGCGGTATACCTCTATCGCGCGGACCGCATGAAGCTGGCTATGAACAACGTACGTGGGGGCGTTTCACCCCTAGAAGTTATCCCCACTCCAGGAAATTTTGCATAAGTTTCACGGCAGCTATCCCCACCGGCTACCCTGCTTCCTATGAGAAGATTTCGCGCCGGCAGGGCGCTGGGTAGCCTCGCCATGGCGGCCGCTGTCGGAACCGTATCAGCGTGCTCTGCAGGCCATACCGCGGTGGTTGATACCTCCCAAGCAGATAGCGACTCCGCTTCTGCTTCCCTTACCGTAGCCTCCACCTCGGCGGCCACTTCCCTAGATTTCACCACTACCGGTGGTGCCGCCATCCCCGCCGTACTCATGGACAATGTCTACGAAACTCTCGTGCGCATCGATGAGGACGGTTCTATCACCCCGGGGCTCGCCACCTCGTGGGAGATCAGCGACGATGCCCGCAGCTATACCTTCCATCTGCGTGAAGGCGTCACCTTTTCCAATGGCGATGCTTTTACCGCCGAGACCGCGGCCTTTTCCATTGATTACGTTCGCGAGAAATGGACCAATGGCATCTCAGCAGCCATGGATCCGGTAGAAAAGGCCACGGCCCCCGATGAACACACACTAAAGGTGCGCCTGAAACAGCCGTCGAATGGCTGGCTCTGGTCCATGGGCACGGCCACCGGCGCGATGATGACGCCTAATGGCATGGATAACCTCGCCGCCCAACCGGTGGGTACCGGGCCCTTTGAGGTGTCTCGCTTTGCGCCTTCGGAATTTGTGGAGCTCAAGGTCCGCAAAAATTATTGGGGAAAGCCCGCCGCGCACGATGTCACCGTTCGCTATTTCCCAGACACCATCTCCTCGGTCAATGCCCTGCAGGCCGGCGGCGTGGATGTGGTCTGGGGTGTGCAAAACCCGGAGCTTCTCGACGACGTCAAGGACGGCATCGCTACCGAGGTCGGCACCACCAATGGTGAGGTGTTGCTATCCATGAATAATGCCCGGGCTCCCTTTGATGATCCGCGCGTGCGCCAGGCAGTCGCCTATGCCGTCGACCGCAAGGCGGCCAATGACATTTTGTGGAATGGCCTAGCCAAAGACACCGGTGGTGCACCAATCCCACCTACAGATCCATGGTTCCAAGGCAAGCGCTACTACGACTACAATCCGGATAAGGCCCGCCAGTTGCTCGAAGAGGCCGGCGCAGAAGGGGCCGAAATCACGCTGACTACACCGACGCTGCCCTATGCCCAGACCGTCGCCGAGCTGCTGTACTCGCAACTCACCGAAGTTGGCTTTAAGGTGAAGCTGGAATCCGCCGAGTTCCCAGCCGTATGGTTGGGCCAGGTCATGGGCGCCAAAGACTATCAAATGTCGCTCATCTCCCACGTAGAACCGCGCGATGTGCCAACCCTATTCGGCGATCCGGACTATTACCTCAACTACGATTCGCCGCGCACCCGCGAGCTTTTGGCCCAAGCCGACTCCGCGCCCGAGCAGGACTATCCCCAGCTCATGGCACAAGCCGTGGATCAGATCATGGCTGATGCCGGCGCGCTGACCTTGATGAATATGCCAAATATCGTGCTCACCCGCACAGGCGTGCGCGGGTTGCACCCTGATCAGGTCACGGACGCGCTGATCTTGCGCGATCTGAGCTCCGCAGACGCTACTGCTAGCGCAGCCTCTGAGTCCGGGGACACAGAGACCACCGAAAAGGAGGCCCGATGACTTCCCTTCGCCTTACTGGGCGCGCCATCGTGCGCCCGCTGCTGCGCTTTGCATTAACGCTCTTTGCCGCCTCCATCATTATCTTCGCGCTCATGCGCGCGGTGCCAGGCAACCCGGCGCGGGTGGCGCTGGGAGTGAATGCGACCGAAGAGGCCGTCGGCAAGCTCAGCTCTGAGCTGGGCCTGGATCGTCCGCTGCTCACGCAATATTGGGAGTGGATAAAAGGCCTATTTACCGGCAGTTTTGGGCAGTCATTGTCCTCGCAACAAGATATTACGCCGCTGGTGCTGGACCGCGCCCAAGTCACGCTCATCCTGATTGGTTTGGCGATGCTGCTCGCATTGGCCGGGGCCATTCCGGTGGGAATGTGGTTGGCACTGCGCAACCGTACCCGCAGCGCGGATGTGGTTTCTGCCGGTACGCAGCTAGGCATTGCGGTGCCCAGCTTCCTTCTCGGCATCATCCTGGTGGCCATCTTTGCCGTTCACCTAGGCTGGCTGCCGGCCAATGGTTGGGTGCCGCCAAACCAGGGCGCAGGCGAGTTTATTCGCCACCTCATCTTGCCGGTCATTGCGCTGGCCGTGGTGCAAGGTGCAATGCTGACGCGCTATGTGCGCTCGGCGGTGCTCGATGTGCTGCATCAGGACTATATTCGTACCGCCCGTGCGCTGGGTCAGTCCCCGTGGCAGGCGCTGAAGCGCCACGGCCTGCGCAATGCGGCGCTGCCCGTGCTTACCGTGGCCGGCGTACAGCTAACCACGATGGTCGTGGGCGCCGTAGTAATTGAGTCCGTCTTTGTCATCCCCGGCATAGGTTCGATGCTGCTGGATGCGGTGGCGGTGCGCGATCTGACCACGGTGCAGACCTTGGTCATGCTCCTCGTCGCCTTCGCCTTGGTGGTCAATGCCCTCACGGATGTGGCCTACCGATTCATCGATCCGCGCATCACGGCAGGTGATAAATAATGAAGCTGCGTTTTTCTGGCTGGCTGGGAGCCCTCCTCGTCGCCGCCACGGTACTGGTGGCAGTGATTTCGCTGGTATGGACGCCGTATGACCCTACTCTGGCGCACCCGGATGTGAGCCTTGCCGGTCCCAGCGCCGAGCATCTCCTCGGTACGGACCGCTTCGGTCGCGATACCGCTTCCCGGATCATGGCGGGTGCCCAGATTACGGTCTTCGTCGGCCTCGTGGCGGTGGGAATCGCCGCCGTGGTCGGCGTGCCGCTTGGCATCCTCGCTGGCATGCGCCGCGGCACATGGGCCGATGCGTTAGTGATGCGCGGCGCGGATCTGCTGCTTGCCTTCCCCGCGCTGCTTTTGGCGATTATTGCTGGCGCGGTCTGGGGGCCTTCAACACTTACGGCCATGATTGCCATCGGCATCGCCGGCATTCCCTCCTTTGCCAGGGTTGCGCGCTCGGGCACGCTGCAGGTCATCACGCAGGACTATATTTCCTCCGCGCGCATTTCCGCAGTGCCGGGCTGGAAGGTAGCGTGGCGCCATATCCTGCCCAATCTTGCCGGTCTGCTCATCGTGCAGGCCTCGGTATATTTCGCGCTTGCCATCCTGGCTGAGGCCGGCCTGTCCTATCTTGGCTTAGGCACCGCCCCACCAGCCGCCTCGTGGGGCCGGATGCTGCAAGATTCCCAGTCGCTTCTGGGCACCGCTCCCCTGCAGGCCTTCTGGCCCGGCCTGGCCATTGCAGCAACGGTGCTGGGCTTTAACCTGCTTGGCGACGCCCTCCGTGACCTCCTCGATCCCCGCCTGAAAGGATCCGCGCGATGAGCCTGCTCAAAGTAGATAACCTGGCGGTCACCGCTGCTGGGTCCACCACTGCCCTTTTGGGGCCCTTGAACTTCGAGCTCGCGGCCGGCGAAAGGCTCGGCATTATTGGTGAATCCGGCTCCGGCAAATCGCTCACTGCGCTGTCCATCATGGGGCTTTTGCCCGATGGGGTACGCGCGAGCGGCTCCGTCACAGTAGATGGCCACGAGGTAGTCGGCACACGCGATGCCCGCATCCGCCCGTTGCGCGGGAAGACCATGGCCATGGTCTTCCAAGAACCGATGAGCGCGCTAGATCCGCTTATGCGCGTGGGCAAGCAACTGGCCCACGCCGGGGTGCGCGATACCGCAACCGCTCTCGAAGAGGTGGAGCTTGATGCCGACATTGCCTCCCGCTTCCCACACCAGCTCTCCGGCGGCCAGCGCCAGCGTGTGCTCATTGCCATGGCCATGGCCGGCCACCCCGATCTGCTCATCTGCGATGAGCCAACCACCGCGCTGGATGCCACCACGCAGGATGGCGTGTTGCGCGTCATCGAGCGCGTGACCAAGGCCCGCGGCACCGCGCTGATCTTCATCACCCATGACTTGGGAGTCATCCGCCGCATGTGTCCCCGCGTTGTGGTAATGCACCATGGCGCAGTGGTGGAATCTGGCCCCACCGAGCGGATTCTTGCCCAGCCCGAGCATCCCTATACCCGCGAGCTCATCGCCTCCTCACAGCCACCGGAGATGAGCCTTGCGCCGGCCGCAGCGGAAGATTCCCTCGTCACGCTCGAAGGGGTTAGCAAGGTGCACGGCACCCACGCCGCACTCGACGGCATCGACTTGCGCGTGCACCACGGCGAGCGCCTCGGCATTGTGGGTGGCTCCGGATCGGGAAAGACCAGCCTGCTCAAACTCATTGCCAGACTCGACCAGCCGACAAGCGGCAAGGTCACCGTCCGTGGCCGAGTGCAGATGGTCTTCCAAGATCCGCAGGGCTCTCTCAACCCGCGGCTAAAGATCTGGAAATCCATCGCAGAGGCCATGCCGGGCAACCCGAACAAAGCCGAAAAGCGCTCCCGCGCCGCGGCCGTGCTTGCAGAGGTCGGGCTTCCAGCCGATAGCCTCGACCGCTTCCCGCACGAGTTTTCAGGTGGCCAGCGCCAGCGCATTTCCATTGCCCGCGCGCTGTGCGGCGAGCCAGATATCTTACTGGCCGATGAAGCAGTCTCGGCCCTCGATATGTCCGTGCGCGCGCAGGTTTTGGAGCTACTGGCAGAGATCATCGACAAGCGAGGGCTTACCTTGCTCTTTGTCACCCACGACCTTGCGGTGGTACGCCACCTGTGCGATAGCGTCGCCGTCCTCGACCGCGGCCGGCTCATCGAGCACGGCCCTACCGAGGCCGTATGGTCCTCCCCCAGCACGGACTACACGCGCCGGCTTATCGCGGCCGCCGAGATGTAAAGCGGGTGTTGGTGGGCGTAAAGTAGTCGGGTCAGATAACTCCACTTAGAAAGGATCCTGCTGCTCCGTGGCCGCCCAGCTTGACTATCCCCTCCCGCAGCGCCCCAGCACCACCCAATTGCTCACCGCGTTTAATAGCGCCTCGGTGCGCTGGCCTGGTGCACTGCGCGCGGGATTGGCGATTCTCCTGCCCGGCGCCATTGCGCTGCTTACCGGCCACGACTACGCTATCCTGCTCATTTCCACCGGCGCGTTTACCGTCATCTTTGGCGAGGGACACCCCTATCGCACCCGCCCGCGCGTCATGCTCACCGCCGGCACCGCGCTCATTACCGTCGCCGCCGTCGGCGTGTTGGTAGGCCATGTTATCTTTGCGCCCGGCCACGGCCATTGGTGGCTCCTACTCGCAGGCCTCTACTCCACGGCATTGGCCGCCGGTTGTGGCTTTGCCCAAAATGCGCTGCGCCTGCCGCCACCGGGCACCTTCTTCCTCGTCATGGTCGGCGGCGGCTCGGTCATGCTCGCCCGCACCGATGTCACCGTGGGCCAGCTGCTCTTTTGGGCGCTGACGGGCATGGTGGCCAGCGTGGTCCTCGGCATGGCCCCGGCCCTTTTTGACCCGCACGGCCCTGAGCGCCGCGCCGTATCCAGCCTGGAAAAGGCCGCGTCTGCCTTCCAGGCCGGACAGGATGATTCACTCGCCCGCCACCACCAAGCACAAACCGCACTTTTTGCTGCATGGCAGGCGCTTTCCGACGCCCACATTATCCGCGGTGGCCGCATCATCGACTCCCAAGGAGCCCACCTAGTAGAGCGCACCCTTGCAGCCCAGCACACCATCGTGGCACATAACCGCGCCCTTGACCTCGGCGCCGATTCGGATCAGCTTACCGATCATGTCACCGACGTCGACCCGAATCGCACCGCTATCCCCCACACCCGGCCCACAGGCAGGTACCGGCTTTACCGCGCCGCGGTGCGGGATTCGCATGCCATGGTCACTACCCAAAAGGTGGTTCTTTCGGCGATCATTACCGTGCTCGTGGGCCTTAGCCTCGGCTTCGACCGGCCGGACTGGGGCGTGGTCTCAGCCTTCCTCATGCTGCAATGGGGACCCGACCATGTGCCGGGCACCGTCCGCGGCATCCACCGCATGCTCGGCTCTGTAGTGGGCGTGCTGCTATTTTCCATCCTTCACTACTTCGGTATTAATGGCTGGACGTTGCTGCTGGCGTTGGCTGCCTGCCAATTCTGTGCCGAAATCTTCGTGGCGAAGAACTACGCCATCTGCGTTATCTTCTCCACCCCGCTCGCTCTTCTCATGGGCAACTCAGCTACCCGCCCCCTGTTGCCCACCATTCAAGCTCGCTGCGGCGAGATCCTCTTGTCCATCCTCATCGCCACCGCGGTGCTATGGCTATGGCAGCGCAGTGCCCCGGTACGCAATCAGGCTCGCCTGCAGGTCCGCGCGATGGAATCCATGGCTACCCTGCTCGGACTGCTCTTTGTCAATACCCCGGATTCCGTGTTGTCCGCACGCCGTGACCTACAGTACGAGCTGCTTTCCGAGCGCCGCGCCATCCAATCGCTCGCCGCCGATAACCCAGAAGCCGTGCGCCAATTCTGGGCCCGCCACATCGCGCTGCAGCACGCCGGCTACTTCCTTTTAGACTTTTGCACCACTCACCCAGACCGCACCGCCACCCGCGAGGAGCTCGACGCCCTCGTGCGGGAAATCCGTGCCGCCCGCGCCGCCTAGAACAAGGGATATTCCTCTAATACCTCGTAGCGCGGCCCGCCGCCGCGGCCCTCGCCCAGGTGCGATTGCAAAAGGCATACCCGGTCCGCGCAAAAGTCCGGTCCTCGGTACACCGATAACGCACGCACGACATCGCCCAGTACCCACGGATCACGGGTACGCCGGCCGGCACGCGCGACGGTGAGGTGGGGGCGGTGGTGATTAAAGGGGACATCGCCAAGCTGGCAATCCGCCATCAACTCCCGCACACCCCGCGCCTGGCCACCGACGCCCAACCACAGGGTGCGCTGCTCAAAACTTCCCGCTCCGCTCACATGCACATCCAACGCCGAGCGCCCAGCCACCGCGTGGGCGAGGTGCTCGCGCACAGCCGCGGCATCATTGGGCTGGTCGCCATAAAAGGCCATGGTCACATGCCAATTATCCGGATCCGTCCAGCGCAACTCGTTGGTGGTTGCCGCATGGATGGGCCTAAGCGTATGTACCATATGCTCGCGCGCGGCGGCTGAGGGCAGCAGCGCGGAAAAGACGCGAATCATGGTCTAGCTGGCATACACGTTAAGGCGCATTTCCGCGTCCACCAGGTGTTCTTCCTCGCGTTCAAAGACGGCGAAGGCATGCAAAATATCCGCAACGGCGGTGGAATTATCATCAAACTCGGGCATGAGATAACTTCTTTCAAACCACAAAGGAGGCAGAAGAATCACGCGCGATTCTTCTGCCTTCACATAGTAGCTGACAATGATGTAATTAGCCGCCCTTGACTACCGTGACCTGCCAGCCCGCATCGCCCGAGCGATGGAAATCACGAATCTCGTGGCCCTCATCGGCCGCCCACTGCGGAATGGATTCGGTGGCCTGGGTGCAATCAAAGTCAATGACTAGATATTTCTCCTTGTTTCGAGTTAAGGACTTCAGCCTACGACACCTAAGACAGAATTGTCTATAATTGACGTACAACCCGGTTCTAGGGTGGCAGATTTCCGCGTTTCCGTCGGCCTTCCCCTATGCCACCTCAGGCGCCCCAGCCGCTCCGGGCACAACTAAGGAGAATTAACCTATGGGAATCCCAGACGACGTAGTACTCGATGGATATACCCTCATCGAGCAACACGCAATCGACCACGAGTTCCTGCTGCGCGGCTCTCCGCTGGGCACCGAAACTCCCCTCCTATTCGCCCTGACCATTGCGGGCGTACTGCTGGTTGCGGCGAGCTTCTTCCTGCGCGGTGGCGCGCGGGTTGCCACCGGCCTGGTGGGCGCGATCCTCACGCTAACCAAGCTGTGGTGGATGCCCTTCGCGCTATGGCAGCAGTTCGATGACGGCCAAGTATTCGGCTACACGCTCAAGTACTTCCCGCAGTACTGGCCGGTGGCCTCCCTTATCGTCGGCGTCATCGCGCTGGTGGGCCTAGCCTCCGCCATTTTCCGCCGGCCCTAGCGGCCCAGCCCAGCCACGCCTAACCGCCGAGCACCGCAATCGCGATGTGGACCCGGTTGGTGCCATCGATCTTGGCCAGGATGTGCTTCATGTGCGTCTTGACCGTGGTCAGCGAGATAAAAAGCTGCTCGGCAATCTCGGCGTTGCTTAGGCCTTGGGCCACCAGCTGGGCGATTTCATTTTCGCGCTCGCTCAGCTCGGCCAGCCCGCTGGGTTGAATCATCTCTTGTTCCGGCTGCGGCGGCGTGGCCGCCAGCCCCACCAGGTTTTCTAGCACCTTCGGGCTGAGCTGTTGCTGGCCTTGGGCCGCCGCTCTTACCGACGCCACCAGCGCCTCCGGCGCCGTCGTCTTCAACAAAAAGCCCACCGCCCCAGCGCGCAGGGCGTGCAGGATGAACTCGTCGGTATCAAAGGCGGTGAGCATCACCACCGGGATATCGCGCGCGCCGGCGAGCGAGTGCAGCTGCGCCGTCGCCTCGATGCCGTCCATAACCGGCATGCGGATATCCATCAGCACCACGTCCGGCTCCTCGGCCAGGATGAGCTCCACTCCCTCCTTGCCGTTTCCGGCCTCGCCGATGACGCTGATGCCCGGCGCGCCTTCCAAGATCATGCGCAAGCCGTGGCGCAGCAGCGGCTCATCATCGACAAGCACCACCCGAATTTCACTCACTTTTCTTCCTTCCTCGGCAGGCGCAGAGTCCACGAGAACCTATCTTCCTCATCGTTTACCTGTAGCGATCCGCCCACCACACTAGCGCGCTCGCGCATGCCGACGATCCCGTACCCACCACTGTGCACGCTTTCCTTTTCCCCAGCCTGGGCGGTGGGGTTAGACATGGTGATAGACAGGGCGTCGGCAAGCGTGGCGATGGTGATGGTGACCGGCTGCCCCGGTGCGTGCTTGCGTGCGTTGGTCAGGCCCTCCTGGACCACGCGGTTGAGCGCGTGGCCGGTCATGGTGCTCAGCTCCTCCAACGATTGCGGCCCCGCGCCCGCTTGGTAGCGCACCTCCACGTCCATGCCCGCCTGGCGGGAACGCTCCACCAGCGATTCCACGCCCTCGCGCGGATCGATACGCCCCTCACTGCGCAGCGAGTGCAACGCCTCGCGCAGATCTCCCACGGCGGCCTCGGCTTCATCGCGAATCGTGCGCGCGGATTGCCGCGTTTCTTCCGGATCTAGGTCCTTGCGGTAGGCCAACCCGCCGGCGTAGACCGCAATCATGCTCAGCCGATGCGAGAGCGTATCGTGCATATCCCGCGCAATCCGGTCGCGTTCTTCCTGCCGCGCAAAATTCTCCCGCGTGGCCATTTCCTCGTGCGTGAGCTCCGCCTGCGCCTGCAGCGCAATCGTGCGCTCTTTTTGGTTCGAGCGAACCAACCCGACTACTAGAACGACTACTGCTGGGAGGATGTAGCTAGAGAAAAATCCCAGCTTCCCGGGAGCACTAAGCCCTTCGCTTCGAGATAAATCGAGAGTGACCAACTTCGAGGCCACCATGGCCGCACATACCGTCGCCATCCACAACCGGCTCCGGCGCGAGGCCACAGAAAACGCCGCCATAAATACCGAGGGGCGGGGCTCAGCAATCGTCACCGTCGCCGAAATAATGGTTGCGGCTACCAACGCGCTGCGCGGGCCAGGCTGTGCGCTGCGCGGGTCACGCTCCCGCGCAGCATGCCGGAGAGCAAAGGGCAATAAGATCCACGTTCCGATCGTCGCCGCGAAAAGAATAAACAGCCTTTCGGGCGATCCGTCGCTCTCGCTCACGCGGACGGATAAGACGGCAAAATCGCCTAGCACTGCCACCGCCGCAATGATGAGCTTCTGCCACAGCGGGCGCTGGAGCATCTCGTCGGATTTTCGGAATAACTTCATAACGCGCACCAGTCTAAGCCGACCCACCGCCAGCGCGGTATCCCTCGCAGGGAGGATTCTCCAGCCTTAGCCGCGGGCCTCTAAGACCATAATGGCGATGTGCACACGGCTGGTACCGCCGATCTTTTTCAAAATATGCTGCATATGCGATTTCACCGTCGCCATGGACACCACCAGTTGGTCGGCGATGTCTTGATTATTCAAGCCCTGGGCCACCAGCTCGGCGATTTCGCGCTCGCGGGAGCTAAGCCTACCTAGGTGGTTGCGAGCGGTGCGGGTGTGGTGCGAATGGGCGTCGTCAAGCGCGGGGCCTTGCATGCCTACCAGCTTGTCGACGACCTGCGGGCTCAACAGCGGTTGCCCCGCTGCGGCCGCGCGCACGGCCGCCATGAGCGATTCCGGCGGCGTCGACTTGAGTAAGAACCCAGCCGCCCCGGCGCGCAGGGCCCGCAGGATGAAAGAATCGGTATCAAAAGCCGTGAGCATGATGATCGGCACTGCGTGGACCGATAGAATCTTCTCCACGGCCGCGATGCCATCCATGACCGGCATACGAATATCCATTAGCACCACGTCGGGCTGCGCATCGAGGACGGTAGCCACCGCGTCCCGGCCATTGCTCGCCTCGGCCACGACCTCGATATCGGGCGCATTGGATAGCAGCAGGCGCAGCCCGCTGCGGACTAGATCCTCGTCGTCAACGAGCACTACACGCAGTGCGTCGGCCATCATGCTTCCTTTCCCACCGGCTGATTCCACCGCGCGCGCCAAAACTTCGACGCGACAGGCGTATACGCCACTGTAATCGCCACCAATGCCGCGAGCGCTACCGGCACTATAGTGGCGTGGCCTGCCACTACGCCGTTGAGGAACGAGGGCACGAGAATCTCGTTTATCTTTTCGAAGAATTTCGGGAAAAATTCGATGACTAGTGTGGCCGCAATGAATGTCAGCGCCGTCTGCAAGAGCAATGTCCACAGGTTAATCCGATGCAGCTGCTTATCGACACCCGGCTCCCCCACCGCCGCAAACATCACCCTCGCCCCTTGTCCGCGAAACTCCGGCACGACGAAGTCACGGCGCTCCACCAACTCGATGCGGTCTGCGTCTTCGGGCGCATTATCATCGCTATTTCCGCGCAGGAATTCCACGCTATAGGCCGAGTCATCGGTATCGGTGTAGCTGAGCTTGCGCGTAGTGCCGTTGACCGTGGAGGTAAAAAGGCTGCGCTTAGAATCTAAGTATTTTCCTGTCCAGCCCTCGCGGGTCTTGGTTTCTTCTAGGTCAATGCGCATAAGCCCGTAGTCGGGATGGCGCAGTTGCCAACTCATCTCGCTCATTGCGCGGCCTCCTTATGCGCCAGTGGTAGCAGGATGCTCCAGCGAAATTCCTCGCCTTCTTCGCCGACGTGGATATTCATGCGCCCGCCGGATAGCTCCACGCGCTCGCGCAGGCCCACCAGCCCGTAGCCTCTGACGCCGCTACCTGCGCGCTCCTCGGTCTTAGCCACTGGGAGCGGGTTGCGCATCTCGACGCCCACCTCACCGGCCACCTCGCGCACCGTGATGCTCACCGGCTGGCCAGCGGCGTGCTTGCGCGCATTGGTCAGGCCTTCCTGTACTGCGCGGTGCACGGCGTGCTGCGCCATCGTGGACAACCCAGTAAAAACATCCGGGCTGGCACCGTCCGCGTAGGTCACGGTCACCTGCGTGCCGGCCTCCTGCACGCTCGCGACTAGCTCTTCTAAGGTGGTGCGCGGATCCTGGGAAAGATCTTCACGCAAGGCGCTTAGGACGGTGCGCAAATCTTCTACCGCGTTCTGGGCCTCCGCGCGGATGGTGCGCGCTGCGTCTGTGAACTCGGCCGGCACGCCTTCACGCGGATAGCTCAGCGCACCCGCATGAATGGCCACGAGGCTTAGCCGATGCGAGAGCGTATCGTGCATGTCCCGCGCGATATTCTCGCGCTCCTCTTGCCGCGCGCGTTCTACCTTGGCACGCATCTCTTCGCGATTCATCCGGGCTTGTTGTTCCACCCGCCACCGCTTTTCGCGCAGATTGCCACGCTTTTGGCCTACCAATAACCCCGCGACCATCACGACCACAACGAAGATGGCACCAACCCATCCGATATCGTCCCAGGCCATATAGGGGTTGAAGAACGCATCAATCGCAAACGCCGCCACGAAGCACGCCACTGCGGCCACCGAGCGCGAGGTCGAACGGCGCGAGACCATGGAAATGAAAGCCACGACTCCACTAGCCGCACCAAAATAGGAGCTCGACCCCAGCAGCACGATACAGCCAGCGATGAAGCTACGGGTGGAGCCGGCATAGTCGACGTCGGAAAGCTCGCGCGGCTGGTGCTCTAACGCAAAGGGCAGGGCGATAATCGTCACCACGCCCACCGCAAAACCGGTACAGATATAGGGCCCGTACTCCTCAAACGGCGGCGAATACTCCTCGATATCCATGCTCATCAGCACTACGCCGATGAGCCAATTCGCCACCGCACAAGCGGCAACAATTCCCGCCGTGCTCCACTTCGTTCTGATCATGGCCTAAAGCTTAAACCGGCGGCCATAATCCCTAGGGATGAATTATTTTTGCACCCCGGCCGCATCGCGCATGGCCTTCGTCTGCGCGGACGGATGCTCGTTTTCGGTGGCCAAGCGCTCAAACGCCACGGCCGCCAGCGCCGCGGACTGCATTCCCAGCACCGAGTCATCGAAACGCATCATCGGAGAGTGGTTCCACTCGCGCTCATTTTCGGGCTTGTCTGGATTTGCCGTGCCCATCCACATAAACGTGCCCGGCACTTGCGCGAGGACGTAGCCGAAGTCTTCGGAGGCCATCATCGGGGCATCGAACGGCTGGACGTTTTCGGTGCCAAACATCTGGCTCCACAAGGTAGCGGCGAACTGATTTTCCCGCGGATTCGTCTTGGTCGTGGGGTACAAAACCTCGAAATCCACCTGTGCGGTGCACCGGTGCGAAGCAGCGACGGAGCTGGAGACCTCCGTAATCATCTGCCGCACGGCGTCGATCTTCTCATCGCGCAGCACGCGCACCGTCGCCCCCAAGGCTGCGCGTTCCGGAATGGCGTTATACGCGCCGTCTCCGGCCCACAGGTTGGTCACGGTAATAACGATGGGCTCGAGCGCATCGAAGCGGCGGGTCAGCGCGGTCTGCAGCGACATTTGGATCTCCGCCAGCGCCGCCACCGGGTCAATAGCATCATGCGGGCGGGAGCCGTGCCCGCCCTTGCCCAGCACCGTGATAGTCAGATTGGACGAGCTGGCCATCATCGGGCCGGGCACATAGTGGAACGTGCCGCGGTCCTGCGGGCCAACGTGGAGGCCGTAGGCGGCAATGGGACGTCGGCCAGCGGCGTCAAGCACGCCTTCCTCAATCATCGGCAGCGCGCCGCCTGGCCCCTCTTCGCCGGGCTGGAACATAAAGGTAACGTCGCCGTGCAGCTCCGCGCGATGCTCACACAGAATCCGCGCCGCGCCCACCAGTCCGGCGGTATGCAGATCGTGGCCGCAGGCGTGCATATACCCATTCGTCGAGGCAAACGGGCTGCCGGTCTGCTCGCGTACCTCGAGGGCGTCCATGTCCGCGCGCAAAAGCACCGACACCGGCCGTTCGCCGCGCTGGCCGCCGCGCAGCACAGCGACCACTGAGCTCAGATCCTGGCCCACGTGAATCTCCAGCGGCAGGCCTTCGAGCGCTTCCAAGACCTTCTTTTGCGTGCGCGGCAGGTCCAGGCCGATTTCCGGGTTGCGGTGCAGATCGCGGCGGAAGTTCTGCAGTTCCTCGAGCATCTCCTCGCCCATTTCCTGGAAAACCTCGGTGGCCATCCGCTCGCCAATGCGCGCCCGAGTCACCGGCAGGGGCGGCAGCTGCTGGGCCTGGCGTGGGGCGGCCAGGCGTCCGGGGTTGGTAGGACGGATTCGCTTGGTCGGGTCAGTCATGGTGGGCTCCTTTTCTCGCTTTCGCATTCGAGGGTACCGCAGGTTATCCACAGGCTGCCGGGCGGGTTCGAGGGCGGTGTGACGGGAGAGGCGAGTTATCCACAGGCTCACGCGGGTGCGCTACTGCGGCCTTGCGGGGTGTCTTATGCTCACGGGCATGACCCGCTTGCAGGACTACGCCCGCCAACTTGCCTCGCCGATGGAGCTTCTCGGCGAGGTCTCCGGCGTGCGCGAGACGGATCTGCGTCGGCTGGGCCTGCCCCGGCAGGAAGCTCGTAGCCTGCTCGCGCTTGCCGACGTCTACTTTGGCCCCACCTCCTTCACCCGCCGGCAGCGCTCGTGCCGGGCCACCACGCATTGCCTGGCCACGTTGAAACTCATTGAAAAATACGTCTCCCGCACCAAATCCAAGCGGGACGCGTGGGCGCTGCGCGCTGAATTGTGCGCGACAGACCAGGATGTGGAGCGGCTCGCGCGCACGCGGTTGAAGGAGATGTATCCGCCGCGGCAGCCGGAGAAGGGGGTGCGGATGACGCGGCGCAAGGGCGGTCCGTCGACGCTTTCGATTACCGGTGATTCCGATTTCATCGCTGACCTGCACGCCAGCATTAACGAAGACAAGCCGCTCGACTCCGTAAGCAATATCTTCTTCCGCGGCGGAGCTACGGCGCGCCCTGCCGCGATGACGAATATCATCATCCAGCTCGATGAATTAGATGAAATCCTCGATGGTGGAGGCGAGGAAATTACGCTGCGGTTGACCAATGGGGCCGAAATCAGCGGCGCCAAACTGGTGGAAAAGCGCCTGGCCGAATGCGGACTCGTCACGCTCGTCCATCCCTATGAGGGACCGGTGAACCTGTATCGCACCTCGCGGCATGCCTCGGACAAGCAGCGGCTGATGGCGGGCGCGGAAAACCCCACGTGCCCGTGGGCCGAGTGCAATTATCCGGCTGATAAGTGCCAGATTCATCATCTGCGGGCGTGGAAACACGGCGGCGAGACCAATATGGCGAATCTCAGTGTGGCGTGTCCGTACCACAACGGCGTCAATGACGACGACCCGAACGCCCCGCCGGTGCGCGGCCGGTTAGCGCGGCGGCAGGGCCGAATAGTCTGGGTCCCGCCGTGGGCCAATTCAAGCTGAAGACCCTGCCCTCATTTTTTGGGCGGATGCTTCCCAGATCACACGGTTTTCCCGCACAGTGCGAGTCGGTGAAGCATTTCTAGGCTTGGAGGAGGGAGCGGCCGAAAAAGTCGGAGTCATCAGCGACGCCGGGCAAAGCATAAAAATAGCCACCACCATAGGGTCGGATATAGTCCGCTAGGGGTTCACCTTCGAGGCGCTTTTGCACCGTAATGAACTGACGCTCCAAGTCCTGCTGGAAGCAGATAAAGACGAGGCCGACATCGAGGGTGCCGTTATCGCGCACGCCATTGTCGTAGTTATAGGCGCGGCGCAGCATGAGCTGGTCCGCGGTTTCTGGCGTGCGCGGATTCGCCAGGCGAATATGCGCGTCGGTGGGGATGACATCACCGGTGGCATCGTCGAGGTAGTTGGGCTCGGCATACTCGTCGCCACCGGAAAGCGGGCCACCGGTTGCACGGTCGCGGCCGAAGATTTGCTCCTGCTCAGCAATGGAGATGCGATCCCAGAATTCCGTATACATAGCGATGAGGCGAACCACCATATAGCTGCCGCCGGCGGCCCAGTCCGGCTCATCCGTACCGGCCCAAACCAGCTTATCCTGATCCTTTTCGGCTGGATTGACGATGCCGTCTTTAAACCCAAGGTGGTTGCGCTGGGTGCCAGACGGCCGCGGTTCATTCATATAACCGTTTTGGCGCCAGCGCACGGCCACATCTCCACGGGTGTGCCGCAAGATATCGCGCAGCGCGTGAATGACGGTATCGTGCTGGTCGGCGCAAATCTGCAGGGCGAGGTCGCCGTGGCATAGCTCCTCCTCCAACGTGTCATCGGCGAAGGCCTGCATGGAACTTAGGTGGGCGGGTTTGTGGGGTTTAAGGCCGAAGCGGTCGTCGAAAAGCGAATTGCCCACGGCGAGGGTAATGGACAAACTATCGGTGGGAAGCTTAGGTCCTAGCTCCCCGGAATCGCCGGCGGGATAGGCAATGCCATCGGCCGCAGTAGCGCCGCCGGAGGTGAGAATGCGGGCACGCTCAGTCACGGTGCGAAGCAACTTCTCTAAGCGCGATTTCTCGGTGAACTGTACATCGAGGGCGACGACCTCGGAATACTTTTGCGCTGGGGTCACGATCCCCTGCTGGTGCTCGCCGTGGAAAGGAAGTTCGAGCGGAGCGTCTGCCTCGGTGCGCGGCGATGGAGAAGCATGGTCAGCAGCGCCTTCGCTTCGCTTAGAGGAACCAAAGGAAGAACCCGCGAGACTGGACTGCGCATTGGCAGCCGCTGCCGAGCCAGAAAGCGCGGCGGTGGCCGCGAGCCCAGAGAGGAACGAGCGGCGGGAAAAATCAAACGGGCAGGGCACTAATCCATCCTTCTAACTACGGTCATCGTGGCGACAGGGGCAAGCAGTTCATTGGCACGCGCGACGGCGGACTGCACACGCATCCGGTCCTTCTGGGACCACTTATTAAAAGCGGTGTCATATTTTTCATCGAACTTCGTGGCGAGCTTGTCAAGCTCATCCAGCTGCTCATAGATGGGCGAGGTATCGAGCCCACGGCCCTCGACAAGGGAGCGGACGGCATCCAACGTCAGCCGGGTTGAAATAACGTCGCCCCGCAGCGCGGTGGGCAGGGCATGGGCGCCGAAATCGCGTTCGCCGCGCATGTCGAAGCGCTCGAATTCCTCCATTACTTCATGGGTGCGCAACCCGTAGTCGGGGGCGGGAATGGCGAAATGGGAGGTATCGAGGGCGCGGGCGGTTTTATCGACGGCGTCGGCAAGCGCGCGGGCAGGCTTCGCTGCATCCTTGACGGGGCGCTTGGACCACAGCAGCTTTTCGACGTCCATATACCCCTCCAAGCCGGGCCCCGGCCACATCTCGCTGGAATCGTCGAAGGATCGGTAGGTCTCGAGGTAGTCAAGGTAGGCCGCTTGGGCAGCGCGGCGATCTTTCGAGGTGGCTTCAGCAAGAGCGTGGGCTTTCTTCTGTAGCTCGGGCACACGCTTTTTCTGCCTGGCCGCTTGCTGAATGGCCACGGCCGCGACCTCGCGGTCAGCAATGGGGACCATCTTGGGAGCATCGGTGATGGTGGAACCGGTGACCGCAAAATCATCAGATTTCACGGCCGAATCATTGTGGAAAACGCAGGTGAGGTGGTATGTGCCGTCCTGCAGCTTCGGGGCCCAGGCGCGCTTGGCTGGGGTGCCCACGCGCTCGAGGACCTGGTAGGCGTTGCCCGCATCATCTGCCACGTAGACGGTGAGCGCAAGCCCCGAGGTGTTATAGACCTTCCACGATGCCTGCCCCTGTACCTTCTCCGGCGTAGGACATGAATACACGTCGCGCACATTCAGCTGTGGTTCTTTCGGCTTCGCGCTTGTGCTTGTCGACGCCGCCGGCCGCGAGTCTCGCGAGCTAGACGAGCTAGAACCGAGAGAGCTCAAGGAGCTTTGGGCGACGGCAGTAGGAGCTATGGCCGCGATGCCAAGCACCGCGGCGGTGGCAATATGGAAGGTCTTCATTGATTAAAACGGGAGGTTGGGCAATGGCGGGAGCTTAAAATCTTGCAGCTTCTTCAGGTCTAGGCCGGGGTGGCCATTCATGTACCAAGCGACAACCCCTGCGCCGACGCCCAGAGCCGTAAGGATAGCCGCAATGATACCGCCCTTAGAAGAACCAGCGGAAGAACTGGAGCTCGAATCATCGGGCTTATTCGCACCTGGCTGTGGCTTCGCATCTTGGTGCAGCTTGGAGATGTTGGGAACGCCCTGTTCGGTGACCTTGGGGTCGTCCATGCCCTCGACGACGTCCTTGAGGTTGGTGCCGGCGCGGGAGGAATTATCCACCTTTTCAATGGAGGCGTAGTCCTTGGCCACGGTACCGTCGGTCTCGTTCAAGAAAAGCTTCGGGGCCTTGTGGGCGGCGTTGAAGTCAAACATGTTGTTGAGCTCGCCGGCGCGCTCGTCAAAGGCAATGCCCCCTAGACGGCCGAGTCCCCAATTGTCCTGAATGAACTTGGTGACGGAAGTCTGCTCGGTGTAAGTGGAGTCGATGTGGTTAGTCTTCGCGTATGGCGAGATAACCATCAAAGGCTGGCGGGTACCCGGCCCGCACTGGCCGTCCTTTCCGCCGGCAACGCCTACCTTTGCTGCGGCGGCGGTGCAGATTTCCTTGTCCTGATGCGGGTCATTGGAACCATTGCGGATTTCTGGGGCCTTGTGGTCGTACCAGCCATCGGAGTCATCGTAGGCGATAACGACCGCGGTGGAATCCCACTCTGGGGAATTTTGCAGCTCATTGATGTAATGGGTGATGAAGGCCTGCTCGTCTAGCGGGTTGGAGTAACCGGCGTGTCCGTCTTGGTAGTTGGCAGCCTTCAGGAAGGACACGGCCGGCAGGTTGCCCTGCTCCAGAGCGGTATCGAAGTCCTGCAGATCGTACTGGTGGTTGGCGCGGTCAGTCTTGCCAATCATGTCATCGCTCGACGGCGCCAAGTGGTGCGGATTCGCGGTGGAAGCGTAGTACTGGAACGGCTGGTGGTGCGGGTTATAGTCCGTCTTGTTCTGGCCGGTCAGCGTTGTGTGGGAGGCGCCGCAGCGTGCGCGAGCGTCGTCTGTAGCTTCCTCGGTTGGCCGGAAGCCGCCTTGGAACCAGCCCCAAGTGACGTCCTTGTCATTGAGCTGGTCACCGATGTTCTTGGAGTGCATCGCGGTGACCTGGTTGGTGCCGGCGGAAGAGTTATTCGAGCAGTCGTCGTAAAGCGGATCTGGGTCGCCGACAACAGTGGCGGTCTTGCCATCTTCGGATACCCCAGCGAGGGCGTGGTTCTTGCCAGGTTCGATCTTCTTCTGCTCGCCCGTGGCTGGGTCATGCATGGTCCCGCCGGCCACGGTTCCGGAAATCAGATTCAGCGCGCCTGGGGTAGATGGGCCGAAGATAGTGGAGTAACTATTATCGTTCATCGCAAAGTTCTGCGCATAGTTCCACATACCGGTGACGGTATTGCCGTCGTAGTAGCCCATAGTCATGCCTGGCACGGCATAGTAGCCATTGGAAGACTTATCGATGTCTGTGGATACAGTCTCCGGGAACTTGTCCATCTTGCCGCCGTTATATGCGGCCTGCTCATCGCCGTAGTGGTGGTTCTGGTCCGTAGTTACTGCATGGTCTGGCCCGATGCGGAAAGGCTTGACGGAGTTGGGGTTCTTGTCCCCCATTACGCCATCATTTTCGAGGTTTTTCGCCTTAGGGGTGTCCTTCTTGGCGGTAAACTTTGGGGCGTCCTTGTCGCTGCCCTGCAGCTTTTCGCCGTCCTTATTCACGGCGTTTGGGTAGGTTCCAAAGTAGTGGTCGAAGGAAATATTCTCCGAGTAAATGACAACGACGTGTTCAATTGGGGTCGTGGTGGCTGCCTGGGCAACGCCGGGGACAAGGGACGTAGTGGCGGCTGCGGCGGCGCAAAGGGCCACAGCGCGAGAGCGAAGCTTCATTAAAAATCCAACCTAGGTCAAGAATTTGCGGGGCAGGTCGAAAGTGGCTGTGGCTCACCAGGCGAGTCATCGGTCGCTTTCAAATCGAAATTTAACGCCGCCAAAACACCGACTGCAACTAGATTAAAAGGGCGTCCCCGGCCGTGGGGACGCCCTATAGGAGCAGCTCACTTTGAACTTTTGCCGGCCACACCCCGGGAGCCGTTAACGAAATGTTAAGAATCTATTCGGCTCCACTTTGCCAATAGGGGGTACGGGGTTAATCGTCGGCGTCGGTAGACAGCGCAGCCACGAAAGCCTCTTGCGGCACCGAGACGGAGCCCAGCGTCTTCATGCGCTTCTTACCGGCCTTCTGCTTCTCCAACAGCTTGCGCTTACGGGAGATATCGCCGCCGTAGCACTTGGCCAGCACGTCCTTGCGCATGGCGCGAATATTCTCGCGGGCGATGATCTTCGAACCAATGGCCGCCTGCACCGGCACCTCGAACTGCTGGCGCGGGATGAGTTCTTTAAGCTTCTTGGTCATCTTATTGCCGTACCACTGTGCGGAATCGCGGTGGACGATGGCGGAAAAGGCGTCGACTGGGTCGCCGTTGAGCAGGATATCGACCTTGACCAAGTCCGCGAGCTGCTCGCCGGCCTCCTCGTAGTTCAGCGAGGCGTAGCCCTTTGTACGGGACTTGAGCATATCGAAGAAATCGAAGATGATTTCACCCAGCGGCATGGTGTAGCGCAGCTCTACGCGGTCCTCGGAGAGGTAATCCATGCCGCCCATCTGGCCGCGCTTGGACTGGCAGAGCTCCATGGTGGGGCCGACGAATTGCTCGGGCACGATGACGGTCATCTTCACCACCGGCTCGTAGACCTCGTTAAGCTTTCCTTCCGGCCAGTCCGACGGGTTGTGAACCCACTTTTCCTCGCCGTCTTCGGCCACCACGCGGTAGGTCACCGACGGCGCGGTGGAAATCAGATCGAGGCCGAACTCGCGCTCCAAGCGGTCGCGGGTAATTTCCATATGCAATAGGCCCAAGAACCCGCAGCGGAAACCAAAGCCGAGGGCGACGGAGGTTTCGGGCTCGAAGGTCAAGGAGGCGTCGTTAAGCTGCAGCTTTTCCAAAGCATCGCGCAGGTCCGGGAAATCGGCCTGGGAGATGGGGAAAAGGCCGGAGTAGACCATCGGGTCTGGATCCTTATAGCCCTTGAGCGGGGTTTCGGCGCCGCCGTTGGACCAGGTGACGGTATCGCCCACCTTGGTCTCGCGCACGTCCTTTACGCCGGTAATTAGGTAGCCCACCTCGCCGGGGCCCAAGCCCTCACACTTTTGCATCGTGGGCGAGACGATGCCGATTTCCAACAGCTCGTGGTTGGCGTTGGTCGACATCATGGTGACCTTCTGGCGCGGGGTGAGCTTGCCGTCCACCATGCGGATATAGGTGACAACGCCGCGGTAGGTGTCATAGACGGAGTCAAAAATCATGGCGCGGGCCGGCGCGTCCGCGTCGAACTCGGAGGACGGCGGCGGCACCAGCTCACAGACCTTGTCCAGCAGCTCGACCACACCCTCGCCGGTCTTGCCGGATACGCGCAGGACCTCTTCCGGCTCGCAGCCGATGATATTGGCGATTTCCAGCGCGTATTTTTCCGGGTCGGCGGCCGGCAGGTCGATCTTATTGAGGACCGGGATGATTTCCAGGTCGTTTTCCATCGCCAGGTAGAGGTTGGCGAGGGTTTGGGCTTCGATGCCCTGGGCGGCGTCGACAAGCAGGATGGCGCCCTCACATGCCTCAAGGGCGCGGGAGACCTCGTAGGTAAAGTCCACGTGGCCGGGGGTATCGATCATCTGGAGGACGATCTGCTCCCCTTCGTCCGGACCGGACTGGGGCACCCAGGGCAGGCGTACGTTCTGCGCCTTAATGGTGATACCGCGTTCGCGTTCGATGTCCATATTATCGAGGAACTGGTCACGCATATCGCGCTCCGCAACCACCTTGGATAGCTGCAGGATGCGGTCCGCCAGCGTCGACTTGCCGTGGTCGATGTGAGCAATAATGCAGAAGTTTCGGATTCGGGCGGGATCCGTAAACGTCGTGGCCGCAAAGTTTTCAGACATACGTCTACAATAGTCGACATGAAAAGCGCCATGCTCACCCGACTGCGCCAAGCGCTGGGAATCAGCGAGCGCGAGCCCATAGACACCGGCCTGACCCGCATTAATTCCCGGTTGGGGCTGGATAGGTCGGACGAGTTCCACGAGCCGCGTAAGGCCGCTGATATCCGGGTCGAGGCCACCGCCTCTCACCCCCGCTCCATATTTTTCTCCCCCGATATGGATGGCCAGGCTGATTCCGGCGAGGTGGTCTGGGTATGGGCCCCGGCCGAAGGCAAGCAGGCCCCGCCGCGTGAGCGCGCCATCCTGGTTGTCGGCCGCACGCGCACCACGGTGATGGGTTTGCTTATCTCCCCCAACCCGAAGCATGCGCTTGACGACGCCTGGCTGGAAATCGGCGCCGGCGAGTGGGACGAATCCGGGTGCGATTGCTGGGTGCGCCTCGACCGCTTGCTGGAGGTTTCCGAAGAGCAGGTGCGCCGACAAGGCACACTTTTTCCCGAACGCCGGTTCGAAAGAATCGCGAATAGGTTACGCGCGCGCTACCACTGGGCCTAACCAGTCGCACAGAAGGCGGCCATGCTGAGAGTTTTGGCAGGTCGGGTTCGGTACTGCTATTGTATGTTGGTTACTTACTTGCCGGGCGCGTTGGTCGGGGCGGGCAGGACCTTGGGTTCGCTCTTCGAATACCAGCGCCGAGCGTGCCAGCGATTGCTGGCCGCGGGAGTAGTCCGAGTAGGTCGGTTTCTACGTCAATCACTTTCGATTACTAAGAGGTATTTTCCATGGCAAATATCAAGTCCAAGCAGAAGCGCGTTATCACCAACGAGAAGGCACGCCAGCGCAACAAGAGCGTTCGCTCCGCCGTCCGTACCGAGATCCGCAAGTTCCGCGAGGCCGTTTCCGCTGGCGACAAGGCTGCTGCTGAAAAGCAGCTGCGCGTGGCATCCCGCGCCCTGGACAAGTCCGTGTCCAAGGGTGTCTTCCACCGCAACACTGCAGCCAACAAGAAGTCCGGCATGGCTTCCGCGTTCAACAAGATGGACTAAGAGCCATTGCACTGACAATCCCCCGGTCGCACTCTACGGAGTGCACCGGGGGATTTTCTTAGCCTAGACCCGAGCTTGATTTCTAGTGGTCGTGGAAACACCTGACATGGGTTAGGTGATTGTGTGG
>ERZ1031329.100-NODE-100-length-25767-cov-17.248367_pt1 | contig 25767 bp, 23 predicted proteins | sample MGYA00518053_ERZ1031329 | MGnify/ENA primary metagenome ERZ1031329 (study PRJEB33718, sample SAMN03159840) | human skin metagenome | collected 2014-02-25 | study: EMG produced TPA metagenomics assembly of the PRJNA266117 data set (Human skin bacterial metagenome... | reverse complement strand
CAGCGTCAGATGTGTATAAGAGACAGGGGCAGGCTCGGTGGACTCCGCAGCCTTCTGGTGGCGCACCGGGGTGGCAAGGAAGGCCTTGGGGTGGGGCTCAGGCAGGGTACCGGCCTCATCGAGGGAAATAGAATTGCGCAGCATTACAGCCACGTCATTGACCTTGGCGGCGGGGGTGGAATCCTGCGCCAAGGACTTCACGCCGCCGGTCATCATGACATTACAGAAGGGGCAACCGGTGGCAATTTCTTCCGCGCCGGTCTCCAAAGCCTGCTCGGTGCGGAAGTCATTGATGCGGGTGCCGAGCTTTTCTTCCATGAACATGCGGGCACCGCCGGCGCCACAGCAGAAGGCTTCGTCGCGGTTCTTGTCCATCTCGCGCAGTTCCACGCCGGTGGCCTCGAGTAGCTCGCGTGGGGGATCGAAGACCTTATTGTGGCGACCGAGGAAGCAAGGGTCGTGGTAGGTAATCGGCTTGCGGTTCTCCGGCGTGCGCGGCACTGGTTTGAGCAGGCCTTCGCGTACCAGGCGGTTGAGCAGCTGAGTGTGGTGGAAGACGTCGAAATGTCCGTCAAAGTCCGGGTACTCGTTGCGGATGGTATTAAAGCAGTGTGGGCAAGTGGTGATGATCTTGCGCTGGCCCTCCGGTACGCCGTCAAAGGCATTGTTGAGGGTTTCTACGTTTTGCTGCGCCATCATCTGGAAAAGGAACTCGTTGCCAGCGCGGCGTGCGGGATCGCCCGTACAGGTCTCGCCTGTGGAGAGCACACCAAACTTCACACCTGCGGTGTGCAGCAGGTCTACAACCGCACGGGTGGTGCGGCGGCCGTCATCATCATAAGCACCGGCGCAGCCCACCCAGAGCAGGTATTCCATATCGGAGAAATCGGCCTCGTCCTCACCGATGATGGGCACGTCGATGCCATCGGCGCGGGCCTCATCGATCCAGGCGCGGCGCTCAGAATTATTCCGGCCCCACGGGTTGCCCTTGTTTTCCATGTTTTTGAATAGGCCGGTGAGCTCGGAGGGGAAGTCCGATTCCGCTAGCACCTTAAAGCGGCGCAGGTCCGCGATGTGATCGATGTGCTCAATATCGGTAGGGCACTGATCCACGCACGCACCACAGTTGGTACAAGACCACAGCACGTCGTCATCGATAACGCCGGCCATGGACAGTACATCCAGGCCCTCGTGCGGGTTGTAATTATCCAGTGCGCCCTGGCGCAGGTCCATCATGAGCTTTTTGGGGCTCAGTGGCTTCTCGGTATTCCAGGCAGGGCATAGCTCCTGGCAGCGGCCGCACTCGGTACATGAAGTGGAATCCAGCAGCATCTTCCAGCTGCCTGGTGTGATGTCCTCTTCCAAGTCCGGGGTGGGCAGGGACTGCAGTGCCTTCTCACCGGTGGCATTGCGCTGGAAGAAGATATTGAAAAAGCTGGTGAAGCGGTGCCACATCACGCCCCACTGGAAATTGCGGGAAATGAAGACGATAAACAGCATGCCGGACAGCAGCTTGAACAGGGCGAAGAAGCTTACCAGGGCCGGTGACTCGGGGAAGAGCTTGGCCAAGTGGATGCTTAAGAAATCCGCCCAGGCGGAACCGCCGCCGTAGGTGGCGATCTTGGTGGACTTCACCAAGAGCATGCCGAGGCCCTCAGAAAAGACGATGAACTCTACCCAGCGTGCGGAGGCGGTCTGGGAGTTGAAAAAGCGGCTGCCACGCTCGGTATCGCCGAGCTTGAGGCGCACACCGATGAGGAAGCCAATGCCGAGCACCGTCGCGATGCCCAAGACTTCTTCCACAAAGTGGTAGACCGGCCAGTGGCTGAGCCACGGCCAGCCCTTATTCGGTGCGAAGGTTTGGATATAGGCTTCGAACCACACCAGGATGCCGAAAAGGAATCCCACCATCACCAGCCAGTGGGCGGCATTGACCAGAGGCTTGCCCTTGAAGTGGGAATGGCCAAAGACCTCCGCAATCACGCGCCATAGGCGTTTGCCCGGGTTATCGGTGCGCTTGAGCTGGGGAGGCCCGCCCGAGCGGATGAACTTGAAGAGGGCCCATACGCGGGTGAAAAAGTACAACCACACCGGAATCGATGCGGCTATAGCGATCCAACCGAACACGGTGGTCATGCGTGCTCCTTTAATACTGATGCTCCACGTTTCTCTCTACCTTAAAGCCTTAGGGTGAAAATCCCAGAGTCTGCATTCAGTGCGGTATTTCGGCAGGATGGGCGGTACACTATCAATTTGAGAAACTCGGCCGTCATATTCTTTTTAAACGTGCTGTACACGGCGGCGGGGTATAGCCAGTGCCGGTGGCCGCAGCAGGGCCCAAGCTGGCAAGAAGTGGACCTAGACCGCCGCAGAAAGGGCAAATCGCCATGGGCAAAACGAATATCACCAAGGCCGCGGTGGCCTTGACCGCAGGCCTTGCCGCCTTTGGTGTTACCGGCTTTGCCGTGGCGCAGGGTGGTTTGACCGCAAACCTGGCCCTTTCCGGTAGCTTTTTCAAGATCACCATGGGGCACTTGGACGGAGAAGGCTTTTCGCTTTTTGTTGATGATGACCAAAAGGCCGAAGAACACCTTCCCGTCGCGCGCATCAAGCTGGACCATGCCAAGGTCTCTGACCTGTGCCTTTCCGTGACGGTTCCGAAGGTGCCCGGCGTTGGTGGAGAAGCTACCCTCGCGCTGAAGGCTGAGGGTGAGGGCAGCGTGGAGTCCGATAGCCTGCTGGTCGGTGCGACCGACGTGGATGGTTCCTTGGTGATGCAGGATGTCAACGTGGGCATCGATGCCAATCAGCTCAGCGATACCGCAGATCCCGGCACTTGGGGCCTCTATTCCAAGCAGGTCTCCCTCAAAGCCGATGATGTGAAGGCTACCTCCGTGGGCGCGCAGCGCCTTTCTGCCAAGAATGTGGGAGTGACGGTGAGGAGGGGATCCGATAATGGCTGCTGAGCCCGCCACGGAAGAAACACAGACCCTCCCGACAGTCGAGGCATCGGGCGCGGAATCCAAGCCTAGTGCTTGGCAGCGCTTTCGCCGCTGGCGCACCGGCCGGCCGTTTATCCCCGGCCTATTGCTCATCCTATCCGGCATCATCATTGCCGCGCCGGCCTATATCACCATCCATATTTCTGACCTTTTGGTCATGATCTCCACTATTTCTGGCGTATCTACGCTGCTTATTGGCGTGTTGCTGGCTATGTTTGGGCTTGGTGCGTGGTTCCAGCCGGCAACCTCGAATTATGTCGGAGTGCTAGGCATCATCGTGGCCATTATCGCCTTGCCGACGTCCAATTTGGGTGGCTTCATTATCGGCTCCCTGCTCGGCATTATTGGTGGGGCTTTTACCTTTGCCTGGCAACCAGGGGAGAAGGAGCGCCGCGCCAAGGAAGCAGCTGAACAATGACGAGGGCGATGCCGCGGGCAGCACGCAGCTGCCTAGCCGTGTTGACCTGTGCTTTGGTGGTCGCTGGTGTGAGCGGTTCCGAGCGGGTCAAGGCGCAAGACGCCCCAGCGGCTCCATACTTCAGTACCGTCTTCGCGGATAAGGTGACGCTGACGAAAAATGTCACCGTTTCTTTGGGTACTTTCCCCACCGCCAGTGGCGATGTGCGGGTGTTGGAGCTCAAGGGCGAGAACCTCGACATCGATAATCTGGGGATTACGCTACCCGGGCGCTATGGCGATGGCATGCTAACCACAGGTGGAGATACTACCGAGGTGCGCGGGGGACCGGTGACCATCATGGCTACCGGGCTCAAAGCCACCCCGGCGGTGGGGGATGTTTCTGCGCCTTCCGCAGAAATCGATTTGAGCCGGGACGATATCAAGGCCGTGCTGGATAAGCTCGGTGTCCCAGAGCCGCACCCCGTCCCCGATGCACAGGTGCCAGACGTAGTCATGGACCATATCGAGCTGCGCGATGTCACCCTTGAGCTGGTTAACCTCAAGGGCGCTCATTTCAACGCGCCGACGGTGACTGTGGGGCTGGGATAGCTCTTCGCCGGGGCCGGAAAAGAACGCTCAGGTGGCCTATCCCTGCGCGAACTGGGACTGATGTAGGCGCCAATATGCGCCCTGGGCCGCAAGGAGATCATCGTGCGAGCCCTGTTCGACGATGGTGCCCTTTTCCATGACGAGGATGAGGTCAGCATCGCGAATGGTGGACAAGCGGTGGGCAATGACAAAGGAAGTGCGATCCGCGCGCAGCGCGTTCATCGCTTCTTGGACGAGTACTTCGGTGCGGGTATCGACCGAAGAAGTAGCTTCATCGAGGATGAGCAGCGCGGGCTGGGCCAAGAAAGCGCGAGCGATGGTGATGAGCTGACGCTCGCCGGCCGAGATAGCACCGCCGTCCTGGTCGATAATGGTGTTATAACCATCGGGCAGGGCGTGTACGAAGCGGTCCACATAAGTTGCCTTTGCAGCGGCGATGACCTCCTCGTCCGTTGCGTCCAAGCGTCCGTAGCGGATGTTTTCCATGATCGACCCCTTGAAGAGCACGGCGTCCTGAAGCACCATTCCCACCTGGGAGCGTAGCGTCTGGCGAGGCATGCGGGCGATATCGTGCCCGTCAATGAGAATCTGACCGTCGTTTAAGTCATAAAAGCGCATGAGCAGGTTGACCAAGGTGGTCTTGCCGGCGCCGGTAGGGCCGACAATTGCTGCGGTCTGGCCGGGCTCCACACGCAGGTTGAGGCCGGTGATAAGTTCCTTATCCTCCGAGTAGGAGAAATCAACGTCTTGGAATTCAACGAGTCCGCGGGCGCGGCCGGGGAGGTCCTCGTCGGTGGTGTCGGGGGTTTGTTCCTCGGCGTCGAGAAGCTCAAAGACGCGTTCGGCCGAGGCCACGCCGGACTGCACCTGCTGCATCATGCCGCCAAGCTGGCCCAACGGCTGGTTGAACTCGCGAGAATACTGGATAAACGCAGTGGCTGCGCCCAAAGTCATGTGGCCATTAGCCACGCGCAGGCCGCCCAAGACCGCGATGGCAACGTAGGACAGATAGGACAGGAACTGCATGATTGGCATCATGATGCCGGACAGGAACTGAGCCTTAGCTGCGGAGTGGTAGAGCTCTTCGTTGCGCTTATCAAATTCCTCCGTCATAGCTTCCGTGCGCCCGAAGATGATGGCGAGGTCATGGCCGGAGAAGGATTCTTCTACCTGGCCATTGAGTTGTCCGGTAGAGCGCCATTGCGTTTTGAATTGGCGCTGTGAGCGTCCACCGATGACTCCGATGACTAGAGCGGTAAGCGGCAGGGCCAGGAGAGCAACCAGCGCGAGCTGCCAGGAAACGCTAAACATCATGATGGTGATGCCAATGACCAAAAGCGCGTCATAAAACAGCTGCGAAAGTGCTTGCTGCAGGGCCTGCTGCACGTTGTCGATGTCATTGGTGGTGCGCGAGAGGATATCGCCGCGCTGCTGGGAATCAAAGTAGTTCAGCGGCAGCGCATTAATCTTGGCCTCTACCTGCTCACGCAGGTCAAACACGGTATCCATGCTGATCTTATTGAGGATGGCCCCCTGCCACCATTGGAAGCCGGAAGAGACGATATACATTGCGATAACGGTAATGATGAGCGTACCCAAGCGCTGAAAGTCAATACCGTGGCCAGGGATGAAGTCCATAGCGGAAGCCATGTCTGCGAAGCGGTCCTGTCCTTGCGCACGCATGCCATCGATGGCTTGTTGGGCGGTTATATCGGCAGGAAGGTTACGGGAGATAACTCCGGCGAAGATGACGTCCATGGCCTTGCCCATGACCTTGGGTGCCACAACTGCCAAAAAGATACAGACAATATTCATCGCTGCTACGGCCCATAGTCTGCGCTTAAATGGGGCAAGCAAGGAAAAGAGGCGCTTGATGGAGGGCCAAAAGTTTTTGGCTTGGCGCGGAGCAGATTCGCCCATGGGGCCGGTGGAGTGCTCCGTGGACTCGGCGGTGGAGGCGGTATTTTCAGCCATTAGTTCGCGCCTCCTGCAGCAGCGGCGGTTTCTTGGGAATCAACAATTTCTTGGTACACAGCGCAACGCCCAAGGAGCTCCTCGTGCGTGCCGCGGTCAACAATGCGGCCGGCATCGAGTACCAGGATTTGGTCGGCATCGCGAATGGATGCCACGCGCTGGGCGACGATTATGCTGGTCACCGGTTGCTCACGCTTAGCGAAGGAAGCCTGCATTGCGGCGCGCACCTTGGCGTCGGTAGCCACGTCCAGCGCGGAAAAGGAATCATCAAAGAGGTAAACCAGCGGGCGGGCGACCAGCATGCGCGCGATGGATAGGCGTTGGCGCTGGCCGCCGGAGACATTGGTGCCGCCTTGAGCGATAGGCATGTCTAGGTCCTCCACGAAATCAGCCTGGGCTACGCGCAGTGCCTCCCAGAGCTCCTCATCGGTGGCTTCGGGGCGGCCAAGGCGCAGGTTGGAAGCGACCGTTCCACTGAAAAGGTAAGCCTTTTGCGGAACGAGGGACACGCGCTGGACGATGTCCTGGCGGGCCAGGGAGGTCGTCGGGGTGGCGTCGATAAGCACCTGGCCTTCCGTCGGAACATATAGGCGCGGGATAAGGGAAATTAGGGTGGTTTTGCCCGAGCCGGTCGAGCCGATGATGGCCGTGGTAGTTCCGGGCTGCGCGGTAAAGGAAATATCCTCTAGCACCGGTGCCTCTGCGCCGCTATAGGAAAAGCTGACATTGCGAAATTCCACCGTACCGGTGGACGTCTCCGGGGTTGTGGTGGACTCCGGCGGGGTAATGGACGGCTCATGGTTGAGAACTTCAGTGATGCGGCGGGCGCAAATGATGGCGCGCGGAAGCATCATCGCCATGAATGTTCCCATCATTACCGCAGCGAGAATTTGGAGCAGATATTGCAAGAATGCGGTGAGGGATCCGACATTGACCAATCCCTCGTCTACGCGATGGCCACCAAACCACAGCACCGCGCCCGTGGCCACGTTGAGGATCACCGTAATGAGCGGAAACATCACCACGAAAAGGCGGCCGATGTTCAAAGACAGCTGGGTAATTTCCTTATTAGCCTGGGTAAAACGCTCGGTTTCGTACGCCTCACGCACGAAGGCGCGCACCACGCGAATGCCGGTAATTTGCTCGCGCAGGGTGCCATTGATGGCATCCAGCTTGTCCTGCATGATGCGAAAGAGTGGCATGAGACGGGCAATGATGACGGAAATTGTGCCAAGCAATACTGCCACGGACACCCACACCAGCCAGGACAGCCCGGCGTCTTCGCGCATGGCCATGATGATGCCGCCGATGGACATAATCGGCGCGGTCACCATGAAGTTGAGCATCATCATATAGACCATTTGCACCTGCTGGACGTCATTGGTGCCACGGGTGATAAGCGTAGGCGTGCCAAAGCGGCTCATATCCTCAGTCGACAAGGAATTGACGTGGCGAAACACCTGGCTGCGCACGTCTCGGCCTACGCCCATGGCGGTGCGGCTGCCGCACCATACGGCGCCAATGGCGGTGATGACTTGGGCAAAAGCAACGGCAAGCATGATCCCACCGGTGTGCCAAATGAAATCTACATCGCCTTGGGCCACGCCTTCATCAATGATCTTGGCATTGAGCGATGGGAGATAGAGTGTGGCGGCCGTGGAGAGGGCCTGAAGCACGAGCACTGCTATGAAATACGGCGTATATGGTGCCGACCGTCGTATGAGAATGCGAACCAGATCCATGGACTCGCGCCCCTTTCCTTGCCGTGGCTGGGTAGCCGTGCAAGTTTATATCTAGGGTGAGCGGGGCGCTAGTCTGAGTCTTCCTTTAAATCCCCACATGCGCCAGCTGCGCGCGGGTGATGACGCGGTGCCAATCCTCGAAGTCTTCGAGGGGAGCGCACAGCCCTTCCCAGGTAGTTACGGCGACGCCTCGGGCCTTGAGCTCGAGAATGAGCAGATCGCGGTCGCCGGCGGCAGAAAGGCGGTGGATTTCGTTATGGGTGATATCGCCGTCGGGCCCTACGCGCACGTTGCCGATGAGACGGAGCCGGGGAGTGGTGCCGGGGCCGCAGTGGGATCTTGAGACGGCGTCGGCAAGCACGCCTGCGAGGCCGGCAAAGCGTCGAAGTAGACCGAATGGTGCGGTACGTTGAGTAATGAGGTCCACACACATGCCAGCGCTGATAAGTTTCTCGGCGGTGGATAGGGCGGACGGCCCCTCCCCGATGATGGCTATACGCTGCATGGAAGTGCCTCCTTGGGTGGGGCGTGGACACCCCGCAATAGACTGTCTTGTCTGTAAATCTAGTCCGCTTGGTACGGATTGGAAACTTTTTATTCGCAGCTCCCGCCAAGCTCAGCGGCTTTTCGCGCATAATCTCCTGCACCGCCTTGGGGTTTTGCCTAATGTGTGACGGCATGAACCCAACAACGAACCTGCTGGACGGTGGCAAGAACTACCGTGACCCCAGCATCTCCCCGGAAGGCACGCGGGATACCGCGCCGCTGGACGCCGAGGTAGCCGCGCGCAACCAGCAATTGGTAGACCAGTGGGCGGATAAGCTGCACGATGCCCCTGCCGAAACCATCACCGAATGGGCCGCCGAGCATGCTCCCGGCCGCCTTGCGGTGACCATGTCCATGGAAAATACGGTCTTGGCCGAGCTCGCCCACCGCGCCGGGCTCGATGCGGATCTGCTGTTTATCGATACCGGCTGGCACTTCCCGGAAACCCTCCAGGTGGCCGATGAGGTAGAAAAGCATTACTCGGACCTGCCCCTAGTGCGGGTGCTGCCGCTATTGAGCCCAGAGGAACAAGACGAGGTCTACGGCCCGCGCCTTTATGCCCGCGATACCGCGGCCTATAACCGCATGCGCAAAGTCGAGCCGCTGAATATGGCGATGGACCCGTATGCCGGCTGGGTTACCGGCCTGCGCCGCGCCGATTCCGAGCACCGCGCTAGCGCCCCGGCGCTGAGCTTGGATCGCACTGGTCGGTTGAAGATATCGCCCATCATCACCTGGGATTTAGACGATACGGACCGCTATATCGAGGACAACGACCTCATCATCCACCCACTTACCCTGCAGGGATACCGCTCCATCGGCTGCGCCCCGCTGACCTTCCCAGTTGGTGAAGGCGAAGATGCCCGATCCGGGCGCGTATTTGCAGACGGCAAGACAGAATGCGGGTTACACGAATAATGAGCACACTTTCCCCACACCTCAAAGACCTTGAAAACGAGTCCATCCACATCCTGCGTGAGGTGGCCGGCCAATTCGACAAGGTAGGCATCCTCTTTTCGGGAGGCAAGGATTCCGTTGTTGTCTTCGAGCTGGCCCGCCGCGCCTTCGCGCCGGCCACGGTTCCGTTCGAGCTCCTCCACGTCGATACTGGGCATAACTTCCCCGAGGTCATCGACTTCCGCGACCGCCTCGTGGAAGAATCTGGTGCCCGCCTGCACGTCGCCCGCGTCCAGGATTGGATCGACCGCGGCGACCTGCAGGAGCGCCCCGATGGTACCCGCAACCCGCTGCAGTCGGTGCCGCTGGTAGAGACCATCGCCGAGCGCGAGTATGACGCTGTATGCGGCGGCGCCCGCCGCGATGAGGAGCGTGCCCGCGCCAAGGAGCGCATCTTCTCCATCCGCGATTCTTTCGGCGGCTGGGATCCTCGCCGCCAGCGCCCCGAGCTCTGGGATCTGTACAACGGCGGCAAGATGGCCGGCGAAAACGTTCGCGTATTCCCCATTTCCAACTGGACCGAGTCCGATATTTGGGAATATATCGGCGCCCGCGAACTGGAGCTTCCATCCATCTATTACTCGCACGAGCGCGAGGTATTCAAGCGCAATGGCATGTGGCTAGCCCCTGGTGAATGGGGTGGCCCGGCCGAGGGCGAGGAGCCGGAAACCCGCACCGTGCGCTACCGCACCGTGGGCGATATGTCCTGCACCGGCGCCGTGGAATCCACGGCATCGACGCCGGATGAGGTGCTCGCGGAGATTTCCATTTCCACCCTTTCTGAGCGCGGCGCCACCCGCGCCGATGACAAACTCTCCGAGTCCGCTATGGAGGACCGCAAGAAGGAAGGCTACTTCTGATGACGACCACCCTCGCGCCGAATGTCGGCGCCCTCAAGCAGCGCGATACCCTGCGCCTGTGCACCGCCGGCTCTGTCGATGACGGCAAGTCCACCTTCGTCGGCCGCCTGCTCTATGACACCAAGGCCGTGCTCGCGGACCAGGTCGAGTCCATGGAGCGCACCTCCACCGATCGCGGCTTCGATGGCATGGACCTTTCCTTGCTTGTCGACGGCCTGCGTGCCGAGCGCGAGCAGGGCATCACTATCGACGTGGCCTACCGCTACTTCGCCACGGATAAGCGCACCTTCATCCTCGCCGATACCCCGGGGCACGTGCAGTACACCCGCAATACGGTCACCGGCATGTCTACCTCGCAGGTAGTGGTGCTTCTTATCGACGCCCGCCATGGCGTCGTCGAACAAACCCGCCGCCACCTCAACGTCGCCGCCCTCCTCGGCGTGCGCCACGTAGTCCTCGCGGTGAACAAGATTGACCTCGTGGACTACGACGAGCAGGTCTTTCGCGATATTGAGTCTGAGTTCAACCAGATCGCCGCGCGCTTAGACATCACCGATACCACCGTGGTGCCGATTTCCGCGCTCAAGGGCGATAACGTGGTTGAGCGTTCCTCTAATATGCCCTGGTACACCGGACCGACCGTCCTCGAGGTGCTCGAGACCGTCTCCGTGGCCACCGGCCGCGCCGATGAGCTGGACTTCCGTTTCCCCATCCAGTACGTCATCCGCGAGCACGCCTCCGATTACCGCGGCTATACCGGCCGCGTGAAGGCGGGGTCCATCTCCGTGGGCGATGAGGTCCACCTGCCCGAAGGCCGCACCAGCACCATCACCCAGATTGACACTGCCGACGGCCCCGCCGACTCCGCCGCCACCGGCGACTCCGTGACGCTCTTGCTTGCCGACGACATCGATCTCGCCCGCGGCGATCTCATCGCCGGGGCCCAACGCCCCGCGGCCACCCGCGAATTCGATGCCACCGTGGTGGGCCTGACCGAAAAGGACATCAAGCCCGGCCAGATGCTCAAGCTGCGCTACGGTTCCTCCCTGGTCAAGGCCCGCATCGCCGCCATCACCCGCACCCTGGACCTCGATGGCGTTTCCGATGTGGAAGACCCCGAGTCTGTCGCCATGAACGACATCGCCCACATCACCATCCAGACCCAAGCCGAGCTCCCCGTCGAGGACTACGCCGCCCGTGGTGCGGTGGGCAACTTCTTGCTCATCGACCAATCCTCCGGCAACACCCTCGCCGCCGGCTTCGTGGGCCATCGCCTGCGCTAGTGGTTCTTCGCGCCGCTGCTGCTTCTCTCACCGCGCATCATTATGATGCCCGTGACTCCGAGCAGTAACGGCGTGGAGATACCGAACACCGTAGGCCCTACTACGGTTAAGTTCACGCTCAGCAGGACAACCGCCGCCACCAGAGCAAAAGCCCCGAACTTCTGCTGAAAACGTCTTCTCGCTCATTCCTATCTCTCCTTCGGCTACGCTTTGGCCACGATAACCTGCTCCTAGTTCCCCGCGAAAGCCTAGAACGCGGCCGCTTTTGGCTGCCGCGCCCCTCTAGGCTTTTGGTATTTATGGGAAGAATACTTCTCCCACAGCGGGGCCTAGCTCTGAGAAAAATTCTGGAGTGTTGCCGGCGACCTTTCCCTGCCATTGGATTTTGTCATCTTCGTTGTAGTTCAATGCGCTGGCCAGCGTATCTCCGGCTAATCGGTCTAACCAGCCTTCTATAGCGGTTTCTTCTTCCGACATGGCAGAACTAGGTCCCGGAAGAACCGTCATTTCCACTCCCACATACGCAATTCCTTTCGGATTCGAGACTGTGAAAATGGCGTATGCGAGTCCTGCAGTTCTCCATACCGCCCGAAGTTCTACTGCAGCCGGAGAAAGCCCATTGTCTCCTGCGTAGTATCGCTTTAGTAGGCAGTTCATCTTCTCCGCGAATTCTGTTGAATTCCAGCCATCAGTCATCTTCATTATTCCTCTGGGGATAAGGTCTTGATTTTCACGGCGGCGATTAACTGTTTAAAGAGCCCAGATTCTTTTCTAATTTTCTGCATTCCAGAGCTTGCTGTATTCGTCCGCAATCAAGGGCCACATAAAAGAGCATGCTTCGTCGTAGGAGCGTACATCGGTAATGGCATGGCCGCTGATAACTAGGTCGTGGTAAATCAAGCGACCTGATTCATCATGGCGTTCCTCTGGATCTGGAAACCTTAATGCCAAGTGTCCATTGCAGCGCTCAAACACGTGGCGGGAGTTTTCAAAGCCCGAAAATGCCTCAAGATATGGCGGCAATGGGTCCTTATAGCCGCCATCGAGTAAGAACTTATGGCCCCAGTGTTTGCCTCGCGTAGCCCAGATTATTTCCATCGCGGCGACCTTTCGAGAATGTCGTTGTCGATGCTCTCGCGCAATTTCATGACGAAATCTGTAAGCAACAATTCCTTAAATGCATGCTTTTCCACCGCATTCTTTCGAGCCTCGGCAATCACCGGAATGGCTGCAGACATGAGCGGGTCAACCAGACCAGCGATACCTTGAGCCTTGGCCAGGAAATTAAATGGCATCTTGTTTACTTTGCCAAGCATCGCAAAAGCCGATTGTGCTATACCAAGTCCCCTTTTCACCATCTTTTCGTCCGCTAGGCCAGCCGGGAGAAGGCGCAATACATTCCACCGCTGGTAGCGCTGGATAGGCAAAATCGTAGATAACGGAAGTAAGGCGTCGACGCCTTTGTGCTTTTCTAAATCAATTGTGCCGTTCTTGAACTCAGCTGAAGAGATGACGATGTAGTCCTCTCCGACGGATAGAGCCTCGTCGCCGTTGACGAAATCTGCCAGAACTTTGCGCAGCGCGTTCAGTTCATCAGCGGCATGAAGAACGACGAGCTCATGGAGCCTGTGCGCATCCAACTCCGGCATGAGGTCGGCTTTAGAAAGCGCGATAACCCAGATGCGGGGAAACTGCTCCAGCCGTTCATTGTCAGCAATGATGTCGGATTTAATGCCCAGCAATGTGTTCCGGAAGGTGCCGAATAGTGACTTGAGGTAGCGATCTTCGTCGCTTTCGTGGTCGAGCAGCTTTTGTGCGTCAACCAAAACCAGAGCGACATCTGATTGGATCAGCTGGCGGAAAGTATGAGCCCGATCATTTCGTTCGCTTTCAGAGCTGACCTCTGACTCGAACCATTCGCCTGGATAGTCATGCCAAGTAATGCCAATGTGCGAAGTCTTCTTCTTCGCGTCCAAGGGCTGTGACTCTGGGACGAATTTAAAACCGAATGGAGAGGAAACAAACTTATCCTGCATCGGAGCTTGGGCTTGTTCCTTCATTCCCAAGTATTTTTGGAGCAGTTTATTTCCGCGCGCAGAATCGTCCGCTAGGAATCTGTACCCGTTCTTATGGATAGTCGATGGCTCGTGGAGGCGGCCAAAGAGTGAGGAAAGAAGGACTGTCTTTCCGCTTCCAGCCTGACCAAAAACTGCGATGTGCTGGTGAATTTGTTGTTTGCTCATAGTGCGAAAATACATCAGCGGAAAAAATCGCGCCTGACGCCTGCGAGAAATTCTTCAGAGGCCAAGGGGGCGGGTAAAAGCGGTGGATTGATTACGCCTTTAGCTGCCTACAGACGTTGGCGGTACGTCGCCGGACATGATGACCTTTTGCTGGCCTTCATCCCAGCGGAAGCCAGCGTCAGTCGTACCGGAGCGGTTCGCGTTGCCTTCGCCTTCGCGCGGCCAGTGGTAGGTTACCGCGATCTCGGAGTCACTCACGCGCTCAATAGTGGGGGCGAATCCATAGGGCTTTGCCGTTGCGGTGCCTAAATATTCGCCATGGTTAAACAACATAATGTGGAAGGGCGAAGAACTAGTTCCTCCCTCAATCATCAGCGTTTCCCACGATAGAGATGCACAGGGATCGTAGCCTGAGGAATCGAAAAGCTCCCATCCGATGGTGCCCCACGGAGCTACTTGGGATACGCCCTCGGAGAAAGCAGCTTGGGCATCTGCCGCGCCACACGACGAAATGGTGTCGGCTTCCGGGCTCGGCTGTTCGTCATCCATCATCACGTTCGGTGGCACCGGCCGAGTAGGTTCTTCTTCCGTCGCAGCAGAGTCAGTGGGCGATTCTTCCGGCTTGGCATCGCTACTTTCTTCCGTAACGGACATTGACGCCGACTCAACCGAAAACTCCTGTGCGGTTGTATCCGACGTTTCGTCATCGCAGGAAGCCAAGGAGAAACTAATAAGGGCGGCGCTCGCTGCAATGCTTATACGGCTTATTCGGCCTAGGTGGGCAGATGATTTAGGCATAAGATATTGCTTTCAAATTGAGGCGGTAGATGAAAAGTCAAAGGGGTGCACGCTGCGTTGTAGCGGGTGTAGGGAGACAACGCAGCAGAAGGGGAGTGACAGGGAATCGAACGCGGAATCGGGTTAGCAGGGGTCAGAGAAATCCGCGTCATTATTGAGGGAACGGGCATTACCGCCATACTTGGCCTTGAGCTCGCAAACCTTTTCCACGCTGTGGCCGGCTTCGTAGATGATGGCATAGACAGAGCCGCTTTCAGTGCGGCTGCGCAGGGAACTACATGCGCCGCCCCGGATGATCTTGGAGCCTGGGTACTTTTTGTGCACTCGGTAGGGCTCGGAAATCGGATCAGTTGCCGGCGGGATGATGACCGATTCTGCGATGAGTACGTAGCTGCCATCGCATTCGCCGTACCAATAATCTTCTGGCGGAAACTCCTCCTCGGCGGTAATGGGCCTGTCACGAACCTTTGGAGTTTGCGTTTGCTGTGCATCGCAGAGTTGGAGCTGGTTGGTCAGCTCCTTCGGGGCGCCAGCCGTGTCCAACTTGCCCTTGTCGTAGCACTGATTGACGGAGTCTCCAGTCGTATTGTCAGACCGGTACAACTTCCACTCATTATCGGTCCAGTAGAACAGTCCATAATTTGAGGATTGCTTTTGGGCCATGTAAAGCCAGGTGCCATCGCAAAACAGCTGAAGCGTGCCAATTGGAACGTCCATTAGGTCATCGGCTAGCGTTCCACACTTCTCCTCTGTGGAAGGTCCAGTGCTAGCGCTCTTAGCTTGTGTAGACGCAGCTTTCTTTTCAGGAGTGGATTCTTCTTCAGAAGCCGCTCCTTCGGTAGTTTCCTCGCTGCTGTTTTCTTGAGAATGAAAATTCGGTTCAGCGCTGCTCGAACCATCAGAATCCTTGTTTCCCGTTAGCGCCCAGGCGCCACCGCCAATAAGCGCAATGATGGCGAGAGCGGCAACGACAATAATTGCGGTGCGCTTGCCTTTGCCTGAAGAACCGGTGTTTGTTCCTGTACCGGGGTTCTGTACAGGGGAGGCAGATTCATTCGAATCTGATGAACCCCAGGAATTCTTGTCATTCAAAGGTCATGCTCCTTTGTGCGCTGTCCAGAGAGAGAAATGCGAAAGAAAGGGAATGACTAAGAATCATTCCGTGTCATACTATAGCCATACGGGTTGCAAGAATTCTCTCGAATTAGACTACGAAAGGGGTATTTACACCGTAATGCATCTTCCATGATGTAACCCCTAAGGATTAAGATTGGCAACTGTTGGATGGCCAGGAATCAACGGTGGCGAAGCGGAGGAGCCCCAAAGTCGCCTAGGAAGGCCTCTAAACAATGCTCTTGCTCCGCGAGAGGAGCGCGATGAAAGGCTCCCACAAAGGCCAATGTCCGGCTTAATCCCAAGCATGACCAAAAATTATTTCCCCAAGGAGGAGGAGAAAGGAACCTTTCGTGGCACTGCAGCGCAATCTCAATGCGGCGGAATTACATGCAACTCGCAACCGGGTGAGCGTGTCCCCGGATCTCATCCGCCGCTTGGGTGGAGCCCTAGGCTATGACGTGATCGAGGCCTTTGGCTCCGAAGCACCGGCGGAATTGAATAAGGTCTTTGATTTGGGGGACATCATCGATCTGATGCTGCTTAGTCAACTGCCTGATATGGAGGTCGCGCCGGGAGTGGAGCAGAAGGTGGAGGGGGACGTCGCCAAGCAGCTGCTGCGGCGCATCAGTGCAGATGATTACATGACGCGCCAACAGGTGCATGACCGCCTGCCGCGGGCGACGGTGATGCTCTACCGCATGGGGCATCCGCGGCTGTGGGCTTTTGCTGCGCGCCAGCGCCTGCCCCAGGATGCGTATAAGACAATTCCGGGGTCCTTTCACCGCGATATCACCGGGCCGTATACGACGCCGGAGGAGGCATGGCTGGGCATGTACGTGGCAGATGCTACGCGCCTGGGTGAGCTAAATACGCAGGTAGAAGATGCGGGGCTAGACGAGGACCGGCAACAGCGCCTGCGGCTGGGTATGAGCCTGGCTGATACCTACCGCCAAGTCTGGAGCTCCGCGCGCGGCCATTGGCGCGTTAGCCCGCAGACGCGCTATATCGTGCCCTCGCGCTTTGGCTATTGCCCGTATGTCTTTCGGGTGGCCGAGGGCGGGTGGCGCCGCGATTCCTTCGATGGGAGCCACGATCGCTTTATGGCCACTGAAGGCTATTGGATTGACGTGGAGCGCGAGCGGCTCATTCACCTTGGCGCACCTGATCCACACGATGCCTGGCTACCCACGGCACAGGTGGCGACCGAAGCCCCCACGGAGGTCGACCTCGCGGTCGCGCGCGTGCTCAGCGGGAAAATCATTGCCCTTGGCGCTGGCCAGAAGAACATTACGATTCGCCTGCGCCAGAAGAACCGCACGTTGAACTTCGACTAGGACGGGCAGGTATTCTCACAGGCATGGAGAATCTCAACGGACGTACCCTTTTTGTCGCCGCTGTCGATGCGGAGGCCGCGCACATTCCGGAGGGCGAGCCCCTGCTCATTACTGGAATCGGCACGGTTCCAGCGGCCATTGCCTTAACGGAGGCTCTTGCCGACGCCCGCGCTAACGGCGCCCTTCCCGAACGCGTGGTCAATATCGGCACGGCCGGCGCGCTTGTCGACGGCATGGCTGGCGTCTTTGAAGTAGATAAGGTCACCAAACACGACTTTAAGCTCGAGGTGCTTACCGATATCAACCGCTACCTGCTGCCAGAGGTCATCGAGCTGGAAACCTCCGGCCGCTTGCCGGTTCGTGGGCTGGCCACGGGCGATATGTTTGTCTCCGATACCGCCCTGCGCACTGAGCTGGCCAAAAAATCCCAGCTCTGCGACATGGAAGGCTATTCCATTGCCGCAGTATGCCAGCGCTTCGACGTGCCCTGCACCCTGCTCAAGCAGGTCTCCGATTCCGCGAATGAGGAGTCCAAGGGCACGTGGGCCAACGTCCTCGACCGAGGCGCACGCCAGCTCGCCTCGGCCGCTACGGACCTAGGCTTTCTGCGCTAAATACTAAAGCGCGCCGGCGGAGGGCCGGCGCGCTGCTAGTGGTGGCTGAGTCTTAGCTCAACGGGCTCATGGACTGGTAGAGCTGCTCTACCTTATCGCGTGGAGTCTCGTCATGCTCGTAGGTGACGTCGCTGAAGTCTTCAGGATCATCCTTGGAGCCGGTGATGATGTCTATATCTGAAGGCTCGACTTCCCCGGAGCGCAGTGCAGCCATTTCGGCGTGGTAGCGCACGACAACGGCGATGGTTGCGGCCACGGGGACGGCGAGAAAGGCGCCGACGATGCCGGCCAGGGTGGAGCCAACGGTCACGGAAAGCAGGACGACGGCGGCGTGCAGGCCCATGGCCTTGGACTGCAGCATGGGCTGGAGGACGTTGCCCTCTACCTGCTGGACGATGATGATAAGCGCCAAAGCAAGAAGTGCGTTGGTAAGGCCGTTGGACACCAGCGCAATGATGATGGCGAGGGCACCGGCGGTGACCGCGCCGATGATGGGGATGAAGCTGGCGAAGAACGTCACTACGGCGATGACGAGCGCAAGCGGAACTTGCAGGGCCCATAGGCCAAGGCCGATGAGGATAGCGTCCACCATGGCTACGGCGGCCTGCGCTTGAATGAAGCCGGACAAGGTCTTCCAGATGCGCGCGCCCAGCTCAGTGACGTGCCAGCCGGTGGAGTTGCCGGTGTACTTGCGCAGCCAAGGCAGGAATTTGTCACCGTCTTTGATGATGAAGAAGGTGACAAATAGCATAATCAGTGCGGCTACGACGATGGAGCTGGCCATGGAAAAGCCGGAGATAACGCCGGTGGCGATGGTGGAAGCTTGGCCCTTGGCAAACTTGACCACGTCTTGGAGCACGGATTGCAGCTGGTCACTTTGGATATCGATGGGGGATTTTTCCACCATCTCTGTCAGCTGGTTAATGCCATCCTCGGCTTGGTCAATGAGCGTTTGGCTCTGGCTGGTGACTACTGGGGCCATGGCGGCAAAGACGCCGCAGAAGATGATGATGAGGCCGAGCAAAGTGCTCACCGCCGCGAGCGAGCGCGGGAATCCTTTGTTACGCAGCCAGGCGCTGACTGGATAAAGCACCGTGGAGACGAGGATGGCGAGCAGGACAGGGAGCAGGCCTACCCAAATAAACTTGAGCAAATAGCCCGCCAGGGCCAGGCCGGCGACGATGAGGATAAAGATTACCGAGACCTTGGCCATGGTGCGGAAGTCCTTGGCCAGGATGGCAGACTTATCATCGCGCTCGGCGGGGTGCTCGCTGGCGGCTTCTGCACCGAGGTGCGCATCATCATAAGCGACGAGGGTATGCGAATCTTCCTCGCCTGGCTTCTGGATCTGCGTTGCGGTGCCTTGTTCCTGTGCAGACGGGCGCTGGGCCTCGTCGCGGGAAGATGAATTATGTGACGTAGACATTGCTTACTACTATGCCACACAAAATCCGCAGCGCATATATGAAAAAGGAGGTAGCAGCCCACGGGTGGGACGCTACCTCCAGGACAACCTTTAATGCGGCGGGAGATTACTCCTCGCGCAGGTTGCCTACGTTGCGGATGATGCCGAAGCGGTGCATGGTTACAGAGACTGCCTGCTCAAGGAGGTAAGGAATGAGCTCACGGCGGCCGTCGGCAAGCACGGGCTGGTCCAGCACCACGGAGTTGGAGCGCACTGCGGCCTCGTAGATGGAATCCGGCACGGTGCCCAAGGCGCGCACGCGGGAGGAGGGGTCATTGGCCACGTCGGTGGCAAAAGCCTCGTCGGTAATGGCCTTGACATCGAAACCGAGGTCCTGCAGCTGGGTGGCAACCTCCGGGGTGGCGGAGATTTCCGTTGCGGTACCGGTGATGGCGGCGGCCAGCACCTGGCGAGCAACCTCGCGCAGCGCATAGCCCTCGCCCACACGCACGCGCAGTTTGGTCAGCAGCGGACGGTAGCGGAAGATATTGGCCTCAGAGACCAAACCGGTGCGGTCGTGGTTGCGGCCGAACTCTTCCTGCCAAGCCAGCTGGTCCAGCTCAGCGGCGCGCCACAGCCAGGTGATGTCGTCCTCGGTGAGCTTGCCGGAGAGGTTTTCGCGCAGGCGGTGCAGCGCGGCGAGGCTAGCTGGAGCGATATCCACGTTGCGCGGCTTGAGCTCGCCATCGGCCCACTCACCCATTTGTGCCACGTAGTTCGGGCCGCCGGCCTTAGCACCTGGTCCCATGACGGACTTCTTCCAACCGCCGAAGGACTGGCGCTGCACAATCGCACCGGTAATGCCGCGGTTGACGTAGGCGTTGCCCACCTCAACGTTGTCGATCCAGTACTCAATCTCGGCGTCGTCAAGCGAGTGGATGCCACCGGTCAGGCCGTAGCCGGTGTCGTTTTGCCAGGCAATAGCCTCTTCCAAGGTATCGGCGTACATGATGCCGAGGATGGGGCCGAAGCACTCGTTCTTGTGGTACCAGGAGCCCGGCTGCACATTATCGCGAATGCCCGGGGACCACAGGGTGCCTTCCTGGTTGAGCTTTTCCGGCTTGAGTAGCCACTTCTCACCCGGCTCGAGCTGGGTGAGGCCGCGCAGGAGCTTCTCGCTCGGCTCCTCGGCCAAACCGTTCATGGTCGTGGTGATATCAAAGCCCGGGCCCGGCTTAAGGGTCTTGACAGCATCCAATAGCTGGGTGCGCAGACGCTCGGACTTGCCTGCCGCGCCGACGAAGATAACCAGGGAGGCCGCCGAGCACTTCTGTCCGGAGTGGCCGAAAGCGGAGTTATAGAGGTCATCGATGGCCAAGTCGGGGTCTGCCGCTGGGGTGATGATGAGCGCGTTCTTGCCGGAAGTCTCTGCCATGATGTTCATCTTGGGCTTCCAGGAACGGAAGAGCGCACCGGTATCGGACGCACCGGTGAGGATGACATTGTCTACATCATCGTGGGAGAGCAGCGCCTTGCCGGCCTCGGCTTCATCAGTAAGCACCAGCTGCACCAGATCCGGATCCAGGCCCTGCGCCTCGAGGGCGGTGCGGAAGGCTTCCACCACGAGCTTGCCACAGTGAACCACCTGCGGGGCTGGCTTGACGATGACCGCCGAGCCGGCCGCCAAGGATGCCGCAATGCCGCCGGTGGGGATGGCAATGGGGAAGTTCCATGGCGGAGTTACCACGGTGACGGTGTGCGGGGTGAACTGGGAGTAAGACTCCTCCAGCAGGCGCGCGGACTGGCCGTAGTAGGTGCAGAAATCAATCGCCTCAGAGACCTCAGGGTCGGTCTGAGTAACGGTCTTATTAGCCTCATATGCGGCTACGGAGATGAACTTACCGCGCTGGGAAGCAATCTCGTCCGCGACTGCCTCGAGGGCCGCAGCGCGCTCGGCGGCAGGACGCTTACCCCACTCGGTGCCGAGCTCCTTGGCGCGGGCGATGTGGCTTTCTACCGCGGCTGGGTCGGTGACCTCCGCGATGCCGTGCTCACCCGGGTTGCGCTTGAGCGCTTCCTGCGCCCACTGGCGGTTCGGGGCGAGAGCCGGGTCAGTATCGGCCTCGTTGGTAAAGCGGCCGGTGCGCGGTGCCTGGCGGCCATCCTCCTCGAGGCGGTTCTGGGTGCGGCGGGCGCCAGCGAAGGTGTCCCAGCGCTTGGCGACGGCCCGACGGAACGTCTCTTCCTGGTCCGCAAGCGGCTCCTCGCCTGGGGCGAAGAGAGCGTAGAGGAAGTTCTGCGGCGCGGAGTTCTCCTCTAGTCGGCGCACCAGGTAGGACACGGCGACGTCGAAGTCGTCTGCATGAACCACCGGGGTATAGAGGATCTGGCGGCCGTCAAAGACCTTGCGCACCGCTGCCTGCTGTGCTGGGGACATGCCCTGCAGCATCTCCGAATCCATCATGTGCAGCACGCCGCGCTTCTTGCCCAGCTCATAGGCCATAGCTGCGGTGTAGAGGTTGTGGGTTGCTACACCGATGCGGACGCTATCGGCGTACTCTTCGCGCAGGATGAAATCCAGTAGGCGGTAGTAGTTGGCGTCAACGTCGAGCTTGTTGGTGTAGGTAGCCAGCGGCCAATCGTGGACCTCGCCCTGCACGGTTTCCATGGATAGGTTCGCGCCCTTTACAATGCGCACCTTGACCTTGCCGCCGCCCTTAGCCACGCGCTCCTTGGCAAAGTCAGCGACATCCTTGAGCGCATCGAAGGTATCTGGCAGGTAAGCCTGCAGCACGATGCCGGCATCCAGGGTGAGGAACTCCGGCTCGCTGAGCAGCTCCTTGAACAGGCGGATGGTCAGGTGGAGATCGTGGTACTCCTCCATGTCCATGTTGATAAAGACCTTGTCGGTGCGGTCGGCCGCAGCCTGATACAGCGGGCGCAGGCGCTCCTTGAGGCGCTCTACCGAGCCATCAATATCCCAGTGATTGAGCTGGGCCACCATGGAGGAAGCTTTGACCGAAACGTAGGTCACGCGTGGGTTCTGGATGAGCTTGAGGGTGCGCTGCGCGCGGGACTTAGCCTCTTCCTCACCGAGCACGGCCTCACCCAGCAGGTTGAGGTTGAGCTGTTCGCCGGATTCGGCGGCCTTGTCCAGAATCTTGTTGAGTGCATCAGACTCGGCGTCCAGAACGAGGTGGCCAACCATCTTGCGCATGTACAGGCGGGCCACCGGCATGACCAGGTTGGGCAGGATTGGGCCGAAGAAGCCACCGGCACCAACGAGCGCACCATTGATGCTGCCCAGGAACGACGGGTCATAGTGGGAGGAAATATCCTTCAGCGCGTGTGCGGCAACCTTGTCATCTTCTGGGCGCATGACGCGGTCGACGAAGTCCATGGTGAACTTCACTCCGTCCTCATCGCGCAGTAGGTCCGCGAGCTGTTCGGTGGCCTTATCTTCTTCGTCCGCAGTGGACTTCAACCAGTCGTGGGCGCGGCTAATCGCTGCGGGCAGGACTGCTTCCACATCATCAGAGATGGGCAAGCGGGTATTTGCAGGAGAAGTCATATGGGTTCTACCTCTATTTCAAACGGGTCACATCCTAGACACCACTTTTCACTCGGGAGTGAAGGTAGATGTATCTGCGCCGGTCTGGAATTGCTGGGCGATACGGCGTCTGGATGGTGAGCGGTGAGCTATGTGGTGCTGCAGGGTGCAGCTGGGTGAGGAGCGAACACGCGGGTGCGCGCGACGCAATGTGAGGGTCGCAGAGATTCGTGGTGAAATGCGATGTTCAGCGGGCCTTTATGCGGGCCGAATGCGGACGGGGGGCCTATCGCTGCTGCGACGAACGCGCGCCAGGTTGGTGTTCAACACTCACCTGCTTTCTATGACGTGACTATAGGGGCAGAGGAAGAAACGTGAGCGGTATAGCGCTCTGACGTGCGGCAACCCTGCAGGTTCAGGTTCCTATTGTTGCCTAGGAAATACTATGAAGTTTGTTGTTGCCGTAATTATAGGGAAGCGACAAACGTGATGCTAGTCTCCTTTGGGAAATGACGGACGGGGGTAGAAAAACAAAAAATAAACCCCAGCATGTGGGGTTTAGAGGGGGTATTGACACATCCGGGGGTATTCCACCCCCGGATTGTCCAACAATCGGGGTCTAAGAACCGTAGCCAGCCTTGAGCGCCTTCACCGCCAGTTCGAGGCGGGACTTGGCATGGAATTCACTGAGCAGGGTAGATACATATTTCTTCACCGTGCCCGGTGCGTAGTGCGTGCTCTTGGCAATTTCTTCATTGGACTTGCCTTGGCAGACCAGGTCCAGAACCTGCTCTAAAGCAGGCGAAATGTGATGGTTGTCCTTAATTCTTGCGGTTGCGGTGGCCACATCAGCATCGCTTCCCCCAGTGTTCCAATCGGGAAGTTGCTCAAATAAGCGGGTGAGGGATTGCGGGGTGACAACCGTGCCGCCGCGTACAGCCTCGCGCACGGTATCCAAGATGTAGACCGGCTTGGAGCTTTTCAGAATATAGGCCGCAGCCTTATTGGACATGACCTCTTTGAGGGTCTCATCATTGTCCATCGCGGTCATCGCAACAAAGACCGGCGGGTCTTCCATCTTGTTGACCTCGCGCAAGAGGGTAGTGCCATCCATCTCAGGCATGTGGATGTCCGCGACAATGACGTCAAAGTCTTGCTCTTGCAATATATCGAGGGCGACCTTGCCATTTTCTGCGGTGGCGCGCACCTCCATGTCCTCGGCCGAGGCGAAGTAACGCCCCAATGCTTCGAGGACAAGTGGGTCGTCATCGACGACCAAAAGGGAAGTTTTTACTTCACGCACCATGGTGCCGGGCAACCAAAAGCAATATCGACAGGAGATGCGTATGCCGTAGTCTCTGGTAGCTCACCAGGTACGGGGCCGGCACCGAAGATGGAAGAGGACAACACGAATGGGGTGAGAAGAGTTGCGAGTGCGGCCTGCATCAAGGCGCTCCTTTTGCGAAAGTTTGAATAGGCAGAAACAAGCGAAAGCTTAGTGTATGAATTAAGCCTTTGCTATACAACGTGGTGGAATTAACGTCGCTTGTGGGCGCTGGGCGGCAGAAATAGGTTCAATTCCCAGTTTCCCGATTCCAAATCTGTATCTAGTCGTGCGTCAATCGTGGCCGCGATCCGGTTCATGGAGGACATGCCAATACCGGAGGACATTTCTGTGTTCTTACTTGTTGGCTTAGCTACGGGATTAGTGATGGTGATGACTGTCCAGCCCATATGGGGACGAACGGAAATCAGAATCTCCGCCCCCGGTGGGGAATACTTCACTGCATTGAGGCACGCTTCTGTGGTGATGGCTGCAATGGGCTCAAGAATTTCTTGAGGAAATTCCGGCGCAAACTCCTCGCCTGTGACCTCAACAATGGGTGACCGGTTGAGACGGGAAAGACGCTCTTCTTCTTCGGAAATTAGTTGGGCGAAGCTCGTTGGTTTTGTGGTTGAACCAAAACTCATGCCGTCGTTAATCCCATCGATATTATTTCGTAGGACTTTGGTCAGTGCACGTACTTCAGACATGGCAGAGCGCATGGAATCACTGAGCTCATCGAGTTTCTTAGCTAGTTCCGGCTGGGTGGAGTACTCGAGGTTCAGGGCTTCGAGCTGCATGGTATTTACCGTTAGGTTAGAAACTACCGAGTTGTGCAAGGTTTCTGCCAGATCGGATTGACGGCGCTTCACGTCATTGTTCCACTCCACCATGGCAGATCTATATCGGTTTGCTGAGTGGGCGAAAGTTGCTCCAATCACACCACCGACGCCAATTAGCATTCCCCAAGTGAAGGCTGGGGCAGGGTGAATGCTTAGCTCAAGCGTCTCAGGATCAATGAGTCCACATATCCAAAGGAGCAGGCCGATTGCAATTGTGCGGCTATGTTTGCCGTGGTAAGCAACTACGGCTAGGAAAATCGGGGCTAGGAACACCGAACAGATGAAAGGGGTTCTAGTGAGAAATGTAGCGGTTAGCCAAGCGGCAATAAATGTACCTGACATGCCTAACGGCCAGCGATAACCCGAAGTAGTTATCACTGTAAGAACCAATCCGAGGATGGCTGCCGACAACTGATGCTCTATGGGGGTAAGGAATGCGCCAAGTAATGTTAGCGCCACACAAATCACCGCAGTTAACGCGGCGGTTCGCTGCAGAGTCATGGCCGCGCGGATGCGCTGGTAGATGGGTGGCTGTGAAGATTTCGGCACGATGCGGTCCACGCTTCCTGGGTGCTAAGGCTCAACGGGGTTTATCTCCCTAGTCTATGTACAGCGGTGCGGGTGCAGCGAACGTAGAGCAGCGATTGAAAACAGCGAAACCCCCGCACCTTCGTGCGCGGTTCCTTGTGGTGGATTCCGTGCGGAGGTAGAAGGTGAGGGGGTTTAGCTGGTCTTCATGAAGGAGTGCAGATTGCTAATTACTTAGCTTCTGCAGCAGCCTCTGCGTCATCCTTGGAGGACAGGCCCTCGAATACGGTGGACAGGCCCTCGGAGTCGGTGTTGGACTCGGAAGAGGTCTCGATGAGGCCCTTGATGCCCTTTACGAGTGCCTCGAAGTCGATGGCGGAGCTGAGGTCTGCGAGGGAATCGAACATATACATTCCTTTCGGATCGGCGGAGTAAAACTACAATCTCTCTCTGGGGTAGCAGCTCTTAACTGCTGTGATTCCTAGTATGCGGTAGTGGGGGCGCGCCGCCAATCCTCTTTTGGATCCTTTCTGAGGTAACTTTTGGATCCTCTTAGAGATATTTAAGGATCTCCGTTTGGGTATGGGGCTGTGTGGGGGCTGTCTCTTATACACATCTGACGCTGCCGACGAAGAGGATAG
>ERZ1031329.99-NODE-99-length-25782-cov-19.550900_pt1 | contig 25782 bp, 25 predicted proteins | sample MGYA00518053_ERZ1031329 | MGnify/ENA primary metagenome ERZ1031329 (study PRJEB33718, sample SAMN03159840) | human skin metagenome | collected 2014-02-25 | study: EMG produced TPA metagenomics assembly of the PRJNA266117 data set (Human skin bacterial metagenome... | reverse complement strand
GGACCGGGCGTGGGGCCGGTGTGCTCCATATTGTCCGCGACGGTCAGATCATCGGTGCGGTGGCCGTCGAGGACAAGATCCGCCCCGAATCCCGCGCCGCCGTGAAAGCCCTGCAGGACCGCGGGGTGAAGGTCGCGATGATCACCGGCGACGCGCAGCAGGTGGCCCAGGCGGTTGGTCAGGACCTAGGCATTGATGAGGTCTTCGCCGAGGTCCTGCCCCAGGACAAAGACACCAAGGTCACGCAGCTGCAGGACCGGGGTTTGAGCGTGGCCATGGTCGGTGACGGTGTCAATGACGCCCCCGCTCTGACCCGCGCGGACGTCGGTATCGCCATCGGTGCCGGCACGGATGTGGCCATGGAATCTGCCGGGGTGGTCCTAGCCAGTGATGACCCGCGGGCAGTGCTGTCGATGATTGAGCTGTCCCAGGCCAGCTACCGCAAGATGATCCAGAACCTGATCTGGGCCTCTGGCTACAACATCCTCGCCGTGCCGTTGGCCGCCGGAGTGCTCGCCTCGATCGGGTTCGTGCTGTCCCCGGCCGTGGGCGCGATCTTGATGTCTGCCTCGACCATCGTGGTGGCCCTGAACGCCCAGCTGTTGCGCCGCATTGATCTGGATCCGGCTCACCTGGCTCCGACCGAGTCGAAAGAGGAACACACCACGCCTACTCCGGCATCCACCGCCGTCCACTGATCCACCACTTCTCTCCACTGCCCCCATATGACCCTGAAAGGTGCTGTTGCAAAGTTGGGGCAGTAGGAAGAGTGACGTGAAATAGTCACAGTCATGGGTATCTTTTCCGGTCGTCATTTCCCCCGTGACATCATTCTGTGGGCAGTAGGTGGTACTGCCGCTACGGGGTGAGCTACCGCGCTCTGGAGGAAATGATGACCGAGCGGGGCGTGCCGGTCGATCACACCACGATCTACCGCTGGGTCCAGAAATACGCCCCTGAGCTGGACAAGCAAACACGGTGGTACCGGCAGGTACCTGACTGGCAGGCCAGTTCCTGGCGGGTGGATGAGACCTATATCCGAGTCGGCGGCAGGTGATGCTACCTCTATCGGGCGATCACCGCCGGTGGCCAGACCCTGGACTTTTACCTCTCTCCGAAGCAGAACGTGGCCGCAGCGAAGCGTTTCCTAGCCAAGGCCCTCAGATCAAGACAACAAGCAAGATGAGTTGTTGACACCATCGAAAACAAAAGTACGAAAGCCAAGAGCGGGAGTTAGGAAGTAAATCCCCACACTTACAATCCTTGACCGCCAAAGTTCAGAAAAACAAAGAAACCGGAGGTCACGAACCCTTTCGAGTTTGTTACCTCCGGTGTCGCAGTTTGTACAACTGCTCATGGTGCCCGGGGCGGGACTTGAACCCGCACGTCCTTATCGAACACTGGCACCTGAAGCCAGCGCGTCTGCCAATTCCGCCACCCGGGCAGGGTGTGGATGTCTTAGCGACTTGATAAAGATACCACGAATGCTGCTCAGAACTACAAATCTGCAGGAAAAATAAACTATTTCGGGCAAAGAGAAGGGAAATTTCTGGGAACTTTCGCGTCGCCATCTACGTTTCGAGGTAGTGAACAAACTATACTGATCGCTACTGATCGCTGCATGGTGGAAAGGAGAATAGCTCGTGGCGTTTTTAGAAAAGCTGGCGAAGCTGGACTCCGCCATGCAACGCGGCCTTGATAATGGCATGGCACTTGTCTTCGGCGGCAAGGTCGTTCCCGCGGAGATTGATGAGCTTTTGAAGCAAGAAGCTCAGGACAATCTCGCGCGCGGCGACGATGACAACCTTTATAGTCCAAACGTGATGACTGTAGGTGTCTCCTCCAAGGATTTGGAGAACTTGTCGCAGGATCGCAATTTGCCGGCCGATTGTGCAGACCAGTTGTCGCGCTTCATTCGCAATAGCGGATGGTCCCTCGCGGGCCCCGTGATTGTGCGTGTGGCAGAAGAATCTGGTTTGCGCACGGGTCAGCTTCGCGTGTCCTCGTTTATTGATCACGAGCCCACGGAAGAGACCGGTTTTGAGGCTATTTTCCACGACTTTGATGGTCAGGAGGACCAGATGACCGAGCAGCACGAGAATACGGCTGATGACGCGGTAACTACCGCTTTCATTGCTCCAGATAGTCAACCCGCCCCGCAGCCGCAGGGCCCCGCAGTCAACCTGATGCTGCAGGATGGCTCCTCGCGCGTTTATCACGTGCAAGAAGGCTCCAATATTATCGGCCGCAGCAACGACGCCGACCTGCGCCTTCCGGATACGGGCGTATCCCGCCAGCACGCGGAGATTACCTGGAACGGCCAGGATGCGGTTCTGGTGGATTTGCAGTCCACCAATGGCACCACCGTGAATGAAACGCCGATTGATAATTGGCTGCTTGCCGACGGCGACGTGATCACCATGGGCCATTCCCACATCGAGGTCCGCATCACGGGCCTTGATTCGCACAGCTACTAAGTTCAGTTAAGGAAGGGAGGTCGCCATGGATGCAGTCATCATGCTGGCGCTTCGCATCGGCTTGTTGGCTCTGCTCTGGATTTTTATCCTGGTGGCCTTGAACGCCATGCGCCGCGATACCAATAAGTCCGCCGGTGCTATCCGCCAGCAGTCGAAGAAGGTGGGGGCACCGCGGCGTCGGGAAGCGATTAAGCAGCTGTCCATCGTTGAGGGGCCGTTGCAAGGCTCCCACATGGAATTGGGCACACTAGAGGATTGCACGCTGGGCCGAGCCTCTGATTGCGATTTTGTCACGGGCGATGATTATTCTTCTGGCCACCATGCCCGGCTATTCCGCCGCGGTAGCGAATGGGTAGTAGAAGATTTGGAATCTCGCAATGGCACCTTTGTCAATGGCGTGCGCATCGACCAACCCGAGGTAGTCGGCGCGGACTCCGAAATTAAGCTGGGCCGCACTACCGTGAGGTTGAACGCATGACACTGAAGCTGAACTTCTTTGCTAAGTCCGATCGCGGCCTCATTCGCGATAACAACGAGGACTCAGGCTACGCCGGTCCTCACCTTTTGATCTTGGCCGATGGCATGGGCGGCCACGCGGCGGGCGAGGTTGCCTCCGAGCTGATGGTCAACCACCTAGAAATTTTGGACCAAGATCCGGGCCAAGAAGACACTAAAGCACTGCTGGAAGCGGCCGCTGACCAGGCCAATGAGGCCATCAGTGATCACGTCAAGGCCCATCCAGAAACCGAAGGCATGGGCACCACGCTAACCACCATGCTCTTCAACGGCACGGATTTCGGCGTCTGCCATGTGGGTGATTCCCGCGGATACCTGCTGCGCGACGGCAAACTCGAGCAGATCACCAAGGATGATACCTACGTGCAATCCCTGGTGGATAAGGGCGAACTGGACCCAGGCGACGTCTCGTCGCACCCGCAGAAGTCCCTCATTCTAAAGGCCTATACGGGCCGCCCGGTCGAAGCAACGCTATTTACTCTCGACGCCAAGCCCGGCGACCGTATCCTGTTGTGCTCCGATGGGCTTTCGGATCCGGTAACCGCCTCCACTATTGAGACCGCACTGGGGCAAGGCAGCATTGAGCAGGCCGGCTCCACCCTAGTGGACCTAGCCATCCGTTCCGGAGGCCCGGATAATGTCACCGTGGTTATCGGTGAAGTAACCGAGGAAAGCCCCCAGGAGCACGAACCATTCCGCGTCGGAGCCCTCGCGGGCCCGACTGAAGAGCCAACCCATCCGGATTCTTCCGCCTCGCGGGCGGCACAACTCTCCCGCAAGCCTCAGGTAATTCCGCCGGCCGTCATGGCGGATGCCGAGGACGAGCGCCCGGAGCCCAATGAGGACGAAGCGGAGGAGGAAACTTCCGGCCGAAAGACCGGCTGGAAGGTCCTCCTCGCCTTGCTCATCGTCCTCGCGCTGGTCATCGGTTCCGGACTGTGGGCAAAGAACTTCTTGTCCAATAATTATTACGTAGCTACCAACGAGGCACAGGAAATCACCATCCAACAGGGTGCTGATTACTCCGTCTTTGGCAAGGAACTACACTCCACGAACCAATACGTGTGCATCAATGACAGCAATTCGCTCCTCTTTTCCGGCGAGCCATGCGAGGGCGACTTTGCACCGCTAAAGGTTACGGACCTACCGGAATCTGAACGCAGCGCCGTCGACCATCTCTCCACTGGTGATCTGGGTGAGGTGCAGCAGCAAGTCAATGATTTGGGCGATAAGGCGCTCAAGCCATGTATTACTGCGCCGAGCCAAAAAGATAAGAAGGATGCCAAGAAAAACAAGCCTGGCGTCACCTGCCGGGAGGTGTAGGTTGTGAAAAAGTTTTTTAGCCGAGGGACCGAACTCGGCCTGCTCATCCTAGCCGCCATTGTCTTCGCTATTACCCTGGTCAGCCTTGAGCTTTCCCAGGACAACGCTCTGACCATGGACCTGGTTTATCTCATTGGCGGTTTCATTGGCGTCTTTACCGTCGCCCATCTGGTGATGTGCTTCTTAGCACCATATGCCGATCAGATCATGCTGCCCATCGTGGCGATCCTCAATGGCATCGGGCTCATCATGTTGGCCCGCCTAGATCTGGTTAAAGAAAGCGGGCTCGCGGTGCGTCAGGTCATGTGGACCGTCGTCGGACTCGTACTCTTCGTGCTGGTCTTGGCCATTTTGAAGGATCACCGCTCGCTGACGCGCTACTCCTATATTTTGGGCGCCGCAGGCCTTGTCCTGCTGGCCCTGCCGCTGGTATGGCCGCAGCCTGCGGACGTGGAGGCACGCATCTGGATAAACTTAGGTCCGTTTTCAATCCAGCCCGGCGAGTTCTCCAAGATCTTGCTGATCTTGTTCTTTGCCATGCTGCTGACGCAGAAGCGCTCCCTATTTACCGTGGCGGGATACCGCGTACTGGGTATCTCCCTGCCACGTTTGCGTGACCTCGCCCCCATCCTGATCGTTTGGGCCATCGCGATCGTCATCATGGGTATCTCCAATGACTTCGGCCCAGCGCTGCTGCTGTTTAGCACCGTCCTTGGCATGCTGTTTATGGCCACCGGCCGAGTGAGCTGGCTGCTTATCGGCGTGGTCCTCGTCGGTGTGGGCGGTTTTGGCATTTATCAGATCTCCGCGAAAATCCAGCAACGCTTTTCTAACTTCCTAGACCCGCTGGGCAATTATGACGTCACGGGTTTCCAGCTTTCCCAGTCGCTATTCGGCTTGTCTTCTGGCGGCATCTCTGGCAGCGGCTTGGGCGAGGGGCATCCAGAACTAGTTCCGGTGGCCCACTCGGATTACATCCTTGCTGCAATCGGTGAGGAGTTCGGCCTCATTGGCCTTGCCGGCGTACTGGTGCTTTTCGGTATGCTGGCCATCCGCGGCTTTGGCACTGCGCTGCGCACCCGCGATACCTATGGCAAGCTGGTGGCTTCCGGTCTTTCTCTTACCTTGGCAGTCCAGGTCTTCGTGGTCACCGGCGGCATTTCTGCCCTGCTGCCGATGACCGGTTTGACCACGCCGTTCATGTCTGCCGGTGGTTCCTCTCTCATGGCTAACTATGTGTTATTGGCGATCTTGCTGCGGATCTCTAACGCGGCTCGTCGCCCCATGCAGGAGACCTCGAGCAATGCGCCGAGCGATACCTCCATGTTCCCGTCGGTCCAGGAGGCTCACCGATGAATAGATCCATCCGTCTAGTGTCCTTATTCGCCATCATTTTGACGGCCATCTTGCTGGTCAACTTGACGGTGATTCAGGCTTTTTCTGAAGATAAATACGCCCATAATCCGCGGAATATGCGCGGCTTCATGGAAATGCAGACCACCCCGCGCGGCCAGATCTTTGCGGGCAATACCGTGTTGGCACAGTCGACGCAGAACCCAGACGAGACCTACTCGCGCTCCTACCCCATTAATTCACCGGCCTTTGGCAACTTGACCGGCTACCTGTCTAGCCAATTTGGTGCCTCGGAACTTGAGTCCTCCCAAAATGACATCCTCAATGGCACCGATGATTCTTTAATGAAGCAAAACTGGCTCGATGCTCTGGCCGATAAGCCGAAGCAGGGCGCCAATGTAGAGGTCACCATCGATCCTGCACTCCAGCAAGCTGCCTATGATCAGCTTGTGGGCCCGGGTTACGAGGGCTCTGCGGTTGCCATTCAGCCTTCCACCGGCAAGATTCTGGCTATGGCCTCCAACCCTGGCTATAACCCGAATGATCTGATGGGCGATTCCGCCGAAGATGTTTGGGCCAACCTGCAAGAGCAGGAGGGGCAGCCGCTGGTCAACCACGCCGGTGCAGAAACGCTGCCTCCAGGTTCCATCTTCAAGATCATTACCACCGCGGCCGGTCTGAACAACGGTTTTAATCCCTCCTCCACTCTGACCGGTTCCAATGTCATTACCTTGCCAGACACGGTGACGGAGCTGACTAACTATGCCAACCAAAAGTGCAACGGCCAAGATGCGGTAACCCTGCAGACCGCCTTTGCACTGTCGTGCAATACCGCTTTTGTGGAGATGTCGGAGCAGCTCGGCGCAGATGAATTGCGCAAGTATGCCAAGGCCTTTGGCGTGGGAGAAAACTATGACCTGGGCGTCTCCACCTCCGCCGGTACCTTGGGCGATTTGCCGGATGGGGCGGCCACGGCGCAGTCCGCCATTGGCCAGCGCGATGTCACCATGACCGCGCTGCAAGCAGCTGTTATGGCGGGCACCGTGGCCAATAAGGGCACCCGCATGCAGCCCTACCTGGTCAATCGCATTACCGACTCCCAGATGAAGGACATCCGCACCACCAAACCAAAGAAGGCGGACCAGGCGGTTAACGAGGAAACTGCGGCTACGCTTACTGATTTGATGTATGCCTCGGAGCGTTCCTCCGCTGGATATGATGGCAATGGCTTTGCTTCCAAGACCGGTACCGCTGAGCATGGCGAGGGCCTAGCCCCGCACGTGTGGTACGTTGCCTTCGATCCGGAGCGGGATATCGCAGTGGGCGTCGTGGTAAAAAATGGTGGTAACTTAGGTGAGTCCGCGACGGGCGGCAAGGTTTCCGGCCCAATTGGCCGCGCTATCCTGCGCGCATACCAGGGGGAGCAGTAATGAATAGCGCCGAGAATAAGGAACATCTCCAGGCACTGATTGGCAGCGACTACGAGCTGCAGTGGGTAATCGGCCACGGCGGAATGTCCACCGTGTGGTTGGCCGATGACACCCGCAATGATCGGGAGGTCGCACTCAAGGTTCTACGCCCGGAATTTTCCGATAACCAAGAGTTCCTCTCGCGTTTCCGCAACGAGGCGAAATCGGCCGAATCTATTCAGTCCGAGAACGTGGTAGCTACCTATGACTACCGCGAGTTGGAAGACAACGGCCGCAAATTCTGTTTCATGGCCTTGGAATACGTCCGTGGCGAATCCCTTGCAGACCTGCTGGCGCGCGAAAATACGCTGCAGGAGGAGCTGGCTCTCGACGTCCTCGAGCAGGCTGCGCATGGCCTGTCCATCATCCACCGCATGGAGCTCGTGCACCGCGATATTAAGCCCGGCAACTTGCTCATTACGCAAAATGGCCAGGTCAAGATCACGGACTTTGGCATTGCCAAGGCGGCCGCAGCCGTGCCGCTGACTCGCACCGGCATGGTGGTAGGCACCGCACAGTATGTGTCTCCCGAGCAAGCACAGGGAAAGGATGTCACGCCGGCTTCCGACGTCTATTCACTCGGCGTCGTTGGCTATGAAATGCTCGCCGGCAAGCGTCCCTTTACCGGAGATTCCTCCGTGTCCATCGCCCTGGCGCATATCAACCAGGAGCCGGATCCGCTATCGACGAATATCAGCGCCCCGGCTCGCGAGCTCATTCGCATTGCGTTGCGCAAGGATCCGGCCACCCGCTACGCCGATGGCAACGAGTTCACTCTAGCCATCTCCGCAGTCCGCTTGGGCAAGCGCCCGCCGCAGCCCAAGTCCGCTCCGCTAGCGCAGCGCGCACCAGAGCCATCGCCGTCCGCCTCGACGGAGATGTTGGGCAACGTTGCCCAACCCACCACGATCCATCCGGCAGCGGGAACCGCTCCAGTTAAGGAATCGAAAGGTGGCTCCTCCTTTCTGAAGGGCCTGGGCATCACCTTGCTCCTCGCGGCCTTGGCCGGCGGCGGTTACCTCGCCTACCAGCAGCTAAGCGATAGCGAGGGAACGAGCGCACCCTCCAGCACGCTGGAAACCTCGGTGGTTACGGAGTACCGCGATCCCACCACCACCCAGCAGGACACTCCGGAAGAAGATACCCAAGAGGCCCCAGCACCGGTGACGGTGACAGAGACCGAGCCGCAGGAGACGGAGCAAGAAGAGACTCCGCGTACTACTCACCGTGAGACACCTACGCGCCACTCGCCCACCCATCAACAGCAGCCCCCGGCCCTACCGACGCAACAGAATCCGCAGGATACGCACGTTGAAAACACACCTGAGCTGGATACTCCAGTAAACTCGCAGGCTAATGAGCTCCCCGGAGACTTGGCTGATTTACTGACACAGGAGGGTGACTAAGCGATGGTCAATGACCGCTATCGGAGAGGCGAGATCATCGGCGCCGGCGGCATGTCTGAGGTCTATGCTGCCGAAGACACTGTCCTAGGCCGCCAGGTTGCGGTAAAGATGCTCCGCCCGGAAATGGCGCGCGACGTCAATTTCCGGGAGCGTTTTTACCGCGAGGCCCAGAACTCGGGCAAGTTGAATCACCCCAATATCGTGGCGGTTTATGACACCGGGGAAACCGAACTGGATGGCATGACCATCCCGTATATCGTCATGGAGCGGGTCAATGGCCGCACCTTGCGCGATATCATTCGCGAGGATGGAGCACTATCCGCCCAAGAAGCGGCGGATATCCTCAAACCGGTAGCGGATGCACTGCAAGCCTCGCACGAAGCCGGCATTATCCACCGCGATATCAAGCCAGCAAATATTATGCTCACCAACACCGGCCAGGTGAAGGTGATGGACTTCGGCATCGCTCGCGCCTTGGATGATTCCACCTCGGCGATGACGCAAACCTCCGCCGTTATCGGCACTGCCCAATATCTTTCTCCCGAGCAAGCCCGCGGTAAGAACGCGGATGCCCGCTCCGATGTCTATGCACTGGGCTGCGTGCTCTACGAGGCCCTCACCGGTCAGACCCCATTTGAGGGCGAAACCCCGTTTGCGGTTGCTTATCAGCACGTACAGGAAGAGCCGACACCACCGTCGGAACTCATCGCGGATCCTTCACTAACCCCCACCCAGCGCGTCAATATTGATGCGGTGGTGCTTACCGCAATGGCTAAGCACCCTGCGGATCGTTATCAATCCGCCTGGGAGATGGCCGGCGATTTGGAACGCCTGCGCAATGGACAGGTCACCGCAGCAGCGCGCATGCACGTTAATGAGGACGAGGTCGAGCAGCCTACCGAGATGGTGGGAGCCGCCGCGGCCCCCGCGGCAGCGCACCGCGCACCGATTCAATCCACCCGCCCCACCGAAGAGGATGACAAGCAGGGCGGCGGCTGGATGAAGTGGTTGGCTGCCTTCTTGGCCGCCCTCTTGGTAGCTATCGTCGGCTACTTCGCCTGGGACTTCTTCTCCAATGACAAGGAGGATCCCGAAAAGCCACGCCAGACCCAATCTGCCCCGCACGACAAGATCATCGTGCCAGAGGTGGAAAACCGCCCACGCAATGAGGTGGTTAAGGAACTCGAAGACATGGGCCTGCAGGTTACCGTCAATGAGGAAGCCAACCCGGATATCCCTCGCAATAATGTCATCCGCATCAACCCCGCCCCGGGTTCCGAGCTGCAAAAGAATGCCTCGGTTACGTTGACTGTGTCCTCTGGTAAGGAAATTACAGATGTCCCGGACATCACCGGCATGACCTTGGATGAAGCCTCCCAGGCCCTCGAAGAGGCGGGCTTGGCACTCAACTCCGACGTTTCGGAGGAAAACGATGAAGCACCAGCCGGCCAAATCATCAAGCAGGATCCGGCCGGCGGCACGCAGCTGTCTAAGGGATCGAAGGTACGGGTGACGGTATCTAAGGGCGTCGAAAAGAAGCGCGTGCCCAATGTTTCCGGAATGAATGTAGAAGACGCTCAGAGCCGCCTCGAATCCAGTGACTTTGATGTAGACGTGCGCGAGGTCGATTCCTTGGAGCCGAAGGGCACGGTGCTGAGCGTATCCAATGAGGGCGCGGAGCTGGAAAAGGGCAAGCCGGTCACCGTTGAGGTCTCCAATGGCATGCTCTTTAAGGCTCCTGACCTGGTAAGACAGAGTCAGAAGCAGGCCGAAGATGAACTCCGCGCGGCTGGGTGGACTGGCCAGCTGGTGCCGGGTGAGCCCGTGCCTACCGGCGCGCTGGTGGATAACAATAAGATTGGCTGGGCCTCTGTGAATCCAGGCGATACCATGCGTAAGGATCAAAACATTGAGGTCCGCCTGTGGAATTTCGACCCCGCTGCACTTCTGCCGCAGCCATAGCTGCTGGTATCCTAAGGTCTCAGTACGAACTTAGATAAGAACTTAAATCTAGAAAAGGTATCTTATGCCGAAGTCAAAGATTTCTCAGAGCTCCTCCGTCCCTACCTCGAGCTCTGCTACCAACCGCACCCCCGTCAAGATCAATTCGGAGGGCACCCCGAAGTGGTACGTAGCCATCATGCTGGGCCTGATGGTCATCGGCTTGCTGTGGCTCGTGGTCAATTACCTCGCTGGCCAGGACATCCCGTTCATGGCGGACCTCGGCGCTTGGAATTATGGCATCGGTTTTGGCTTGGCCATCATCGGCCTGCTGATGACCATGGGATGGCGCTAAGCTAGACCTCCCAGCCTGTTCCCTCGCTCCCTGGTTCCTGTAGGTGGCGAGGGTTTTTCATATCTAGGAGCCACATGTCTCGCCATATTCTTGCTGCTGGCCTCATCATTTCGGTGGCCTACGCGGCCGTGCACATCGCGTTTTCCGATACCACCCTACTCACCGGCGCCGCTCCCCTCCGCCTTTCCGTGCGCAACTACCTAGGCAACGTCCTGGGCTCGGGCATGGTGTGGGGAATCTTTAGCTACCTCATAGGCAAGAATTTTTCGGGCCGGTGGCTCATGGCTCTCCTGGCCGGTACGGGAATTATCGTCTTGATGCTGGCCGTGCACTACGCCTTGCTCGTAGTCTTCGGCGTGTACAACTGGCGCGAGGCATTTGAGTACAACGCCCAGTGGTTCCTCCTGGCGCTCCTCTCTGGACCAGTATTGGGGCTGGCCGGCGCGGCCTCGGCCCAGTTCCGGTGGTTCGACTATCTCGCCGTCCTAGGCTTCCTCCTCGAGCCTGTCTTAGCAGGGCTCGTCCCAGGCAGTTCCTACTTGCCCCGCACCACGACCATCCCTGGGTACTTCGCCGCTGCGACTCTCTGGCTCATCGGCGCGGGCCTCTTTTTCTGGCAGCGCCGCCTTTCCACCCGCTGAGCGCTTCCTCGGCGGCCCACCATCCCGGCATACCGTGCACTCCAGCACCGGGAGCGGCGGAGCTGGAGGCCATATATACTCCCGGAGCGAGGCGATGCGGATGGGGCGAAAGGCGTGGCCGCAGGAGAGTTTGCAGCCCAGTCATGGATCCGCCGGCGATATCGCCTCCCACCAGGTTGGGATTCCACCGCTCCAGTTCGGCCGGGCTAGTGGCGTGGGTAGCCAGGATGGTATCCCGAAAACCGGGGGCAAAGCGTTCGATCTGCGCAGTAATCAGCTCGGTTACCTCACCCGGATAGCGCTCCGCATAGCCGCGCGGGACGTGCGCATAAGTCCACAGCGTAAGCCCTCGGGAAGGGTCAGCCACGTATTGTTGGCATGCCAATACTAGGGGTCGCTCGGGCATGCGCCGCTTGCCGACGTCCCCCTCTGCCCTACAGATCTCCTCCACCGTGCCTCCCACATGCACGGTGCCGGCCTGGCCCACGCGCGGGTCGGTCCACGGCACGGGCTCGCTGAGGTGGAAATCCACTTTGAAGACGGCGCTGCCATATCGCCAGCCTGCCAGGCTCCGGCGAACACGGCTGGGAAGCTCCAGTCCCGGCAGACCCAGGATCTGCCGCGGGGTCAGGTTCAGAATAATCGCCTCAGCTTCGGGCAATTCCCGCAGGTCGCGAACCTCGCGTCCGGTGTGGAGGCGGGCATGATGGGAACGGAGGAGGTTTAAGAGGGCGTCGATAAGAGCGCCGGTGCCGCCCTCCACCACGGGCCAGCCGCGGGTCATACCCAACCCGCCAAAGAGCAGGCCGAATGCGGAGGTAAATGGCCTCGTAGGCGAGGTAATCGCATGTACCGCGCTGCCTGCGAAGAGGGCGCGCGCCTGTGGCGTATCGAATGCCACCCGCCCGAGCTGACTGGCGGGCGCGATGCCGGCCGCGCCAAACTGTGCCAAGCGCACGGGGCGATCGGGCCAACGCACCAGCGGCGTTAGTGCATTCGCCACATGCTCATCAATGTGGCGGACAATGTGTCCGTGCAACCGCGTCCACCCGCGGGCATCGGTTCCCAACTCCGAGGCCGTATCCGCCAAGGAACCCTGCAAGATCCCGGCCGGGGCTCCCTCTAGCGGATGGGCCATGGGATAGGGGGCGTTAAGCCACCGCAAACCATGGGATTCCAGATCGAGGGCGCGGAACGCCGGACTCGCCACGCCAAAGGGGTGCCCGGCCGCTCCGAGATCCACAATCGTGCCCGGAAAAATCTCCGCCGAGGAGGCTGCCGCACCACCGGCCCAGTCAGCCCGTTCGTAGATATCCACGCTCCAGCCAGCCATGGCCAAACGCGCCGCGGCCGTGAGTCCATTAGGTCCTGCGCCGACGATCACAGCGCGAGGTTGATAATCCACAATGCTCCTTATGCAGGTCAGTACCCAAATTTATCAGTCTTGCTCACACAGTGGGTAGAAAGTTATCCACAGGCTGTGGAGAAAGCCTGTGAAATGTGAATTTCACACAATTATTAACACCCTGTGGATAACTGTTTTCACGGACTTCCACAGGCGGATTTTCTTACTTTCGCACGGCCTAGACCAGCGTGATCAGGGAAAACTCCGGAAAAGCGTTCGGTAAATTACAAAAATGTAGTTATCCACATTGTGGATAAACATTGTGGAATTCTTTCGCACATGCTTTCCGGTGATCAAAATTCACAGTTATCCCCAAAACCCAGCTTGTTGGGCCAAGAACGCGAGGAGTATCGCGGCCACCACAACAACACCGCCCCAGCGAAGAGAGGAGCTTTTTCGATAGAGAAAAAGGCTCAACACAAGACCTGTGCACAACCCACCCAAGTGTCCCCATAGGGATACGCCATTGGCCAGGAAGGTATAGGCCACGTTCGCCACAACCAGGGCGATGGGCGCGCGGAGATCGAGTCCGCGCTGACGATAAGCACCTACCAGCATGACCATGAGCGCGAATAGCGCGCCGGAGGCGCCGACGGTGGGGGTATTGAAGTCGAATTTCAAGATCATGGCAGACGCACCTAGGCAAGAGGTGAAATAAGCGGCAAGATACAACCCAGTGCCAAGCGTCCGCTCCACTTCCCTGCCTATGAGCAAGAGCATGATCATATTCACCGCCAAGTGACCCGCGTCTAGGTGCATGAACTCCGAAGACAGCGCAGTCTGAGGGTGGAAGGGATAATCCGGTCCCCACAGACCCCAATCCGCTGCGAGCGGGGAATCATAGAAGGTGGCTCCTAGCGTGCGCGCCTGCACCGCGGTAATCAGCCAAGCGATGATGCACACGGCGGCAATGAGTGCGGTCGCTGGGGTAGCGCGGACATAGTTTCTCACCATGGTCATGAAGTTGTCAGTCCTTTAGGCGGGGATCAAGCTGTGGATAGCTCGGGGAAAACTGCAACGAGCCCGCCGCCGCACGAATAATGCGGTGACGGGCCCGAGGAAAAGGCGATTACGCGATATCGATGGATTCGATAACAACGTCCTCGTGCGGACGGTCCATGCGGTCGGTATCCACCTTGGCGATCTTGGTCACGACCTCCTGGGAAGCAGCGTCAGTTACCTCACCAAAGATGGTGTGGTGGTTGTTCAGGTGCGGGGTCGGCGCCACGGTGATGAAGAACTGGGAGCCGTTGGTGCCTGGGCCGGCATTAGCCATGGCCAGCAGGAATGGGCGGTCGAACTGCAGCTCCGGGTGGAATTCATCCTGGAACTGGTATCCCGGGCCACCGCGGCCGGTGCCGGTCGGGTCGCCGCCCTGAATCATGAAGTTATCGATGATGCGGTGGAAGATTGCACCGTCATAGAACGGTCCGGACTGCTCGCCCTTTGCGTTCTGGGAGGAGTAGTCCTTCTCGCCCTTGGCCAGGCCGATGAAGTTTTCAACGGTTACCGGTGCATGGTTACCGAAGAGATCGATAACAATGTCACCGTAGTTGGTATGCATCGTTGCAGTTGCGGTCTTCTGAGTCATGCCAGCCATTGTAAAGAATTTAACGCGTGCCTGCCGCGCATGACATAACGCTGTCAGCGATCGCGATAGCCTGAAGGTATGATTCGCGCGCTTCTTTTTGATCTGGATGACACCTTGCTCGATCACTCCGGCGCGGCCCGAGACGCGGTGGATCAGTGGTGCCGCGAGCTCGGACTGCCCGAGGGCCAGCATCCGCGATTCGCGGCTATTGAACGAAAGTGGTTTCAAGCCTATGAGCGCGGCGAGGTCTCCCACCACGGCCAGCGCGCGGCGCGCTGCCGCGAATTCCTCGGCCGGGACATGAGCGATGCCGAGGCGCTGGCCGCCTACGACGGCTATCTTTCCGCCTACCGGGATCAATGGCGCGCCTTTGCCGACGCCCTGCCCACCCTCACCTGGGCCCTCGAATCCGGCTTTCAGGTCGGCATACTCACCAACGGCGAGCGCGAAATGCAGCAGGCGAAGCTGGAGGCCACGGGCCTTGCGCTTGCCGACGTCCTCCTCATCCCCACCGTCGACCTCGGCTGCCCCAAACCGCAGCGCGCGGCCTACCTCGCTGCTTGCCGCCAGCTCGGAGTGGATGCTGCAGACACGCTCATGGTGGGCGATTCCCTCACCAACGATGTGCAGGGGGCGCGCAAGGCAGGGCTGCATGCGCTCCACCTCGACCGTGCGGGTGATGGAGATCTGCGCTCGCTTAGTGCGCTGAGAGAGGTTCTCCCCCAAAGAGCCAGCTGACCACGATGGCGCCCGGATCGATAACGCCCTTGCTGCGATCTCCCAGGTAGGAGGCGCGGCCCTTCTTTGCAGCAAGGTCCTCGGTGTCGAGGGCGCCGGCATGGGCGGCGTCGAAAAGCTCCTGCAAGGTCTCCGCGTCCGGATCCTTCGCACCTAGCTCGCGGGCTTTTTCTGCAGCCGGGATGAGGGCATCGAGCATGGTGCGATCACCGCGCTGGGCGCCGCCGAGCTCGTGGATTAATTCAGCCGCTGCATTGAGCCCGTCCGCCAGCGACTCCGCCCGAGCCAATTCATTAAAGAGCGTGCCGAATACAGCGCCGGAGGTACCACCGGCGAGGACGAGCAGGCGCTTGGCCAGCCCGGTGAAGATCTCGGTATCCCTGCCGCGCAGGGGGAGCTCAATGCCGCCGAAGGCCGCCTCCATGTTCTGGCCAAAGTCGCCGTCGCCGGCTTTGCGGTCCAGCTCAGTAAGCGCCTCGAAGGAGGCTTGGAGACGCTCCACAAAGGCGGTGAGCCACTGGTTCTCCTCGCCCTCGGTAGGAAGTTCATCCTGGAAGGTGATGGTGGCGGGTTCTACCGCCTTCGCGCGGCCCAGGGCATGGGGCCAGGCAGGGGCGGCAGTGGGGGCGTCGATAAGCTCGAGCAGCTCCGCATCTGCCTTGAGCAGAGTAAAGGAAGCACCGTGCATATTGACTGCGGTGACATAGGATCCCACCAACGACCGGGCTACGGTGACACCTCGCTGGGCCAGCTGCGCGGAGGCCTCACCAAAGAGCAAACTCAGCTCCAGCGGGGTGGTGCCGCCTAAGCCGTTGACCAGGCATACCACTTCATCGCCTTGACCCAGCTTAAGGGCTGGCACGATCTTATCCAGGACCTGATTCACGATGGCGCTCGCGCTATCTACCTGCTCGGTATGCGTGCCCGGCTCACCGTGAATGCCCACTCCCACCTCCATCTGACCGGTTGCAAGATCAAAGGTCTCACGGCCGGTAGTCGGCATAAAACCGGCACCCAACGCCACGGACATGCTGCGAGAATTATCCGCAGTGCGCTGCCCTAATTCAGCAACCTTATCCACGTCGTCGCCGCGGTAGGCAGCAGCGCCTGCGACCTTTTCCACCAGGATGGTTGCCCCCGTGCCGCGACGGCCGGGGCCATCCTCGTGGCCATCAGTGGCAAGATCATCGGCTACCAACACCGTGCGCGTGGTTACCGCCTCGGCAGCATTGCGGGCGACGGTGAAATTCATGACGTCTCCGGTGTAATTTTTCACCACGTGGACTACTCCCCTGCCCTGGTCAGCCCACTGGGAGGCCTCGCTGACTTGCACCGCGTTGGGGGAGGTAAACAGCAGTCCCGGACAGGCCGCAGCGAGCATGCCTTGGCCTATGAAGCCGGCGTGCATCGGTTCATGACCGGAACCGCCACCGGAAATCACCGCCACTGCTGGATCACCGTCTTCGGTGCGCAGCAATGTGGTGCGGCCGATGAATCCGACGTCGTGCCAGCAGGCATCGGGGTGGTTGGCGATGAGCCCGGCAAGGGCATCAGAAAGGAAGGTGTCTTGGCTATTGCGGAATGCGGAGTGATTCATACTCCCACGCTAGTGATGTTTCTTACCCGAAAGCCAAGACGAGAAAAGAAACATACCGGTTCCATTCGGACACCCAGCTGATTCGCAGCATTTTCGCAATGTGCAGAGGATACTAAAGAAAGCACTACGAAAGGATCCACACATGGATTTCTTGTCCTCCCTCCACAACCTTATGGATGCAGGCTCCCTGCTCCACAGTTTTGGACCCTATATTCTGCTCGGCGTAGCCGTGGTCATCTTCATCGAATCCGGCGTGCTTTTCCCCTTCCTGCCGGGCGATTCGCTGCTCGTTACCGCCGCAATCCTGCGCCACGAGCTAGACATCAATGCCTGGCTGCTCTTTGTCGTAGCAGCAGTGGCTGCCTTCGCAGGCGACCAAGTGGGCTTCTATTTGGGTCGCCGCTTCGGGCGCAAACTCTTCAAGGACGATGCCCGCGTCCTGCGCACTGAGCACCTCGATAGCGCAGAAGACTTCTTCCAGCGTCACGGCCCGGTGGCCCTCGTATTGGGCCGCTTCGTACCAATCGTGCGCACTTTCGTCCCCTTCGCCGCCGGCACCGCGGAAATGGGCTACTCCTCCTTCTTGCGCTGGAATATCCTCGGCGGCATCGGCTGGGTAGGCTCCATGCTGCTCGTCGGCGTACTTCTGGGCGGTATCCCCGGCATCGCCCACTCCATCGACATCATTATGCTCATCGTCGTGGCAATTTCTGTGCTGCCAATGATCATCGGGTGGATCAACAAGCGCCGCAAAGCAAAGCGCGAAATCCCGGCCAGTTAAGGGCAAGTTGCCCATTTCCCAGCCGGGATTCTATGAGGCTAAGAGGACTTAGAGGGAATCACGTACCTCATCGCGGGCCAGAACCATATTGCGTAGGGAGGCCTCGGTCTCTTCGTAGCCGCGAGTCTTAAGGCCGCAGTCCGGGTTAACCCACAGGCGTTCGACCGGTACGTGCTTGAGCGCGGCGCGGATGAGCTCGGCCATCTCCGCCACGGAGGGCACGCGTGGGGAGTGGATATCGTAGATGCCCGGGCCGATCTCGGAGTGGAAGGTCTCGTCAATATCCTCCAGCAGCTCCATGCGGGAGCGGGCCGCCTCGATGGAGGTGACATCGGCATCGAGGCCGGCAACGGCATCGATGATTTGGCCGAACTCGGAGTAACACAGGTGCGTGTGGATCTGGGTGGTCGGCTTGGCCTCGAGTGCAACGAGGCGGAAGGAGCGCACGGCCCAATCCAGGTAGGCCTTGCGGTCTTCCTCACGCAAAGGCAACAGCTCGCGCAGGGCGGGCTCATCGATCTGAATGATGTCGATGCCGGCCTCTTCCAAGTCACGGACCTCATCCGCCAACGCGACGCCGAGCTGGTCCGCGGAGACGGACTGGTGCACGTCATCGCGAACGAAGGACCAAGCCAGGATCGTCACCGGGCCGGTGAGCATACCCTTGACGTGGTGCTCCGAGAGCGACTGGGCGTACTTGGACCACTCGGTGGTCATCGCAGCCGGGCGGGAGATGTCACCTACGACTATTGGCGGGCGGGTGCAGCGGGAGCCATAAGACTGGACCCAGCCGTTTTCGGTGGTTACGAAGCCATCGAGCAGCTCAGCAAAGTACTGGACCATGTCATTGCGCTCCGGCTCGCCGTGCACGAGTACATCGAGGCCGAGGCGCTCTTGCAGCTCAATGACGGACTTGACCTCATCCTTGAATGCGGCGTTGTAGTCGGCGTCGGAAAGCTCGCCCTTGCGGTGCGCCGCACGTGCTTGGCGGATTTCCTTGGTCTGGGGGAAGGAACCGATGGTGGTAGTCGGCAGCTGCGGCAGGTCAAGTTCCTTTTGCGCCTCGTTGCGCTCGGCAAAGGCAGGCTCGCGCTTGACCTCGCCGGCCGGCAGCTTCTCGATGCGCGCCTTCACCGCCGCATTGTGGATACGCTCAGAGTCAGCACGGGTGCGCACCGCGCGGTCGCTGATGTTGTACGCCTCCGGCGCTTCCAGCGGGCCCTGGGAGAGGGCGACGACTTCCTTGACCTTCTCATTGGCAAAGGAGAACCAGGTGGCGACGTCGGCCGGCAGCTTGGTTTCTGCCTCCACGGTGTGCGGCACGTGCTGCAGGGATACGGAGGTAGATACGGAAAGGGAGTCGAGGCTTCCCTCTAGGTCCTCGTACTTGGAGCGCAGGTCACGCAGGTTGGCAGCCCAGACATTGCGGCCGTCGATAAGGCCGGCAACCACGTGAGAGTTCAGCTTCTTCACGCGCTCAAGGTAGCCCTCATCCAGTGCCAAGGTGCCCACGGAAAGGTCGACCTGGACGGCCTCTGGCTTAAGCTCGGCCAGGACCTCGAGGCCCTTGCGCGCAGAGCCATACGGGGTGGTGAGGTATACCTGCGGGCGGTTGTCCGCGCCCAAAATGGCCTCGTAGGCGCGCTTGGTGTGGGCGGCCAGTTCCTCATCGTTGGCAATGGTCAGGTCCGCTACCAGGGCAGGCTCGGCCAGCTGTACCCACTTCACGCCGGACTTATCCAGCTCGGCCAGTACCTCCTGGTAAGCCTTGACGGCATCATCCAGGCGGTCGAGCGGAGACTTGGTAGCACCCTCGGCCTGCTTAGACAGGGCCAGCAGAGTAACCGGACCGACGAGGTACGGGCGCACGGTATGGCCTGCTGCACGGGCCTCTTCCACCAGCTTGATAACGCGTTGTGGGCGCGCCTTAAAGTCCTGGTCATCGGAGATTTCTGGGACAATGTAGTGGTAGTTGGTATCGAACCACTTAGTCATCTCTAGCGGCGCGGTGTCCTTATTGCCGCGGGCCAAGGTGAACTCATCATCCAGGGTCTCGCCGGCTACGGCGCCTACGGTCAGTGCGGTCTCGAGCACCTGGTCGTAGTAAGCGACGTCGGCTGGAATGGCATAGTCCTCAGTAAGACCGAGGTCGCGCAAGCGGTTATAAGTATCCAGGCGCAGGGAATGTGCGGCGGACTCGAAGGTTTCCGCATCGATGCGGCCGGCCCAGTAGGATTCCAGCGCGCGCTTGAGTTCGCGGTTAGCGCCGACGCGAGGGTAGCCCTCAATCGTCGCCTGGGGGAAGTTAGTGTTCGTCATTGTTTACTCCGATTCGAGATAACAGGTCTTGCGTAATGTCCGGGTTGTTGTGGGTATAGATATGGAGGCCGTCCGCGCCGCCGGCCACGATGGTGCGGGCCAATTGGGCGGTAAGTTCCATGCCGATTTCGTATTCCTCTTCTGGGGTTGTCGCTGCCGCGAGCTGAGTGCGTACCCTCTCAGGTACGGTCAGCCCGGACAGCTGCCCCATTCGCTCCAACCGGCGCAGGCTGGTCATGGGCATAATCCCCGGAATTAGGGGGATCTTCACCCCGGCCAACTTGGCCTTTTGGGCGAAGCGGAGGAAGTCCTCGGCGTCAAAGAAAAGCTGGGTGATGGCAAAGTCCGCGCCGAGGCGCTGCTTATTAAGCAGGACGTCGAAGTCTTCGTCCTCGTTCTTGGATTCGGCATGGCCGCTGGGATAGCAAGCAACGCTTACCGCGAGGCGGCCGGCGGCAAAACGGGCCGCTTGGTGGCTTTCCAACTCACGGATGAGGCGAACCAGTTCATCGGCATGTTGCAGGTAGTGCTCGGGCATGCCCCCTTCGGGGAGGTCGCCGCGCAGGGCCAGCAGGCCGCGCACGCCGGCATCCACCAAGCGATTGATCCACCCGATGAGCTCGTCGCGCGTCCCGGCCGTGCAGGCCAGGTGCGCCAGGGGGCGCATAGAGGTGTTCTGCGAAATCTTCTCAATGAAGGCCGCGGTTCCCTCCAACCAACCGGAGCGCTGGGAACTGGTCACCGCGATGTAATCAGGGTGATAGCTTTCCAGGACTTCTAGTAAGCGGTCGATTTTGGCGGCATCGGCATCGTGGCGCGGCGGGATCACCTCAAAGGAAAGGGCTAGGCGCTCGGGCGCAGGTACTTCCTCTTCGCTTTCATAATCCAAGGGCGCGGAAGCCGAAAGTCGCGGGCTCATGGTCACCTCCTTTGCTGGTCGTCGTTGGTGTGTTGAGAAAAAACGTACCAAGCTGTTCAGTTAGCGCGGTAGCGATTGTGCAATGGTGATACCTTTACAAGCCCGCAAACTGCGAGGTTGGCGAAAAATTAGGTGAATAATAATCGTTGATTCTGAACCAAGCGGTCTATTTCTAGCGCGTACCCGCTGCACGCCACGACGCCAACGGTGGTACACCAACCACCACGTCACTATGCTGGGTGAAAGCGAATTGATAAATCTGAGTTAAGGAGTGTTCCACCCCATGAACCCCACCACACTGAACGTGGCCTTTAAGACCGCATCGAACCTGTGGAGCCAGTTCAATAACTACCGCGAGGAAAAGTCCCGCGAGGCCTACACCGCCCTGGAAGAGGCCGCACAGAAGATGGACGAGCGCGATAACGGCACCTTCGCCGAGCCGCGCCGTCAGGCAGGCGCTGTTACCCGCGCCGCACACTCCCGTCTCGAGCGCGCCCTGGAGGAGTTCGACGCCACCGAGCGCCTGAACGACGCCAAGGAAGAAGCCACCAAGAAGGCTAAGAAGGCCCGCAAGCAGGCCAAGAAGGATTCTCAGAAGGCCCAGAAGAACCTCAAGAAGAAGTCCGCCAAGGTAGCCAAGAAGCAGAAGAAGAATAAGAAGTCCTCCAAGGGCTGGATCTTCGCCGGCATTATCGCCCTGCTGTCCGCTGCAGCCGGTGGTGTCTACTACTGGCTGCGCTCCAACGACAAGCCGTCCCAGACCCCGCCACGCGTGGATGATTTCCAGTCCGATTCCCACACCGCTCCGGAATCCACCTTGGTCTACACCTCCACCAGCGAGAATGACACCCAGTCTGACCTCGTTGAGGAAGGCGCCGTACGCGATGAGGAGCTCCTCGGTTCCATCGATGAGCAGCTGGCCAAGCACCGCGAGGAAGAAGCAGCTCAGCCGGCCGATACCACCCGCGTTACCGATGACCACCAAAACGAGGGCAAGCACCGCCTGTAAACCGAGGAATAAATACGCTTACCACCCCGCGGTGGGGGTATGCGTAGCGTTGTCTAGATCTCATTGCTTTGCCTAAACAAAAGTCTCTTGATTGAATTCCCACATTAGGGATCTTTCGACAAGGAGATGAACAATGAGCTTTGAGTCCCTCACCGTCAAGCTCAAAGACGGCTCAACGTACTACTTCCCGGCGGGTGCGGTGTCCAAAGACCCTTCCTCTCGTGTGGATAATCTGCGCTTCGCCATCGATAACGGAACCACCTTCCACTCCGTAGACGAGGCCGGTATCGAGCGCGAGTTCAACGGTCACGACGTCCGCAATTACCACCTAGCCTAAGCGTTGGCACAATCCCTTCCCTGCAGGTCAGCAACCTGTACGGAAGGGATTTTTCGCGTGCCCACCCCACGCTACGGCCCGCCGTCTATCGTGGATCTTATGGAACTTCGCGCAACCCAAGAATCTGACCGCACCTACCTCGCCCGCCTCAACTTCCTCACCGATACCTTCGGTGACGAGCACGGCGAGCTTTCCCCCGATTTTGCCGATGATTTTGCCTTCTACGTGGAAAATTGGGATCCCAACCAGGGCGGTTTCATCGCCTGGCAGGAGCTCGTCCCGGCTGGCGGCGTGTGGCTCAACTGGGGTACGGAGGACAATCACGGCTTTGGCTTTGTCGAACCCGCCATTCCGGAGCTCGCCATCGCGGTCGAGGCCCGCTATAAGGGCCAGGGCATTGCCACCACGCTTATCGACGCCGCCATTTCCCTCGCCCAGACCCTGCGCGCCCCCGGCATCTCGCTAGCCGTCCACCCCGATAATCCTCGCGCCAAGGGTCTCTATGAGCACCTCGGATTCGAGCACGTGGGCAGCCACGAGGATCACTTTGTGATGGTCAAGCGCTTCTAAAGCGAACGCAGGCGGGCATGGGTGACGTAAATCGGCTCGTTATCCACGGCCGTCTTAAATTCCTCGGTCAGGCCAGCCATAACTGCCTCACGCGCCTCTTCGCGGGTGCTGTGAAAGCTCATAACCTCGCCATCCACCGCGGACTCGCCGCGCTTGCGCACCACAACGAATTCCGCGCCCTCCGGCGCCGCAACTTCCTTGTCTGCGGAGGTAAAGGGATCACTGTAGCGAGCGTTGGCGGTCATGTTTGGTCTCCTGGTGGTATCGCGGGACAGTAATGATTCCCCATTCACTGTACTGAAAGTTTCTCCCCCGCGACCCAGCACCTTTCCCCTTGCGCAGAGAAAAAGTCCGGCGCCCTCCGAAGAGGAAGCCGGACTTCATGCTGTGGAGCATAGGAGAATCGAACTCCTGACCTTCTGCTTGCAAAGCAGATGCTCTACCAATTGAGCTAATGCCCCAGTGCCTACACACTTTACTACCGCAGCCGAAGTGACCACAAACCGCTTAAATCCTGGAGCACTCAAATCACTTTGACCACTTTAGGCATGTCCTATCACTTCAGTAACACGCAGGCGCTAGGGTCATGGACACATCGTGTCCACTTTCCCTGACCTTTAGGAAGAATATGCGTCGCATTCTCACCTCTGCACTCACTGTGCTTGTTGCCGCCGCCATGCCAGCCGCTGCTCATGCACAGTTGCCGCAAATCCCCCGATTGCCTGCGTCCTCCAGCTCGGAAATTCAAGGGGAAATCAACCACCGCATCGAGGATGCCCGCGCACAGGTCGAAGATTTCAGATCCCAGGCATTCCCCCACAATGCCCCGGCGAAGAAGGCACCCGCCCCAGCTCCGAAGAAGGCGCAGCCGCGCAACAATGGCGGCGTCGACTGTGCCAACTGCGTAGCTATCACCTATGACGACGGCCCCGGTGCCGAGACCAACCGTCTACTGGACAAGCTCAAGGCGAAGAACGCGCACGCAAGCTTCATGGTGCTAGCCCCCAACGCGAACCAGCACCCTGAGCTGCTCAAGCGCATGAAGGCCGAGGGCCACACCATCGGCAACCACACCAAGAGCCACCGCCAGCTCAACACCCTGTCTTATGACCAGGTATCCCAGGAAATCGACGCCGGCAATGCCGCCATCACAAAGGCCACCGGCCAAGGCACGCGCTGGGTACGCCCGCCTTATGGCGCCACCAACGCGACCGTCGATCAGGCCACCCGCGATAAGGGCGTCTCCCAAGCGTTGTGGGACGTCGACACCGTGGATTGGAAGGACCGCAACTCCGACCATGTGTGCTCCGCGGCGGTACAAGGCGCCCGCGCCGGTTCCATTGTGTTGATGCACGATATCCACCCCACCACCGTGGACGCCGCCGATTGCGTTATCGACGGCCTGCGCGCGAAGGGCCTCGAGCCCGTAAGCCTAGATCGCCTCCTGCGCACCCCTGTAGCAGGTAAGCGCTACTACGCTCGTGGTTAATGATTGATTTTGCCCTGACTGCCGACGCCGTCGCTCCCCAACTCCTCGGCTGCACCCTCACCCATGCCGGGGTAAGCATCCGCCTCACGGAGGTTGAGGCTTACCTCGGTGCCGAGGATTCCGCTGCACATACCTTCAATGGCAAGACCCCGCGCAATGCGGCCATGTTCGGTCCGCCGGGTAGGTTCTATGTCTATATTTCTTATGGTATCCACCGCAACGTCAATATCGTTTGCGCCCCTGATGGCACCGGCCAAGGCTGCCTGCTGCGCGGCGGCGAAATCGTCGAGGGCGCCGATATCGCCTTCGCCCGCCGCGGCACCACCGATTTTCATAATCTTGCCCGCGGGCCAGGAAACTTGGGCAAGGCCTTAGGCTTCACGCTGGAAGATAACCACCAACCAATTCAGATTGTTGAGCGAACCTCCGAACCAGAATGGGTACGCGGACCGCGCATCGGCATCTCGAAAAACAAGGAAGCGGCCCTGCGGTTTTGGATCCCTTTCGATAAAACCGTCTCGGGCCGCCGCGGCTATCCCAAAAAATAACGAGGAAGCTGCCTAATAGCGCCCACCATAGCGCTCATCATTCTCAATGGCCTTTATGATCCGCCGATTGATCTGCAGCATCTGGCGGATCTGCGTGCGGGTCAGGTTATCCATTACGGACCTTCGCGCCTGCTTAGCGTGCCCAGGCGCAGTCTCTACTACCTTGTCCCAACCGCTATCCGTCAGCTGTGCCATGGTGGTGCGGCCGTCAGTCGGGCACGGCTGGCGCACGACCCACCCCTGCTTTTCTAGGCGCGTAACAACCTGGCTCAAGCGAGACAAAGATCCATTGGCGGTAATCGCCAAGTCACGCATACGCATCTCGCGATTTTCCGCCTCAGATAGCCGAGAGAGCACTGTGTATTCAAAAAAGCTCAGGCCTGCTTCATCGCGCAGCTGAGCATCCAAAATATTGGTCAAACGAATATTTACGCTCATTAGGGACATAAATGATGCCAGTTCTTCATCATTTAGCCAGTAGTCATCGCGCTCGGTCATGGGATTTATTCTATCAACTTGGCTTTAATTCTAAAGTGCTCGTCACTGCCCTAAACGCAAAGACCTTAGTGCCCAAAGGACGTATCGATCGGCCGCTGCGCTCTCGGCAGCTTTTCCACCACCAAACGATAGGAGTCCGTGACTAACTCCTCTACCAGCCGTTCGTGCAGATCTGCGTGTGGATAGACAGAAACCCAATGCCGCTTATTCATGTGGTAGCCCGGCGCAATGAATGGATACTGCTGCTGTAGCGCTTGGCAGTCCTCCGGCTCGGCCTTAATGATCATTTGCTGTTGACCGGTCACCGCTGTCAACAGCAAGAAAATTTTGCCGCGTACTTTAAATACGTCCCAGTCGGGACCAAAAGGATGCAGCACCTGCGAGCCGAGCATCTCTTCGGCGCGCTGCCGCGCAACCTTGTAGATGCCGCTCCCGTCCAACATCGCCCCCATTTCGTTGTTAGCAGTTCCACCTCAGGGCACCGAAGATTCATAGCCTGT
>ERZ1031329.97-NODE-97-length-25895-cov-27.140325_pt1 | contig 25895 bp, 26 predicted proteins | sample MGYA00518053_ERZ1031329 | MGnify/ENA primary metagenome ERZ1031329 (study PRJEB33718, sample SAMN03159840) | human skin metagenome | collected 2014-02-25 | study: EMG produced TPA metagenomics assembly of the PRJNA266117 data set (Human skin bacterial metagenome... | reverse complement strand
CACTATCCTCTTCGTCGGCAGCGTCAGATGTGTATAAGAGACAGGGAGGGCGTCGAGAAGCATGTACCCCGCAAGCTTGTGCACGGCATTCAAAGGATCGAGGTCCTGGCGCCCCGCATCGCCCGCGACGGCGGTGGGCAGGTCGCGCGTGCGGTGCTGCGACAACACCCCGGGAAGCGCGAAGATCGCGGACGGGTCGAGCTCCATGAACTCGTCGCGCACGTCGAGATTCGCGGCGAGCTCGCGCACCCGTTGCTCGGCGGATATGCCGCACGCGTCGCCGGGGATCGGGTCGATGAACTGCGGGGACGCGGGGCGCGCGAGCTGGACATCCAGCAAGTTGTAGGTGTTTTCGCCGCCGATCGCGCCCTCGCAATAGCGGGCGGTGACCACGTCCTCGACACGCGTGATCATCCCGCGCGCCAGCAGCAGGCCGTGGGCGAGCTCGATGTCGTGGCCCGGGGTGCGCATCAGCGTTGCGACGCTCACGCCACCGGCCCGGATCTCCAACGGCTCTTCAACCGCGACCTGGCCCGCGCGGGTGTCGCGGGTGCCGTCGGCGGAAATCTTGGTGACTGCGAAGCTGCGTTTGGTCCTGCTCACGGGAACCGATGGTATCGCCGGATGCTTAACTCGCGAACTTGCGGCGAATCTGCGTGCGAAAACGCGGGTTATCCACAGGGGTGCGAACGCGAATTCCACAAGCCCGAAAACATCCGCCTTGACGCCCCGCTACAACTGCACCCACACATCCGAACACAGAAAGGGGTGGGTGCGTCCGATGCGTACCGAAGACAAGATCAAACAACGACTGCAGAAACTGCTCAACCAGGCCCGCGACCGTGAGGGCACGCCGGAGGGCGACGCGTTCTACGCCAGGGCGTTCGAGCTCATGGCGGAGTACGGCTATGAACAACGCGACCTGGACACCGAGGACGGCGACGAGATGGGCCAGCGCACCTACGAGTTCGCCGGCGCCTACACGGAGATGCAGGCGAACCTGCTGCTGACCATCGCATTCGCGCTGCACTGCACCGGATTTTCGCAGCGCGTGTACAACTCCACGCGCATGAAAGACGCCGTCATCTTCGGCTGCGCGCGCCACCTGGAGCGGGTGGACATGCTCTACGCGCTGCTTCTGCCCGTCATGCTCGCGGACGCGCAAAAGGTGCGCGCCACCCACTGGGGCGAATCGGCGGTGGTGCGCCGCCGCAGCTTCATGTCCGGCTTCGCCGCCAGCATCGGCGCGCGCCTCGCCGAAGCCGAGAAGACCGTGGAGGAATCAGACGGGGAGTATGGGCTCGTGCTTGTCGACGACTTCCAGAAGGCCACCGAAGCCCGCGACAACTTCGCCGCAGAGATGGGCTTCTTTTTAGGCAGTTTCTCGTCCAAGCGCTCCTTCGACGCGGATGCGTTCGATCAGGGCCATGAGGCGGGGCAGCGCTCCGACATCGGGCAAACGCGGGTGCGATCGCGGCCGGCGCTTCCGTTCTAGCGGTTTCGGGGATCTTCGTGATCGTGCAACTTTTCTTGTACGGTGTTGTTGCAAGAAAAGTTGCACGATTTTGGGAGGTTCGATGACACCGCGCGAATACCACCATCCAAAAACCGACGAAATCACCCTGACCAGGGTGCTTGGTGCTTTGAGCGACCCCACCCGGCTGGAGATGATTCGTCGGCTCGCCGACGGGTTGGACCATGACAGTCTCGAGCTAGCAGACGATTTGCCCCGGTCGACGCTCACGTACCACACGCGCATGCTGCGAGAGGCGGGGGTGACGTGGACCCGGGGAGAGGGACGCGCATGCTTGATCCGATTGCGGCGGGACGATCTAGATCGTCTATTTCCCGGTGTGCTTGCGGCAGTGATCGCCAACGCGAACACCGAGGGGGAACAGGGATGATGCGTCGGCTATGGCCTTTCGTGCTGGGGAGCGTGGCACTCGGCCTAGACGCATACGTGGTGGCGGGACTTCTGCCGGCCATCGCAGCCGCACTTGGAACGCCAGAAGCCACGGTTGGGCTGGGGGTTGCGGCGTTTACAGGTTCGTATGCCGTCGTGGGGCCGTTGCTGGCGGGGAAGGCAGGGCAGCAATCGCGGCGCAGCCTGATCATCGCGTTGCTGGTGTTCACTTTGGCGAACTTAGCCACGGCGCTGTCGCCGACAATCTGGGTCTTCCTAGCCTCTCGCGTGGTGGCCGGCGCAGCAGCCGGTGTGTATTCGCCGCTGTCCTCAGCGGTTGCCGCTGAAATCGTGGGGCCGGAACGTCGAGGGCGCGCATTGGCGCTAGTCCTCGCTGGACTTGCGGTCGGCACCGTATTCGGCGTGCCGATCGGTCTGATGCTGGCACAGTATTGGGATTGGCGTGCCGCGATACTGCTGATCGTGGTCGTCGGAGGTACAGCACTCGCGGGTATTGCACTTCGAGGAGGGGACCTGCCAGCGATTCCAGCGTCTAGTCCCGCCGACCGGCTGCGGTCTATTACACGGCCTAAGAATCTCCTCACGGTCACTGTGACGCTGTTGACCGGCGTCGCTTCTCTGGGGCTTTACACCTACCTCACAGTCGTGCTGTCCGGGGGAGCCCTTGCGGCGCATCAAAGCATAGCGATTTGGGTGTGGGGGCTGGGCGGCGCGGTCGGAGCACTGGGGATTGGGTTGCTCGCGGACAGGCATGACCCGCTGCGGCTCAGTGCTGTGATCCTTGGGGGCCTCACCTGTGCGTTGCTCGGCATGACCCAAGGCCAGGTTCCAGTGTTGGTGGTAGTCAGTCTGTTTGTCTGGGGGTTGTGCGGTTGGGCTTCCCTCGCGCCCCAGCAACAAGTGCTACTTCAAGCGAATCCTGCTGATGGCGCGACAGCTGTTGCTGCAAACGCTTCGGCCAACTACCTGGGGTCGGCGCTGGGCGCGGCCGCCGGGTCGCTATTGGTCGCTGCACATGCGACACCGGCCGTACTTAGTGGCTCAGCAGCGGCCGTGGCAGCGCTCGCGTTGTGCTGCCAGCTCGTTCGGCAGCGCATGGATACCAACGGCTAAGAGAAACTTCTGTTGTTCTCAGTCCACCAGCCACGCGGCAGCAGCCACGATCATGGCCTCGGCCGCGCGGTCGAGCGTGGGCTGCAGGTCGGGCGCGAAGGCCGGGGAGTGGTTGCCGGGGGCGTTTTCCCAGTCCTTGAAGCCGCCCAAGCCCCAGTACGTGTAAGGCACGCCGAGCACGTCCGAGATGATGGAGAAATCCTCGGAGGCGGGGATCTGGCCCAAGTCCGTGGCGTCGCTGCCGAAGTGGGCGTCGAACGCGCCACGCACCCGGGAGGTAATCGCCGGATCGTTGTCCGTGAGCGGGTACTCGTCGTAGAACGTGATCTCCGGCTCCCGCGGGCTGCCGGCAGCGGCGCACTCGCCCTCAACAATGCGGGTGATCGCGCTGCGCAGCGTGTCGCTGACCTCCCGGGTGTAGGCGCGGGTGTTCACCAGAAGCTCGGCAGTTTCCGGGATGACGTTGGCCTTCACACCGGAGTGGATCGCGCCGACGGTGAGCACCGCGGTGTCTTTCGCCTGCACCTCGCGGGAAACCACCGTGTGCAGGCGGGTGACAATGTTAGAGGCCAGCAGAATCGGGTCTACGCCCTTTTCCGGCATGGAGCCGTGGGTGCCTTTGCCCCACACGGTGATCTGGGCGGAAAACGCCTGGGACATGAACGGCCCCGGGCGGGTGCCGACCACACCCGCGGGCAGCATCGGCAGCACGTGCTGACCCAAATACACGTCGGGTTTCGGCATCGCCTCGCGGATGCCGTTGGCCAGCATCACCCGCGATCCGGCGTACGCCTCCTCCGCGGGCTGGAACACGGCGACCAGGGTGCCGCGCCAGCAGTCGCGGTTAGCGGCGAAAGCTTCCAGCGCTCCGAGCACGCCCATGATGTGGAAGTCGTGCCCGCAGGCGTGGGCGACGTGCTCCTCGCGGCCGCTGACAGCGTCCACCTGCGTGGCGGTGGAGGCGTACGGCTTGCCGGAGCGCTCCTGCACCGGCAGCCCGTCGATGTCCGCGCGGATGGCCACCACCGGGCCGGGCCCGTTGTCCAGCACGCACACCGTGCCCGTTTCGCCCACCTGCGTGTGCGGCAGCTGCAGCGCGTCCAGCCGGGAGCGGATCTTCGAGGCCGTCTGCAGCTCTTGCAGCGACAGCTCGGGATGCTGGTGGAACCAGACGTAAAGTTCCTCGCGAGCCTCGCGCGTGGCGGCCAGCGATCCGACGAGCTGTGCAAGGGCGGTATCCATGCAGGGCAGTCTATGGGGTCTTGAATCTCTGGCGGGTTGGTGGGGCGCTGAACGTGCCCGTCGATAAGCGATTTGCTCATTGGCGCAGGAAAGCGGTAAGTTACCCCCTCGGACTTGCGCGCCGACGCTTCGGCGTGCGCAAGCCGAAGTACATTTGAACATCCAACTTTGTTGCAGGCCCCCCGCCATGATGCGGACCGCGTGCAAGGGAGGCGGCGAGCGGCCCGCGCTATTGAGCGCGGGCAGCGTGAGTAGCCCCCGACAGACCATGCGGAAAACGCGACCCGAAACGCCTCAGCGTTACAGGTCACCCGGTGGATGGGAACCGCAACGAGAAAGGTAACGGTCACCACAATGACCATGACTGATCCGATCGCGGACATGCTGTCGCGCGTGCGCAACGCAGCAAATGCGCAGCACGACGCCGTGTCTATGCCTTCGTCCAAGATCAAGGTGAACATCGCCGAGATCTTGAAGCAGGAAGGCTACATCGAAGATTACAAAGTTGAGGACGAGAAGGTCGGCAAGTCGCTGACGCTCAACCTCAAGTACGGCCCGACCCGCGAGTCTTCCATCGCTGGTCTGCGCCGCGTGTCCAAGCCGGGCCTGCGCGTGTACGCGAAGTCCAACGACCTGCCTCAGGTGCTCGGTGGCCTGGGCGTGGCAATCATCTCCACGTCCCACGGTCTGCTCACCGACCGCCAGGCTCAAGAGAAGGGTGTAGGCGGGGAAGTCCTCGCTTACGTCTGGTAAAGGGAGGTTGAAAGACTTATGTCTCGTGTAGGTAATGCACCCATCGCAATCCCGAACAACGTCGAGGTGAAGATCGACGGCCAGCACGTCGAGGTCAAGGGCCCGAAGGGCACCAAGGACCTGGATATGCCGGCACCGATCACCGCTTCCGTCGAGGACAACCAGATCCTGGTGGCTCGTCCGGACGACCACCGTGACAACCGTTCGCTGCATGGCCTGACCCGCTCCCTGATCAACAACATGGTCGTGGGCGTGACCGAGGGCTACAAGATCAACATGGAGATCTTCGGCGTCGGCTACCGCGTGCAGCAGAAGGGCAAGGACCTCGAGTTCTCCCTCGGCTACTCGCACCCGATCCTGATCGAGGCGCCGGAAGGCATCACGTTCTCCGTCGACGGCAACACCAAGTTGGCCATCGAAGGTTCCGATAAGCAGCAGGTTGGCCAGATTGCGGCAAACATCCGCCGTCTGCGTAAGGATGACCCGTACAAGGGTAAGGGCATCCGTTACGCCGGCGAGCAGGTCCGCCGCAAGGTCGGAAAGACGGGTAAGTAATCATGAGCAATACTGCAGAGAACACCAAGCGCACCCCGGTTGGCAAGGACATCTCGTCCCGCCGCCGCGAGGCACGCGCACGTCGCCACAACCGCATCCGCAAGACGCTGCGCGGCACCCCGGAGACCCCGCGTCTCGTTGTGCACCGCTCCTCGCGTCACATCCACGTCCAGGTCATCGACGACCTCGCAGGCCACACCCTGGTCTCCGCGTCGTCCATCGAGCCGGACGTGCGCAACCTGGAGGGCGACAAGAAGGAAAAGGCTGCCAAGGTTGGCCAGCTCGTCGCTGAGCGCGCCAAGGCTGCAGGCATCGAGGCAATCGTCTTCGACCGCGGCGGCTACAAGTACCACGGCCGTGTCGCGGCCCTGGCCGAAGCAGCTCGTGAAGGTGGTCTGAAGTTCTAATGATCACCGCAAACATCACCATCAACGGAAGGATCGCGTAATGGCCGAACGTGAACGGCGTGACGGCGGGCGCTCCGCCGACAACCAGAACAACAACGACCGCAACGACCGCAACGATCGTGGCAACCGTGGTGGCCGCGGCCGCCGCGACGACCGTCGCAACAACCAGAACGACGAGCGCGACAAGTACATCGAGCGCGTCATCACCATCAACCGCGTTGCCAAGACCGTCAAGGGCGGCCGCAACATGTCCTTCACCGCACTCGTCGTCGTCGGCGACGGCGAGGGCATGGTCGGCGTCGGCTACGGCAAGGCAAAGGAAGTTCCCGCCGCAATCCAGAAGGGTGCAGAGGAAGCTCGCAAGAACTTCTTCCGCGTCCCGATGATCGGCGGCACCATTCCTCACCCGGTCCAGGCAGAAGAGGCTGCGGGCATCGTCATGCTCCGCCCGGCTGCTCCGGGTACCGGTGTCATCGCCGGCGGCGCTGTCCGTCCGGTGCTCGAGTGCGCTGGCATTCAGGACATCCTGGCCAAGTCCCTTGGCTCGGACAACGCCCTGAACGTGGTCCAGGCAACCGTCGCAGGCCTGAAGCAGCTTGTCCGCCCCGAAGAGGTGGCTGCCAAGCGCGGCAAGTCCGTCGAGGAAGTTGCACCGGCTCGTATGCTGCGCGCACGCGCAGGACAGGAGGCCTAAGCACCATGGCACTGAAGATTACGCTGCACCACGGCAAGGTTGGCGAGAAGCCGACCACCCGTAAGAACCTCGAGGCTCTCGGCCTGCGCAAGATCGGCCAGTCCGTCGTGAAGAAGGACAACGCGGCTACCCGCGGCCAGATCCTCAAGGTGCGCCACCTCGTCACCGTTGAAGAAGTTGCAGGGGAGTAGATACAACATGGCTGACATCATCAAGCTCCATGATCTGCGCCCGGCAGAGGGCGCAAACAAGGCCAAGACCCGCGTCGGTCGCGGTGAGGCCTCCAAGGGCAAGACCGCCGGCCGCGGTACCAAGGGCACCAAGGCTCGCAAGCAGGTTTCCGCTGCTTTCGAGGGTGGCCAGATGCCGCTGCACATGCGTCTGCCGAAGCTGAAGGGCTTCAAGAACCCGAACCGCGTCGAGTACCAGGTGGTCAACGTCGCGGATCTGGCCGAGGCCTTCCCGCAGGGCGGCGACATCGCCATCGCCGACATCGTTGCCAAGGGCCTTGTTCGCCCGAAGCAGCCGGTGAAGGTGCTGGCAGAGGGCGACATCAACGTCGCGCTCAACGTCACCGCGAACAAGTTCTCCAAGTCCGCTGAGGAGAAGATCAAGGCCGCTGGCGGTTCCGCCAACGTCGTTGAGTTCTCCAAGCGTGCGTAAGAGCACTTAGCTTTACGACGAGCCCCCGCCCCGGACATTCCCGTCCAGGGCGGGGGTTTCGCCATTGGTGGGGGGAGGGCGTCCTGACACATTCCGGCGGCCGTTCGCGCCGACCTGGGGTTTGGGGCGCTCTGACGGATTCCGCCCCGAAGTGTCTGGGGGCGCTGGGGATTTGTTCACTCGCGCAGTCGGTCCGAGTGAACAAGTACCTAGCTGGGTGGGCAATGTGTTCATTTTGCCCAGGTCGGAGAAATCGACGGGCGGATCTGTTCACCGGCCGGTGAATCAATTTGGGTGGGGGAGCCGGCTCCGCCCGCCACCTCTGACACATCACGGAAGCTGTTTGCGCCGACCTGGGCCGATAGAGCCCGCCTGACGGATTCCGCCACGATGCGTCAGCCCGAGCGCCTGGGAGGAGACTGGGAGTCGCGCCCGAACCGAACCTGAAATATCAACTTTCCACCGGGTGCTGTTAGGGTGGTTAGGTCAAAAGACCGCCCCGCCGGTTTTCGCGTGCCCGCGAAACCTGGGCGAGGAGTCGAATGTCCACTACCTCCCGTCCGTGGCGCGGCGGGGGCCAGGAGGCTTTGTGTCCGCTATTGCTCAGGCGTTCAAGGACCCGGATCTACGCAAGAAGATCCTGATCACCCTTGCGCTGATGTTTCTGTACCGCGTCGGCTGCCAGATCCCCACTCCGGGCGTGGATTACGGGCTGATTAACTCCCGCCTGGAGGAAATCTCCCAGGGCGACCAGGCGACGATGTTCTCCATCATCGGATTGTTCTCCGGTGGCGCGCTGCTGCAGCTTTCCATCTTCGCCATCGGCATCATGCCGTACATTACGGCCTCGATTATCGTGCAGCTGCTCACCGTGGTGATCCCGAAGTTTGAGGAGCTGAAGAAGGAAGGCCAGTCCGGCCAGGCGAAGATGACGCAGTACACCCGCTACCTCACGGTGGCGCTGGCGCTGCTGCAGTCCGCCGGCATTGTGGCGCTGGCGGACCGCGAACAGCTGCTCGGTCAGGGCATGCCGGTGCTGGTGGAGGACCGCAACATCTGGACGCTTCTGATGATGATCATCGTCATGACCTCCGGTGCGGTGCTCATCATGTGGCTCGGCGAGATCATCACGGAAAAGGGCGTCGGTAACGGCATGTCCCTGCTCATCTTCGCGGGCATCGCCACCCAGATCCCGTCCGAGGGCGCGTTCATTCTCCAGCAGTCGGGCGCGGTCACCCTGACCCTGGTTGTCCTGGCGCTGATTGCGCTCGTCGTCGGCATCGTGTTCATCGAGCAGGGCCAGCGCCGCATTCCGGTGCAGTACGCCAAGCGCATGGTGGGCCGCCGCCAGTACGGCGGTTCCTCCACCTACCTGCCGCTGAAGGTGAACCAGGCGGGCGTGATCCCGGTGATCTTCGCCTCCTCGCTGATGTACGTGCCGGTGCTGATCACCCAGATCGTCACCATGAACAACCAGACCCCGCCGGACAACTGGTGGATGAACCACGTGATGGCGTGGCTGCAGAACCCGGGTTCCTGGCAGTACATCCTCACCTACGTGGTGCTGATCATCTTCTTCTCCTACTTCTACGTCTCCATCCAGTACGACCCGGTGGACCAGGCGGAGAACATGAAGAAGTATGGCGGCTTCATCCCCGGTATCCGTCCGGGTCGCCCGACCGCGGAGTACCTGGCGTTTGTGATGAACCGTTTGCTGTTTGTTGGCGCCATCTACCTCGCCGCGATCGCTGTTCTGCCGAACCTGGCTATGGACGCCGGCATCACCGGCTCCGGCCGTATGGGCATGAGCGCGTTCGGCGGCACCGCGATCCTGATTATGGTGTCCGTGGCCCTGACCACGGTCAAACAAATTGAATCCCAGCTCCTGCAATCCAACTACGAAGGACTTTTGCGATAATGCGTCTCGTTCTCCTTGGCCCTCCCGGTGCCGGCAAGGGCACCCAAGCCGCGATTCTCTCCGAGAAGCTCGGTGTGCCGCACATCTCCACGGGCGATTTGTTCCGCGCCAACATCGGCGAGGGCACCCCGCTCGGCGTTGAGGCGAAAAGCTACATCGACGCCGGCAAGCTCGTGCCCACCGACGTCACCGCGCGCATGGTGGAAGACCGCCTGAATCAGGACGACGCGAAGGACGGCTTCCTGCTGGACGGCTTCCCGCGCACTGTGGAGCAGGCTGAGATCCTCACCGAGCTGCTGAGCAAGAAGGGCGAGAAGCTCGACGGCGTGCTCAACTTTGTCGTCGACGAGGACGTTGTGGTCGAGCGCATGCTCGCCCGCGGCCGCGCGGACGACAACGAGGAGACCATCCGCACCCGCCTCGGCGTCTACCGCGACGAGACCGCCCCGCTGATCCAGCACTACGGCGACCAGATCATCTCCATCGACGCCGTGGGCGACGTCGACGAGATCAACCAGCGCGCCATGGAGGCGCTGGGCAAGTAGCCCACGTAGCGTGAAGGCCGGTGTGTTTGCACCGGCCTTTCGCATTTCGCTTATCGACGAACCAAAGGACCACCACGCAATGGTTTTCAGGAAACGCAAGATCGCGGCCAAGACGCCGGAGGAGCTCGACGCCATGGAGGCCGCCGGGCGCATCGTCGGCACCGCCCTGCAGGAAGTGCGCGCGGCAGCGAAACCCGGAGCGAGCACGCTCGACCTGGACAAGGTCGCCGAGACGGTCATCCGCGACCATGGCGCCATCCCGACGTTTTTGGGCTACCAGGGCTTCACCGGCTCTATCTGCGCGTCGGTGAATGAGGTGGTCGTGCACGGGATTCCGTCGAAAAGCATTGTGCTCGAAGAAGGCGACTTGGTCTCCATCGACTGCGGCGCCACCCTCGACGGCTGGGTGGGCGACAGTGCCTGGTCGTTCGGCATCGGCGAGTTGGCTCCGGAGGTGGACGCCCTCAACTGCGCGACCGAGTGGGTGCTGGCGGAAGGCCTCAAGGCGATGGTGCCGGGTAACAAGCTCACCGACGTCTCCCACGCGCTCGAGCTGGCCACCCACGCGGCTGAGGAGCGTTTCGGGGTGGAGCTGGGCATCGTCGACGGCTACGGAGGCCACGGCATCGGCCACACCATGCACGAAGAGCCGTACCTGGCCAACGAGGGCAAGCCGAACCGCGGTCCCGTCATCCAGGACGGATCCGTGCTGGCCATCGAGCCGATGCTGATCCTCGGCGGGGAAGTGGACACCGAGGTGCTGGAGGACGAATGGACCGTGGTGTCCGTAGACCGCGCACCCGCCGCGCACTGGGAGCACACCGTCGCGGCGACCGCAGGCGGCCCGAGAATTCTTACGCCGCGCGTGTAGTTTTCTGGCGCGTTGTGGTGCGTTTGATGACAGGGAGGTTATACTTCCGCCATGTCTTACCGTCCCCGCCACGCAAAGCAGTCGCCGCTGAAGCGACGCGCAACCACGTTCGCTGCCGGCCTCGGTGTCGTCGCCTCCCTGGCAGCACCGGTTTCCGCCCAGGCCGCGCCCGCGCAGAACCCGGTTGCCATGTCCAGCTTGGACTCGCTGTCCAACCAGGCGACCACCTCCTTCAGCAATCTGGATAAGTCCGCGCGCGACGCCGCGTGGAACATCCGCAACGGCCTGCGCCAGCAGGCTGACGCTCTGGCCGCCATCGACCCGCAGCTGCCGGCGAAGGCGAAGCAGCGCATCGACGAGATCCTCGAGATGTTCTTCCCGGGCCTGATCGCCGAGAAGACCCCGAAGCCGAAGCCGGCACCGGCCCCCGCACCGAAGCCCGAGCCGGCGCCAGCTCCGGCCCCGGCCCCGGCACCTGCGCCGCGTACCTCCCCGTGCCCGGCGGACGCGAAGGCCTGCGTGGACCTGACCAACCAAAAGTCCTGGCTGCAGAACAACGGCGAGATCTACTACGGCCCGGTGCAGATCAGCTCCGGCCGCCCGGGTCAGGACACCCCGAAGGGCACGCACTACGTCAACCGGAAGGTCAAGGACGAGATCTCCTACGAGTTCAACAACGCTCCGATGCCGTACTCTGTGTACTTCACCAACAACGGCATCGCGTTCCACCAGGATGATCCGTACGTGCCGTCTGCGGGCTGCATCCACCTCTACCGCGCGGACGCGCAGCGGTACTTCAACGACCTGCAGATCGGCGACAAGGTCTACGTGTTCTAGCACGTGCCCGCGATGAGCCCCGGCTAGCGCTGGGGCTTTTTGCGTTTTCGCAGGTAAATGGCTAATGTAGTCCAGCGGTGTTTGTGCAACCTTGCGCAGGCGCCGCATGTAACCGGTAAATACGTCTGCTGCCTGCACTTTCAGGCGGCGTAGGAAGTGGAGTGTATGGCGAAAGAAGGCGCAATCGAGGTTGAGGGCCGCATTGTCGAGCCCCTGAAGAACGCGATGTTCCGGGTCGAACTGGACAACGGGCACGAGGTTCTCGCCCACATCAGTGGCAAGATGCGCCAGCACTACATCCGCATCCTCCCGGAGGACCGTGTCGTGGTGGAACTTTCCCCCTACGACCTGGACCGCGGGCGTATCACCTACCGCTACAAGTAAGCATTTCAGCCTTCTCACCCAGATCCGTCCCAGTGGCGGATCGTGCACCTCTGGCCACGGTGGCTGGAGCCGCGCGTAACCACAACCCACTCTCCGGCACGGCCCGGACAAAGCGTTGTTTGGCGTGGACGGGTGGGGAGAAAACCACCGTAACAACCCGAAAGGCACGTACCTCATGGCACGTCTAGCTGGTGTGGATCTCCCGCGCAACAAGCGCATGGAGATCGCACTCACCTACATCTATGGCATCGGTGCAACCCGAGCCAAGGAACTGCTCGAGAAGACCGGCATTTCTCCGGACCTGCGTACGGACAATCTGTCCGACGATCAGCTCGCCGCTCTGCGCGACGCGATCGAGTCCTCCTACACCGTAGAGGGCGATCTGCGCCGCGAGGTGCAGGCAGATATCCGCCGCAAGATTGAAATCGGCTCCTACCAGGGCATGCGCCACCGTCGTGGCCTGCCCGTCCGCGGCCAGCGCACCAAGACCAACGCGCGCACCCGCAAGGGCCCGAAGAAGACCATCGCAGGAAAGAAGAAGTAACCTATGGCTCCTCAGACTCGTTCCGGTGCGCGTCGCGGACGCCGCACCGTCAAGAAGAACGTGGCCGCAGGCCACGCGTACATCAAGTCCACCTTCAACAACACCATCGTGTCCATCACGGACCCGCAGGGCAACGTGATCTCCTGGGCATCCTCCGGCCACGTCGGCTTCAAGGGCTCCCGCAAGTCCACGCCGTTCGCCGCGCAGATGGCTGCCGAGAACGCCGCCCGCAAGGCAATGGACCACGGCATGAAGAAGGTCGACGTCTTTGTCAAGGGTCCGGGCTCCGGCCGCGAGACCGCAATCCGTTCGCTCCAGGCTGCCGGCCTGGAGGTGTCCTCGATCTCCGACGTGACGCCGCAGCCGTTCAACGGCTGCCGTCCGCCGAAGCGTCGTCGCGTTTAAGGCTGAAAGGAAAAGAGGTAAAGAAACATGGCTCGTTACACCGGCCCTGCTACCCGTAAGTCCCGTCGCCTCCGCGTCGACCTCGTCGGCGGCGACATGTCCTTCGAGCGTCGCCCGTACCCCCCGGGGCAGGCAGGCCGCGCCCGCATCAAGGAGTCCGAGTACCTGCTCCAGCTGCAGGAGAAGCAGAAGGCTCGCTTCACCTACGGCGTGATGGAGAAGCAGTTCCGCCGCTACTACGAAGAGGCGAACCGTCGTCAGGGCAAGACCGGCGACAACCTGCTGATCCTGCTGGAGTCCCGTCTGGACAACGTGATCTACCGCGCTGGTCTGGCTAAGACCCGCCGTCAGGCTCGTCAGCTGGTCTCCCACGGCCACTTCACCGTCAACGGCAAGCACATCAACGTGCCGTCGTTTGCGGTGACGCAGTACGACATCATCGACGTCCGCGACAAGTCCCGCAGCATGCTGTGGTTCGAAGAGGCTCAGGACAACCTGCTCGAGGCCGTCGTTCCGGCGTGGCTGCAGGTCGTTCCGGACACCCTGCGCATTCTCGTGCACCAGCTGCCCGAGCGCGCTCAGATCGACGTGCCGCTGCAGGAGCAGCTCATCGTCGAGCTCTACTCGAAGTAAACTTTCGTTTGCTTCACCCCGCGCACTGTCGACGCGTTCGCACGGTGCCCGGAATCTTCCACATATCCGTTCCTACCGGCTTCAAATAGCGGGAGCCGACAAAGGAGAAGTTCATGCTCATCTCTCAGCGTCCTGAACTGACCGAGGAGTACATCGACACCAACCGCTCGAAGTTCATCATCGAGCCGCTCGAGCCTGGTTTCGGTTACACCCTGGGCAACTCTCTGCGCCGCACGCTGCTGTCGTCCATCCCGGGCGCAGCCGTGACCTCCATCAAGATCGACGGTGTGCTCCACGAGTTCACCACGATCACCGGCGTCAAGGAGAACGTCTCTGAGATCATCCTCAACATCAAGGACATCGTCCTGTCCTCCGACTCCGACGAGCCGGTTGTCATGCAGCTTGCTGTTGAGGGCCCCGGCGACGTCACCGCAGGCGACATCGAGCCGCCGGCTGGCGTGGAGATCCACAACCCGGATCTGCACATCGCGTCGCTGAATGAGCAGGCTCGCCTCGAGATGGAGCTTGTTGTCGAGCGCGGCCGCGGCTACGTCCCGGCCATGCCCAACTCCGGCGGTGAGGCCGGCCGCATCCCGGTCGACCAGATCTACTCGCCGGTCACCCGCGTCGCCTACAAGGTTGAGGCGACCCGTGTTGAGCAGCGCACCGACTTTGACAAGCTGATCATCGACGTGGAGACCAAGAACTCCATGACCGCACGTGACGCCCTCGCGTCGGCCGGTTCCACCCTGGTGGAGCTCTTCGGCCTGGCGCGCGAGCTGAACACCGCGGCCGAGGGCATCGAGATCGGCCCGTCGGCGCAGGAGACCGAGTACATCGCCGCGTACTCCACGCCGATCGAGGAGCTGAACTTCTCCGTGCGCTCCTACAACTGCCTGAAGCGCCAGGACATCCACACCGTCGGTGAGCTCGCAGAGTGCACCGAGTCTGACCTGCTGGATATCCGCAACTTCGGCCAGAAGTCCATCAACGAGGTCAAGATCAAGCTTGCCAGCCTGGGCCTGACCCTCAAGGACGCTCCGGAAGATTTCGACCCGACCCAGATCGAAGGCTACGACGCCGAGACTGGCGACTACGTCGACACCAGCGCGGACGAGACCGAGTAACACCACAGAGCACGCGCTCAATTAACCGCACACGAGGAGTACGAAAATGCCTACCCCGAAGAAGGGCGCCCGTCTCGGAGGCTCGGCCGGCCACCAGAAGCACATTCTGTCCAACCTGGCCCTGGCCCTGTTCGAGCACGGCGCAATCAAGACGACGGACGCGAAGGCACGTATGCTGCGTCCGTACGCCGAGAAGCTGATCACCAAGGCGAAGAAGGGCACCGTGGCTGACCGCCGCGCCGTGCTCGCCGAGCTGCCGAACAAGGAGGTTGTGACCTACCTGTTCAACGAGCTCGCGCCGAAGTTCGCCAACCGCGATGGCGGCTACACCCGCTCCATCAAGCTGGAGAACCGCGCCGGCGACAACGCTGCGATGACCCAGATCTCTCTGGTCCTCGAGGAGACCGTGTCTTCCGAGGCAACCCGCGCAGCACGCGCCGCCGCTTCCCGCCAGGCCGAGGAGGCCAAGGCTGAGGAGGCTCCGGCTGAGGCCGCAGAGTCCACCGAGGCTCCGGCTGAGGCCGCAGAGTCCACCGAGGCTCCGGCTGAGGAGACCGCAGAGGAGAAGTAGCCCACAGCTACGCCCCGCACAAGCGCCCGCCCATCTGCACTGCAGCGTGGACGGGCGCTTTGTCGTCTGGCGTGTGCTGCCCGCGCTGTAGGCGCCCTGCGTTGCTCCCGCCTGCCCGCTGGTGTAACCAGACCTCAGCGCTGTGCGTGGCGCCGGTTGCGATGACCTGGCTATCGGGGAACTCGACCCTAACGGCCTGCTCGCTGTCGCGCACCACCGGCGATAGAATTCCTCACCATGGACGACACGCTGCGCCTGCGCCTGGACATCGCCTACGACGGCACCAACTTCCACGGCTGGGCCCGCCAAAAAGGGGACCTGCGCACCGTCCAGCAGACCATCGAGGACGCGCTGTCGCTCGTGCTGCGCACCGACGTGGCGCTGACCGTCGCCGGGCGCACCGACGCGGGCGTGCACGCCTCCGGCCAGGTCGCGCACGCCGACATTCCCAAAGACTCGCTCAACCAGCGCTCGATTGAGGGGGATCCGGGGCGGTTGGTGCGTCGATTAGCAAAATTGCTCCCTGAGGACGTCCGCGTCTTCGGCGTCACCCGAGCCCCCGCGGGCTTCGACGCGCGCTTTTCCGCCTTGACCCGCACCTACTGCTACCGGGTGACCACCCACCCCGCGGGCGCGGTACCCACCCGCGCGCGGGACACCGCCGTGTGGCCGAAACCCGTGGACCTCGACGCGGTGCAGGCCTGCGCCGACGCGCTGGTGGGCCTGAACAACTTCGCGGCGTTTTGCCGCCCGAAGGAGCACGCCACCACCATCCGCGACGTGCACTCCTTCACCTGGCGCGAAGTCGAACCGCAGCTTTTCGAGGCGCGCATCACCGCCGACGCGTTCTGCTGGAACATGGTCCGCGCGCTCGTGGCCACCTGCCTCACCGTCGGCGAAGGCCGCCGCGCGCCCGAGTGGCCGGAGGAGCTTTTGCTTCTCGACGCCCGCGCGCCCGACGTCCCCCTCGCCCCCGCCCGCGGCCTCACACTGGTGGGGGTGGACTACCCGGCAGATAGCGACCTGGCGGCGCGAGCCGAAACGACGAGAGCTATGCGCGAGATGTAGCATGCTTGGGTTACATCAGAACCGGGAGGTGCCATGACAACAGTCGCTGCCGCGTGGTTTGCCGTGGTGTTCTTCACCCTCCCCGGATTCGTGTTCTCCTGGGTCGCCGGCATGAAAGCCCCGGCGGCAGGCGTGGCCGCGCTGCCGGTGACCTTCGGCCTGTTCGGCGTGACATCCTGGTTCTGGGGGCTGACCAGCGCGCCGTACAACCTGTGGACCTTCGGCGTGAGCATGGTCGTAGCACTTCTTGCGGCGGCCGCGTGGCGGTACATGTTCGTGCGCCGCGCGCGCCGCGGCGGGTCCGTGAGCTGGCGCCGGGCGCTGTTTCCCGGCGACGTGCGCAAGGGAAGTATCGCCGACCCGTACTGGGTGCTGCCCGCCGTAGGCGTCGGTGTGGGCGCGTTCATGGCGGCCTCGGAGAGGCTGCACTGGCTGGAACGGATGCCCAACGGCGTCTTCAACATCGTCCAGGGGTGGGACGTGCAGTGGCACGCCAACCTGGTGCGCTTCATCATGGACGAGGGCATCGCCTCCGCCACCCGCATGGGCGAGCTGCAAAACGTGGAAACCCAGCTGAAGCTGTTCTACCCGTCCGCCTACCACGCAGGCATCGCCCTGTTCGGCGAAACGGCGGGCCTGGACCCGATCCCGGCGCTGAACATCGCCTCCGCCGTGCTGCCGGCGCTGGCGCTGCCGGCGACGCTGGCGTGCCTGGTGTTCGCGTTCTTACGCTCCACCGGTGTCACCGCGCAGATCGCCGCCGCGCTCGCCGCGATCATGGGCTATGCCGCCCCGCAGCTGTTCTGGATCCCAGATTACGTGGGCATGTGGCCCTACCTCTTCGCCGTGGCGCTCACCGGCACCGTGACCTGGCTGCTTATCACCGTGCCGCGCCGGCGCGCCAGCGCCCTGCCCGCCGCACTCGCGTTTGTAGCGGTGCTGTGCGTGCACCCGTCCGCAGTCACCATCGTCGTGCTCGCCGTCGGGTTCTACTGGCTGACGTCCACCCTGATCTCCCCGGAACGCACGCGACTGGCGGACACGCTGTGGATCGCCATGCCCGCCGTCGCCGGCGTTGCCATGTTCGTTCCCCAGGTGCTCGCCGGCTCCGCCCAGGCGGGCGAGGTGGCCTCCTGGCGCCCCGAGGAAACCTTGGGCGTCGGCGGGGCGTGGGGGACCGCGCTGCGCATGGAAACGCGCCACGTGCTGCAGTTCTTCCCGGCGTACGACCCCACCGTGCTGCTCTGGCTCGCCGCCGCCGGCGCGGTGGTGTGCCTGCTGTGGCGCCGCCAGATCTGGCCGGTGCTGTTCTACGCGGTGTCTCTGGCCATTACCGCCAACGCCCTGGTGCCGTTCGGCAACACGCTCGGCCGATTGCTGGACTACGTGGGCAACCTGCACTACAGCACCGGACACCGCCTGATCATGCCGGTGGTCATGGCGGTCACGGCCTCGGCCGCTATTGCCGTGGCGGCGGGGATTCGCGTGGTCACGGCAGCGCCCGTCGCTAAGCGGTATGCGAAAGGCGAGCGTACCTCCGCAATCGCGGGCATCGTCGTCGCCTGCATCGTCGCCTCCGCCGCGATCCCGATGATTCGCGAGCACACCGACCACGGCGCCGAGAAAACCTACGCCGCCGCCCGCGTCGCCGACCGCATGGTCGACGCCGAGGACCTCGAAGCCTTCGACTGGCTGGCCACCCAACCCGCCGCCTGGGAGGGCCTGACCGCGGGCGACCCCGCCGACGGCTACTCCTGGATGTACGCCTACAACGGCGTGCCCACCCTGAACCGCCACTACCTGTGGCCCAACGGCGGACGCGGCACCAACGGCGACATCATGTACTGGAACGCCGACTTCATCGGCGAGGGCGAACACAACCTCGTCGACGAGACCGTGGAGAACCTCAACGTGAAGTTCTTCCTGCTCAGCCCCGGCGCGTTCTGGAACTACCAGTACCCGCCGTACGAGATGCTGCGCGACTTCTGGGTCTCCGAGGGTGTGACACCCGTCTACCGCAAGGGGAAAACGGCGATCTTCGCGGTGAACAGCCAGTTCAGCGAGGCGGAGCTGGAGGAGATGATCGCAGACGGTAAGGAGCACGGCTCGGACGAGCTGTTTGCGCTCGCGGAGGTGGGCGCGACGCAGTAAGCTTTTCGCCAGGTGTTTTTCTCGGGGGAGGGGAATTGTCATGGCGAAGCTTCTGCCAACCACGCGTGCCCAGGTGTCGGGGCACAAGTTCATGCGCCGTCGTATGGAGCACGGCCTGGTCTTTGGGGATATCCGCATGATCCACGATCCGTTGGCCTCGAGGCGCCGCGCGACCATTTTCGGCACCGCGGCGGTGGCGATGATTGCGGGTGTGATGGGGCTGTTCGCGTGGATGCGGCCGAACGCGGACCCGGGTGATGCGCCGATCGTGCGCGCCGCGGACGGCACGCTGTACGTGCGCGTGGGGGAGGCGGCGCACCCGGTGACGAACTTGGCGTCGGCGCGCCTGATTGCGGGGCAGGCGGCTGATCCGGCACGCATCGGCGACGAGAAGCTCGCCGAGTTGCCGCGCGGTGTGCCGGTGGGCATCGTCGCGGCACCCGGCATGTTCGCGCCCGAGGACGCGCCATCGGCTAGCTGGTCGGTGTGCGGCGCGGACGCGATTACGGTGGTTGCGGGCAAGGCCCCGGAGCCGTTGCCTATCGACGCCGCCGTCCTCGCCGCCGACACCACCCGCGAGTGGGTGGTTACTGCTGAGGGGCGGCGCCTGCTGCCGGAGGCACACACCCCGCAGGGCCGCGTGATCCGCCGGGCGCTGGGGATTACTCCGGACACGGCCCGGTGGACACCGCCGACGCAGGTCATCTCCGCGTTGCGGGAGCTGCCGCCGGCGGCGTTGCCGGATCCGCTACCGCAGATCATCGACGCGGACGACCAAGCCTGGGCGCTCGCCGACGGGCGCATCCAGCCGATCACCGGCACCCAGCGCACCATGCTTTTGGACGCCGGAGCAAAGGCCGCCGTCGCGAGTCGTGAAAGCCTGGCGTCGTACCCGGACGCGGAGGAGGAACTGCGCCTGCCTAGGGAGCGGCCGCGGTGGTTCGAGCCGCACCTGGCGTGCGTGGACCAAAACCGCGGCGGGGCCACCGTAGACGAGGTGCCGGAGGGCATCGAGCTGTCCGGCACGTCCGTGGCCACGCACTTCGCGGGGTTGGACGGCGGCTCCGTCGGGGTGGACTCGGGCCACGGGTTCCACGTCGTTTCCGCCAACGGGCTGCGCCACCGCGCCCCCGACGCCGAGACGCTGGCGACCGTGGGTGCGGCGCACGTGGAGGACGTGCCGTGGGAGATCGTCGCGCTTTTGCCGGAGGGCGCGGAGCTTTCGCGCGACGCGGCGATGACGGCGACGTACTAGGCCCAGTTGCTAGAGCTGCCGGGCGCGCAGCGCGACCACCAGCGCGGCCAGCGCGAGCGCCGCGCCGGCGAGCGCGCCGAGCCTGCCCACGGCCGGGTTGGGCCGCGGGTCCACGGGTCTCACCTGCGCGGTCGGGCGGTCCGCCAGCTCGTGCGGCGTCAGTTGGGTCAGCGCTGCCAGCGGGTCGATGGCGCCGCCGCCGGGTTGGGCGGAGGCGTCGAGAAGCGAGCGCACATGCTCCGGGGTGATGCCGGGGTAGCGCGACTGCAACAGCGCCACCGTGCCGCTGACCACCGGGGTGGCGAAGCTCGTGCCCGCGTACGGGTGCACGCCGTCTTTGACCAACGTGCCTTCCGCCCACCCGCCCGGGGCGAGGGCGGCCGGCACATGTCCCGGCGCGGACAACCCGGCGGGCAGGGAGTAGTCGGCGATGGCGTGGTCGTCGGCGCGCGCGGCGACCGCCAGCACGGTGGGGAAGCGGGCGGGGAAGACCTCGAAGCCGGGTTCGCAGTCCGGCCCGGCGTTGCCCGCGGCGGCGACGACTACCGCGCCTTGCGCCTCCGCGCGGTGGAGGGCGGCGGCGATGCCGGAGGTGTCGATGCGCGAGGCGAACCCGGGCTCCAGGCAGGACACGACGGAGATGTTGAGCACGCTCGCGCCTTCGTCGAGGGCGTTGTGGATCGCGTCGGTGAGCGTTTGCAGGTTGCCGGCGTCGACGTCGCGGTAGTGCGCCGAGGTCTGCCGCACCGAGATGATTTCCGCGTCCGGGGCGATGCCGAGGGTGCGCCCGGCGATGATCCCGGCGACGGCGGTGCCGTGGTTGTCGCAGTCGTGCAGCGCGTCCGCGGCCACGAAGTCGCGGCCCGCGCGCAGGTGGGTGATCTCGGGGTGCGGGGCGACGCCGGTGTCGATCACCGCCACGCGCACCCCGGCGCCGGTGGCGAATTTTCGCAGCGCTTCGGTTGCGGGTGGGGCAGCAGGCTTTGCGACGATCGCCGGCACCGCGCAGGCCACATCCTGGGCTTGGGCAGGCGCAGGCGTGAGGCTGAGCGCGAGCAGGGCAGAGGCGACGAACTTGCGCATGTTAGAGCCCCCGGATCATGTCGAACAGGCCGGTCAGGTGCACCGCCAGCGGGATCACGGCGATGGTGGCGGCGATCTCGGCGCGCTCGAACCACACGATGGTGGTCGGCTCCACATCCGGCACGCGCGGCGCCCACGCGACCGTCGCCGCGGCAGCGAGGGCGGCGAGCGCGGCGACGGCGATGCACGCCGGGTGCCCGGTCTTTGCCGCGGCGGCCGCGGCGGCGACCACGGCGGAAAGCGCCACCGCGGTCAGGCACGCCCGCGGCACCGGCCAGTGCTGGCGCGAGGCGTAGACCACGAGTGCCGCGGCCACGCACAGGCAGAACACGAACACCCACGCCCCGCCGGCCCGGCCCAGCCAGAAAAGCGCCGGCACGAAGCACGCGGCGATCGCCGCCGAGATGGCGGAGGCGATGGTGGACGCGGCGGCGCTGCGGGCGTCCACGTCGTGCTGGTAGTCGTCGGAGCGGTCAAACTCCTCGCCGGCGGTGGGCACCCGCGGCACCGTCAGCCCCGCCGCGCGCGTGGCCGTGCCGGGCGTGGCCATCACCCCGAGTACCCCGGTGAGCACCGTCAGCGCCGGTGGGGCGAGCGGGCCGGGCAGCCACACGCCGGCCGCCCCGGCGCCGCCGAGCACGCAGACCGCGGCGGTAAACGCCACCTGTCCCGCCCCGGCCAGACCCAGCGCCACGCCGATCCCGACGGCCACCGCCGCCGCGAGCAAGCCCGCCAACGCTCCGAGGCCGAGCGAGGCAGCATCAGCACCGACGTCGCCGTCGCCACCTCCCGCAACCCACGCGCCCGCGGCGAGCCCCGCCAGCAGCGGCACGGCCGCGAACGCCGCGCGTGACCTGCCTATCGACGCCACCGCCAGCGCCAACAGCGCCACCGCACCCAGCGCGACCGGCCACGGGGCGAACACCCGCGCCAGAAGCAGCACCGCCGCAAGACCGGCGAACGTCGCCGCCGCGTCCAGCCCGCGCACCTGCCGCGCCGACTCGGCCGCCCCGGCCAAGGCGTCGGCCGCGTCGCGCACGACCGGCGGGGGCGTGGGCTCTTGGGGGTGGAGGGCGACGGTGGCGCCGTCGTGAAGCTTGAGTGCGTACAGCGGGGTGTGCATATCCAGCACCGCCCCGCCTGCGGTGGTGGCTTGCCACGGGCGGTGCACCTCCGGCAGCTCCACTAAGCGCGCGAGCTCCGGCAGCACCTCCGAAAGCGTCGACGACGTCGGCAGCGTGACGTCGATGTCGCGGTGGAACGCGACAACCGAAATACGGACAGTGACGCGCACGACGTGGTGCGCAGACGTTGCAACCAACTTGAAAACCCCCGAAATACCAGGCGCGGCCCCCATTCGCCGCGCGACGGGAAACAGTATGGCTTACAATCCACAGCGCGTCCACAGTTCGGGGGAACTGTGAGAAACCACAAGGGGGGAAAATCCACGATGCTTGGCCTCGACTACGACCAAGTCCTCGCACCAACAACCGGCACTCAAGCGGCGATCGACGCCGCGCCGCCGCCGACCGGCAGCCTGCGCGCCGAGCCCGTGCCCACGGCCCAAAAACCGCAGTCGCCGCCGGTGATGAAGATCCTGCTGCCGGTGGTGATGGTGGTGGCAGTCGGCGCGGTGATGGTGCTCATGGCCACCTCCGGCCGCGCCGTGAGCCCCATGATGCTGATCTTCCCGTTGATGATGCTCTTCGGGCTGGTGGGTATGTTCAACCCGCAGGAGAAACAGGGCGACATCGACGAGACCCGGCGCGTCTACCTGCGCCACCTCGACGCGCTGGCGGAAAAGGCCCGCGCGAACGCCGCGACCCAGCGCACGCACGCCACCGCACTGCACCCCGCGCCGGGCGAGCTGGTGGCCGCGGTGCCGGTCGAGCGCGTCTGGGAGCGCACAGGTGCCCCCACGGTGCGCCTGGGCACCGGCGCGGGCGCGCTGTGCACCCCGGTGGACGTGGACGATCCGGGCAGCCCCGAGGACTTGGACCCGGTGTGCGCAGTGAGCCTGCGCCGCACCGTCGCGGCGGTGAGCACCGTGCCGGGCATGCCGATCATGGTGCAGCTCGACGCGTTTCCCGCGATCACGCTCGCAGGTCCTACGGCGGCCGACGTGGCGCGCTCCATCGTGTGCCAGCTGGCGTTTTTCTACGGCCCGGAAAAAGTCCGCATCGACGCGCCGTTCGCTTGGGCGAAGTGGCTTCCGCACGCGCGCTCGGAGGGAGCGTTTCGCATTGCGCTTATCGACGGCCACGCCTCGCCCGCCCCCACCGACGCCGACCTGGTGGTGACCATCCACGACGACCCGGACTTCTTCGTCGACCCGGACGCGTTCCACCTGATCTGCACCGACGTGCTCGAGGCGGCCACGGCCCAGGGAATTGAGCAGCTTGGCGTGCCGGATCGGTTCACGGATGCGGAGGCGGAGTTCGTCGCAAGGCACTTAGGCTTCTACCGCCGCCCCGACGGCGCGGTGGAGGCCGGCGGGGATTTCCTGTCCATGCTGGGCGTGCCGGACGTCGACGCGCTGGACGCGCACACGATGTGGCCCGGGGTGCGCAACAAGCTCACCGTTCCAATTGGCGCGACCCCCGACGGCCAGCCTGTGTACCTGGATTTGAAAGAGGCGGCGCTCGGCGGGATGGGCCCGCACGGGCTGTGCATCGGGGCGACCGGGTCCGGCAAATCTGAGCTTTTGCGGACCCTGGTGGTGGCGCTGGCAGCGACGCACTCGCCCGACGAGCTGAACTTCGTGCTGGTGGACTTCAAAGGCGGCGCGACGTTTTTGGGCTGCGAGTCCCTGCCGCACACAGCCGCGGTGATCACCAACCTCGAGGACGAGGCGGTGCTGGTGGAGCGCATGTATGATGCCATCTCCGGCGAGATGCACCGCCGCCAGGAACTGCTGCGGGCCGCCGGCAACTTCGCCAACATCACGGACTACACCAAGGCGGGCAACACGTTGCCGTCGCTGGTCATCGTGGTCGACGAGTTCACCGAGCTGCTCACCCAGCACCCGCACTTCGCGGACCTGTTCGTGGCGGTGGGCAGGCTCGGCCGCTCCCTCGGCGTGCACCTGCTGCTCGCCTCGCAGCGGCTGGAGGAGGGCAAGCTGCGCGGGCTGGATTCGCACCTGTCCTACCGCATCGGCCTCAAGACGTTTTCCGCCGGCGAGTCCCGCCAAGTCCTCGGCGTGCCGGACGCCTACGAGCTGCCCGGCGAGCCCGGCTCCGGCTACCTCAAAGCCGGCATGGACCTGACCCGCTTCCGGGCGGCGTACGTCTCCGGCCCGTTGACCCGCACCGTGGTGGAGCACCCCGGCGAGCAGCACGTGCGGCTGTTCACCGGCGACGAGATCGAGCTCGCGCCCACCGCCTACGTCGAGGAGGACCGCTCCACCACGCTTTTGGACGCGGTGGTGGCCAAGGCCCGCGACGTTGCCGACGCCCGCGGCATGCGCGCCCACCAGGTGTGGCTGCCACCGCTGCCAGATCGCATCCCGCTGGCGCAGCTGGCGCACACGGACGGGGCGCTCGGGCTTATCGACGAGCCCTACAAGCAACGCCAAACACCCTTCCACCTGGACCTGAACGCTGCCGGCGGGCACGTCGCCATCGCGGGCGGGCCGCAGACGGGCAAGACGATGGCGGTGCGCAGCATCGTCGCCACGCAAATGCGCGCAGGATTGGCCGTCTACATCATCGGCGACCTGCCGGAGCTCGAGGCGCTGCCGCACGTCGCCGGCGTGGCCAGCATGAAAGACACCGAGCGCACCCGCCGCGTCATCGACGAGGTCACCGGGTTCCTGGACCACCCGCGACCCGTGATGCTCGTCGTCGACGGCTGGCACGCCCTCGACGAGGACCTGCGCGAACCGCTCGCCCGCATCGCCTCCGAAGGCCCCGACGCCGGCATCCACCTCGTGGCGACCACCCAGCGCTGGAGCGCGATCCGCCCGAACGTGCGCGACCTCATCGGCACCCGCCTCGAGCTGCGGCTGACCGAACCGATGGACTCCGTGATCAACCGCAAACACCAGGAAAAACTGCCCGCCACACCCGGCCGCGGCCTGACCCCGGACGGCAAAACCGTCCAGCTCGCCTTCACCAGCGGCGAGGACATCGCCCACCTCGCCACCTCCGACCAGGCGCCGGTGGAGCGGCTGCGGGTGCTGCCGGAGCGCGTGGATACGCACTCGCTTCTCGACGGCCAAAGGATCCCCCTCGGCATCGGCGGCCCCACCCTCGAGCCCGTGTACTCGTCCGGGCACGCCCTGGTCATCGGCGCCGGAGGCTGCGGTAAATCCACCTTCATCGCCAGCACCATCGCCGCGGTGGAGCACATGGGCCGCGAAGCCGCTCGCATGGTGGTGCTCGACCCCAGGCGCGCGCACCTGGGCCGGGCCAGCGAGGAGATGGTCGCCGCCTACGCTGCTTCCACCAGCGCGATCACGCAGGCCGCCAAATCGCTCGCCGTCACGCTCACCGAGCGCCTGCCCGGGGCCGATGTGACACCCGAGCAGCTGCGCGAGCGTTCCTGGTGGACCGGGCCCGAGCTGTACCTGATCATCGACGACTACGAACTCGTCGGCGAAGAACCCTTACGCCCAATCGCGGAACTCTTGCCGCACGCGCGTGACATCGGCCTGCACGTCGTGGCGGCCCGCAAATTCGGCGGCGTCTCGCGCGCGTTGTTCGGGCCGTTCCTCACCGCCGTAAAAGACCTGCACCCCGACGTGCTGCTCATGGACGGCACCCGCGACGAAGGCGCCATCTTCGGCGTGCGACCCAGCCCGCAACAACCCGGCCGCGCCACCTGGATCAACGGGGAAGCGCGCGGCACCGTCCAACTCCCGGAGGCACAATGACCGAGCTGCGCATCACCGCCACCGACGCATCCACCGTGATCACCGGTGCGGCCAACATCCACCGCTTCGACGCGCCCACCAGCCGCGAAATCGCCGGCACCGTCCGCAGCGTGTTAGGCCCCGAGCCGCACGGCGCGCCGGTGCACATCGCCGCCGACCCGCAACGCCTACGCGAACTGACCCACGCGCTCGCCGACTACGACATCGACCTGACCACCGAACCCCTCCAACCCGCCCCTGTCTCTTATACACATCTGACGCTGCCGACGAAGAGGA
>ERZ1031329.95-NODE-95-length-27201-cov-9.770390_pt1 | contig 27201 bp, 20 predicted proteins | sample MGYA00518053_ERZ1031329 | MGnify/ENA primary metagenome ERZ1031329 (study PRJEB33718, sample SAMN03159840) | human skin metagenome | collected 2014-02-25 | study: EMG produced TPA metagenomics assembly of the PRJNA266117 data set (Human skin bacterial metagenome and... | reverse complement strand
CTCGGAGATGTGTATAAGAGACAGCACGACACCTATGTCACCTCATGCCACCTCCACAGCTGGCACAAGGTGCCACGGGTGTCGTGAAGTGTCTTAAGCGGTCCCTGAACATGCTTCGCCGCAAACTTGCCACCAGCACAACCGCCATCCACAGATTTTCCCCACCTCCCCACCGGCTAAAATTGAGGCCATGTTTGCCATCATTACCGTCACCGGCGAGGATCACACCGGCATCATCGCCGCCGTCACCACTGCTCTGGCGAAGCAGGACGTCAACATTGTCGATGTTTCCCAGACACTCATGGATAAATGGTTCACCATGATCCTGCGGGTGGAGTTCAACGAGAAGGCCACCCCCATCAGCACGCTGCAGGGTTACATGGATTCCGTCGGCAAGCGGGAGGGGCTTGTCATTCGAATCCAGTCTGAGGCGCTGTTCAACGCCGTCAACGAGATTTAAAGGGCGCGACCAGGATGGATTTCAACTTCGCGCAATCTAAGTTCCTCGACACCATTGACATGATCGAGAAGTACCGTCTGGATATCCGGACGGTCACTATGGGAATTTCCCTGCTCGAGTGCTCTCGCTCTGAAATGGAAGCCACCGCACAGGCGGTGTATGACCGCGTAACCAGGCAGGCCGCTCGCCTCGTGGAGGTCTGCGAGGGTATCGAGGCGGAGCTGGGCATTCCGATTGTCAATAAGCGCATCTCCGTCACACCAGTTTCCCTCATCACGGCCGGTTGCGAAGGCGATCCCACGGTGGTTGCCAAGGCGCTCGACCGCGCCGCCCGCGATTCTGGCGTGAACTTCCTCGGCGGCTACTCGGCGCTCGTCGAAAAGGGTGCGACGACCAGCGAGAAGCGGCTCATCGACTCCATTCCCCACGCTCTTAGCGAGACCGAATTGGTGTGCAGCTCGGTCAACGTAGCGTCGTCACGCGCGGGCATCAACATGGATGCAGTGCGTCGCATGGGCGAGGTGGTGAAGGAAGCCGCGGCGCAAACCGCTGACCGCAGCTCGATTGCCTGCGCCAAGCTGGTGGTTTTCGCCAATGCGGTGGGCGACAATCCGTTCATGGCCGGCGCGTTCCACGGCGTCGGGGAGCCCGATTGTGTCGTGTCCGTCGGCGTTTCGGGTCCGGGTGTGGTCGATCGCGCGCTCGGCGATCTGCAGGGCGCCAGCTTCAACGAAGTCGCCGAGGAGATCAAGAAGGCGGCGTTCAAGATCACACGTACGGGTCAGCTGGTCGGCACGATGGCGTCGGAGCGCCTGGGCGTGCCTTTTGGCATCGTGGATCTCTCGCTCGCGCCGACCGCTGAGATGGGTGACTCCGTCGCTCACATCCTCGAACACATGGGGTTGGAGCAGGTCGGCACGCACGGCACCACTGCCGCGCTCGCGCTGCTTAACGACGCCGTGAAGAAAGGCGGCCTCATGGCTTGTTCACGCGTCGGTGGACTGTCCGGGTCGTTCATTCCTGTCTCTGAGGACAAGGGCATGATTGATGCTGTTCGCGCGGGGTCGATCAGCATGGACAAGCTGGAGGCGATGACCTCTATTTGTTCGGTGGGCTTCGACATGATTGCGATTCCTGGTGACACGCCTGCGACCACGATTTCCGGCATGATTGCCGACGAGGCCGCCATCGGTGTGATGAACCACAAAACCACCGCAGCCCGCCTCATTCCGGTGCCGGGTACCAAGCCGGGCGATGAGGTGAACTTCGGTGGTCTGCTCGGATATGCGCCGGTCATTGATGTCAATGCCAAGGGCAATGCCGAGTTCATTGCCCGCGGCGGCTACATCCCCGCCCCGGTGCACGGGTTCAGGAACTAGCGGCTGCGGACGAGGCTCCTACGATTGCAGGCGGCGCCCATTAGCGTCATAGGCGTAGGAGCCACTACCGACGAGAATCAAAATGAACTCGATAAATGCCCAAATGCTGACGCCAATGATTAGGAAGAATCCGACCAGAAGGATAGCCGTAATCCAGCCGAATACCGTCAGTGCTAGCTGAATAGCACCACGCGAGTTGTGCCCCAGGTAGAAGTTGTGAACACCGAGGGTACCCAGGAAGAAGGCAAGCAGAGCCGCTGCAATCTTGGACTTATCCGAGACAGGGGAACCTGCGCCCCCGTAGCCCTGGTGCGGGTTCGGGCCACCGAAGCCAGCGGAATACGCGGGCGCCTGCTGGTTTGGGTAACCACTCTGATACGGGTTCGAGTACCCGTTGTGGAAATTGTGCTGGCTCGGGTCCTGATATCCCTGCCCCATGTTCGGCTCCTGCTGTGCGTACGGATCCGAGTACGGCATACCGGAGCTGTAAGCACCCGAGCTGTCAGCGAACTTTCCCCGGGACCTCGGCATACCGTCTTCGTCGAAATCTCCATATGGGTTTATCGGATTCGTCATTGCACCCTACCTTTTCGACTAGATTATCCGGTCATGAACAGCAGTTCCTTGGGCGATAATAACCGGTTCTGTCAGACTGCTTCCTGCGATTTTTGTCAATTTCTTTCGAAACTTTAGCGAACCTGTTGTTTTGAAACGTTAAACACCAGTTCTTGAGCAAGATTCTAACAGTAAGTACCCGTCGGGGTCGGGCGCGTCTCACACATTTTTGAGCTGCCTCTACCGCCGCGCCAGCGATTGTTCAATCAGTTCGCGAGTCCAGCCCTCAGTCCAGGCCAGCGGAGTCGTCCCCGGAATTGCCACATCATTGGTGGCGTAGGTCGCATGCGCTCCCGCGCCGGCAATCATCTCCTGCGCTCGCGCAATCGCATCAGCCACTGCCGGAGGAACATCGCAGAAGGAATCCGATGGCACGCAGACATTCTGGACCTTTTCATTAAGAGGCCCAAAGCCGTCTCGTGGACCGCGCATCGTTGCACCCGGAACCACAGCCTGCACAATGCCGCCGAGGGGCTGCAATGACAGCTCGACACCCACACCAGCCAGCGGAACGCCCTGGTTCACGCCCTGATTAGGGTCACGCCGCGGGTCGCCCAACAGAGCCACGCCCGCGATGCGCTCGGCCGGAACCACACCGCGGCCGTTGCCGATGTCAGAGGCCAAATCACCTGCAATAGCCGCACCCTGGGAGAAGCCCATCAGGACGAAGTCCGTCAGCGGGCACTGCCCGTGTAAGTCAGCCATTTCCTTAGCGGTGACATCGCGCCCGACTGCCTGCGAATCATCGTAGGTGAGTTGGTCGGGCAGCTGATGCGTCTTAATCTGTGCCGGGTACGGCGTAGTCCAGACCTTGACATCACCCTCCGAGTAGGACTGCGAAATCGAGTTCGTCAGGCCAAGCAGCAGCGAATGTGGGTTCGCGGTCGGGGCCATCGGATCATCGTCAGCACGCGATTCCGCAGTTCCGGGCACCGCGATAACTTCTACCGCCGGGCACCACTCGGGTTGTTCGGCCAGAACCCCGCCATCGTCACCGGGGGTCGGTGGGGTTTGACCGCCTTGGTCGTCGTTAAGCCATTGCACTACGCCGAAGCCAATAGCGGCCACCAGCACAATGACCGCCAGAATTGTCAGCACTTTACGCATGAGTGCTAGCAATACGCCTTTTTAGCGGAGCTTGCAATAGTCTTCGCCACTTCTTCGGCGCTTTCCTGTGAGCGCCCCTGTGCGACCAGCTGTCCGGCAATCGCCAGCGCAATGACCTGACGCTCCTCTTCCGGTGCTTCTGCGCATGCCGCGCGACCTGTGCCGATGAGCTGATCTTCCACCCCACCGACATCGATTCCCGCTTTTTCCAGCGCTTCGAGGTATGAATCGTCCGCCTCACTGAGCTTCATCTGCCCATCGGGCGCTTCGTCCACGCGCTTAGCTTGGGGATCTGTAATCTCCGGCGCAGACTTTTCGCTCGACTTCGGCGCAGAAGTCTTCGTGCTTGACGACGTCGTAGACGTCTTCGTAGTCGTCGACGAGGTGACCTCCGAAGACTCCACTGTGGAACTGCCACAGGCGGCCACTCCGAAAGTCAGCAGCGCAACAGCTGTGGTCGTAGCCAGTGTTCGGAAGGACTTGTTCATGGACATTTGTCTATCCCTTATTCAGTGCCCTGCTTTGGTTGGCTTACTTGTCATCACTGTTGTCGGCGGCTGGGGCTGGCGCTTCTGGCTTATTGCGCTCTTCGACAATCTTGCCGTTGAGCTGACGAATCCAGCCACCTTCGAACTGCTGCTCCAGACCGCCGGCCTTGACTGGCTGCAGTGGGCCGACCGGGTAACCGAACGGGCCATTTTCGTAGCCAGTGCTGCCCCAGTGGTCAGTGATGTCGTTGGAGCGCACCGGCTGCGCACCAGTTTCCGGAGTCCAGTAAATGGCACCGTGTTCAAAGCGCTGGAAAGCGCCGCGGGCGAGCTTGACCTCGTCGCCGTCGACAGGCAGACCCAAATCGGACTCAGCGCCACCGAGCTCCTTGTAGACACGGCCGATTTCACCACGCACGATGCGAGGTTCTTCGCCGCCGATCTTGACGATGGTGCCACCCTGGAAGTCCTGGGCGACACCGCCCGGAATATCACGGTGGTTGGCGACTGGGTAGCCCAGCGGACCGGTCTCGAAGCCGGCCTTGCCCCAGGCGTTCATAATGTCACCGGTGACTTCGTGGGCTCCGCCTTCCGGAGTCCAGTAAATCGAGCCCTTTTCGAAGTGGACGAATCGTCCCGAGCCATCCGGCGTAGCTAATTCGTTGGTCACTGGGTAGCCGAGCGGCGAGGACGGACCGCCGAGCTCGTTGTAACGCGAACCGATGCGCCCCCAGACCACATGTGCCCCGGAATCCGGGTGCCAGTAGGCGGTACCGCCGGTGAAGTCCTGAGCCACGCCATTCTTGGCGACACCATACTCATCCGACAGGCAGGTGCCGATTCCCGGCAGCGATGCAACGGCCTTTTCAATCTCGCCGCCTACACGGCAGACCGCGCCACGATCGGACTCCGGCAACTGGAGTGCATCGGCCAGCGTTGGCCAGGCCTGACTGACCTCGAATTGCCAGTACGGCCAGGTGTGAGTACCCGAGCTCCGGAAGTTCACAACCGGCTCGATGCCCTTTTCGCGAGCATTTCGGATGAAGGTCTCACTGGTCATGCGGGAAAGCACTTCCAATGCGTAACCGGTCGGATTGTCCGGCTTCGTCGGATCAATCTGCGACGGCACGTCCCACTCACCGGTGTTGCCGTTACCCGCCGAGATGTACAGTGACATGCCCTTGAGCTTGTCGATGTTCAGCTTCGGATCATTGTCCTTCCAACGCTGCGAACCGAGCGGGCCCCACATCTTCGTCGCGTCATAGCCACCGGTGTTCTTCATCGCCAGAGCGATTGCCTGCGGCATGCCTGGCGAAGTCATGTCCAGGTAACCTGAGAGGCTACCGGCAAACTTCCACAGCTCCGGCGAGTGTGCTGCGACGTTGTAAGCACCGGTAGCTCCCATGGAGATACCGATGATGCCGCGTTCATCGTTGCCGCGGAAGCCGTTGGTGATAACCGGCACGAGCTCCTTAGTAATGAAGCTCTCCCACTTGTAGTTCTGACCGTTATCCGGCTGATCCCAGTCAGAGTAGAAGGACGATGTACCGCCGGCGGGCATAACCACTAGGACATTCTTGTCCTCGTAGAAGCGTTCGATATTGGTAGCGCGAATCCAACCGGAGTAGTCATCAAACGATGCCATACCGTCAAGGTGGTAGACGCTCGGGAATGTGCGCTCCTTGTCGCGGTACCAATCGCGAGGCAGCAAAATCTCAACCTGAATTGGCTTCTCCGGCATGGCAGCCGAGCGAATGTGCGCAATGACGTGGTGATCTGTGTACCACTCGACTTTGTCTACGCTGACTCCGCTGGGCAGGTTCGCCACTGCGGGAGTATCGACTTTAAATGGCGTACGCTCCGGCCCTGGCATCGGCTTCGGCATACCCAGGCCAGGTAGCTGCGCACCAGCAGCTTGCGCTGCTTCAGCGGCCTTAGCAAGGTCTCCCAGGTCTCCAGATTGAGCCAACTGCCCCTGAACGGCCTGAAGTTCCTCGTAGCTAGGCAGACCTTGCTGAGCTGGCTCGGGAGCCGCCACTGCAGTAGGGGCACCGAGAGCGAGAGTCAACGGTAGTGCCAAAAGTGCGGTCAACGCCCGCGATGACTTCCGGCTGTTGCCGAGGCCACCACGGAGGAATCTAGCGGTTACGCGCATAAGAGGGCTTCCCTTTACAAAGTCGCTGGTTGAAATTATTTGAGACGTTGAGTGTTGCACCGGCGCCGATTAGGCACCTGCAGATAGCATCACGCGGTGCTAGAGCTATGCGTTTACCGTTCGGCTTCGCAGAATTACGTAGTGACCAGCAACGTATCCGAAGGTTCCCCTCCTCCGGCGTGCCGCTGCAAGAAGAATCTCACACACGTTCTGCGAAACAAACGGTATAGCTACCTGAATAGCTTCACCCTTTACTTTAAGGTTCGACTCTCATGTTTACCCTCTTACGGGTAAAAACCGTGGAGACACACGCAAAAGGAACTGAATTCAAGCTTTGACAGCGCAACTCTTTGCGCCCCCTCTAAGCCGTTACCCACACCTTCCGCTCAGCATCCAAACCCGGACTCGACACAGAAAAAAGACCAATCCCAACAAAAGGATTGGTCTTTTTTCAAAATTGAGACTTCTTAAGAAGCTAGCCCCTTTAAGCAGCTATCCAGCACCAGAGCTAGGTCAGCACACCAGAGCGCCAGCGCGCTCTGAAACAATTACCGACTTAAAGCCCCAGCGCCCCAAGAATGTGCGGGCGAGCAAGCGCGGCATCACGGCTCCACAGCTCCCACGAGTGGATACCGTTCGGGCTGTAGACAAACTGCGCATTGAGGCCGGCAGCGCGAGCGTCCTGCTCAAAGCGCTGCGTCGAAGCGCGGGAGACGGACTCCATTACGGCACGCCAGACAGTGTCAGGGAGCTGCGGCACCGGACGGTTCAAAACCTCCGGGTCACTCCACAGGCTCTGAACACCCTGGGCGGAGGAAACATACATCGGCAGCCCCTGGAGCTGATCGAGCAGCATCGAAGGGTCATGGGCCTGTCGTTCCGCCGACGCCGGAACCGGAAGACCCCACATGCCAGTCGGATTCACAACACCAGTGCCGGCCACCATTGCAGTGGTACCCGTAGCAACTACCGGGTTGGACATCTGGTAGTAACCGGACAGCGAAGTGACCTGCTTGAACTGATCACGGTGACGGGCCGCCAGTGCCACTGCCGCGGCTGCGCCCATGGACAACCCAGCAATCGCGTTGCGGTTCGGATTGACGCCAAACTCACGCTGCAAATAGACCGGGAGCTCCTGGGTCAAGAAGGTTTCCCACTTCTGGATCTTGACCCCTTCAGCGGTCACTGCCGGATCGTTCCAGTCGGCATAGAAGGAGCCATCGCCAGCAGCCGGCGCAACCAGAGTGATGTTGTCATTGGCAAAAGTCTGAGCAATATGGCCCGACCAAATCCAACCGGACGCACCCTTATTAAAGCCCCACAGACCGTCGAGCATGTACAGGGAGGCATCGCCGCCACCAGTAGCCGCCTTAATCTGAACCGGAATATTGCGGTTCATAGCCGGCGAGAAAACCTGGCAGTACTGAACCCACCAGTTGTATGGATCCCACTCACAGCCTGGGCGCAGTCGATCACGGTTTGGATCAGCACTCGCATCCTTCGCGGATGCGAGCATGATGCCACCAAAGACCATTGCAACCGCTACGAGGGCAGCTACGACCTTCACCGTGAAGTTACGACTCACTGCAGTAAAGCTCATCGTTCTCCTCTTTACTTTCGGACTTACCTCCGCGTCAGACTTCTCGGAGGCAGTCGCTTACGCGAGCTTTCGCTTTTCTGCTTCCAGTTGTGACGCGACAACTGGAGACTCCACAACAGAATCTCGAGTATGTAACGATACTCAATCGTTTCCCTACAGCCAAGTTAAAATCGTAACCATTCCGTAATATTTCTCACATTTCTCGGCAAAACTATCTACCACAAGGAGAAACACTGTTTACCAGCGAGGAATTACAAAATTGTAATTCTGCCACCGACTGATCCGTAGGACTGACTGAGAACCTAAAACACGCCTACAAGAACCCCAAACACATCCTAAGTACTAACGAGGTACAGAAAAGCCCATGCACCCCTCGATGCATGGGCTTTCAGCTACCAACCGAGCGCGACGAGAAACCGACGAGAAACCGACGGAAACCGCAGTTCTCTTAATGGGAAAAGAACAAGGAACTACCCCAGAGTTGGAACAGCGTAGACAGCGATGGCAATGGACAGCAGCCACAGGACGGCCAGTGCCTGCAGCGGACGGTCCTTGAGCGCAATCTCATCCGGGCTTCCCGCATCACCACGGTCAACGTCGGCCGCGAAGCGCAGGATGGCCACAGTGAATGGAACCATTGAGATCTCGTACCAAATTGCCGAAGTCGACGAGGTGCCCGGCGCGCGACCCATCTCGAAGCCCCACAGCGCGTAGCTCAGTACCACGGCGGTCGCAGCGAGGGTCCACACAAAGCGCAGATAAGTCGCGGTGTACCCCTGCAACGACTTACGAATCTTCTTACCCGTGCGCTCCGCCAACAGCAGCTCAGCGTAACGCTTACCGGCTGCCATGAACAGCGAACCAAAGGCGGCAACCAGCAAGAACCACTGGGACAGGTTGATGTTGGCAGCAACACCGCCGGCCATTGCACGCAGCATGAAACCCGAGGACACCAGCGCAATATCAATCACCGGCTGATGCTTCAAGCCAAAGCAGTAACCGAGCTGCAGCGCAATGTATACAGCCACAACAATTGCTAGCCCCGGCCCCTCAGAGGCAAACCAGGACACCGCAATCGAACCAATAATCAGTGCGACCGCCATGATGTACGCCATGCTCACCGGCAGTACGCCAGCGGCAATTGGGCGGAAGCGCTTGGTCGGGTGCGCACGGTCGGCCTCGACATCACGGGCATCATTAATCAGGTAAATCGACGATGCTGCCATACAGAAGGCCACAAACGCCACCAGGATGTCGACGGTCAGCGTACCGATCGAACGTCCCGAGTCCATGATCTCGTTACCGGCTGCCAGTGGAGCCGCAATGACCAGGACGTTCTTCACCCACTGCTTCGGGCGAAGCGCCTTGATCATGCCGTCCAGCAGATTCTTCGGCGGATGCCCCTGCGGATGCGCAGGCTCATCGATACCGGAAGTGTGCGGCTCAGATCCAATTCTTGCTTGAGAAGCTTGCGGCTGATTGGCCGACACATTGGCCAAGTTGTCGTTCTCCGCCTGTGTCACTGTGCATTCCTTTCCGCAATGGAGGGCTGTCCGCCCTGGTTATGCTGCGCCTTTTTCGGCTCGATGACCTTATCACCTATCTTGTCCACCGCAAGAGCGGTGGCTGTACCCAGCGCTGCTCCGAGAGCGACATCGGTTGGGTAATGCACTCCCAGCACTAAGCGGGAGAGCATAATCGCCGGCACCCCCACGGCCGGTGCTGCCGGGTAACCCAACTTAGCAATCCCCACCAGCGCCGCCGTCGTCGACGTCGCGTGCGAGGACGGGAAACTCAGCTTGCTCGGTGTACCAACGCCGATTGCTATACGACGGTCATGGGGACGCGGGCGACGGACAATGCGCTTAAGCACCACCGATGCCGCATGAGAGGTAAAGGCGGCCACACCGACCTTTGCCCAGCCAGTGCGTCGCTCCTTATCCACCGCCGCCCCGAGGGCAGCGAGCCCCATCCATCCAAGGGCGTGCTCACCGAAATAGCTCATGGCACGTGCGGTGGGCAGCACACCCGGGACGTCGTTAAGCGTGTGCTGAATATTAACGAGAACGTCCGACTCGCCGAACGGATCGCCTTTAATTTTCGAAGACATTCGCCCAGGCCTTCCTACTGGTCAGATCGTCATAGGCTGCGCGGTAGCGTGCCTGCATTTGCTCAAACCGTTCCTCAACCTGCTTTTGCAGCTCCCAGGATTCTTCCAGCAGAGCCTTGGCCTTGTCGCGGTCACGCTGGCGATACACCACGCCACGGCCGTCAGCGGTAGTAACGGTGGCACCGTCCAAGCGAGACAGGGAGAACCAACGAGCCTCCAGCGGCGCCAGGTTTGCCTGCGGCACATCGTGGTGCTCGGAGTTTTCCGGGCGCACGCTGTGCAGCAGCCCCTTGGCCAGCCAACCGACCTTCTTCAGCTTGCCCAGACGACCACCGACATCCTTTGTCGGAACCCCCGGGATACCGGAGGGCTTCGGCAGATCGCCTGCGCTCGGCAACACAACCGCGTCGGGGAAGCTCTTGCGCAGGGTATTGATGCGCGGCAGCGAAGATTCGAGAATGCCGAACAGATGCTCCGGACCTGCCAGGAAGTCCTTCATGGCTTCGTTCTGGATGGCAACAGTGGAGTACTCCAGGCACAGGAGGTGCTTGAACGTGGCCTTGCGCATGGAACGCACGATACCGGCAGCATTGCCCTCGTGCTGAAGAGCCGCGACGATCAAGCGGTTGCGCAGGTGGAAGTACGCCTGCCAATCAATCGCATCGTCCTTATCCGACCAGGCCATATGCCAAATTGCGACGCCCGGCCATGTGGCCGTCGGAAAGCCTGCCTTGCCTGCGCGCAAACCGTATTCGGCATCGTCCCACTTAATAAACAGTGGCAGTGGCTGACCGATTGTCTCAGCAGCGACGCGCGGAATCAGGCACATCCACCAGCCGTTGAACTCCACATCAATGCGACGGTGAAGGTCCTTCGAATCAACAACCTCACCGGTTGCGTTAGTGCCGTGCTCCCCGCGATCGCGCAGCGGATGCGCATAAAAGTCGTGGTCATAGTGGACGTGCGGAGCGGAAGTCCACATGAAGTCATGACGGCCGATGACTTCACCCATCGAGTGCAAGTGGCTGCGCTCCTGCAGGTTCAGCATCTGACCGCCGACCAGCATCGGGGACTTCGCGAACCGGCCAACAGCGACCGCGCGCAGAATGGAATCCGGTTCGATGGCGATGTCGTCATCCATGTAGAGGATGAACGGGCTATCGGTCGCACGCTTCGAATCCGAATCCGGACCCCCCAGGGCCTCGTACATAATGCGGGAGTACCCGCCAGAACCACCGAGATTTCCCTGCGGGAAGATACGCAGGCGGTCACCAAAGTGCTCGGCGACAGCATCGAAGCCCGGCTCGTCTGCCGGATGCTTGGTGCCCTGGTCAGGCATCAAAACAGCGTCGATAATGGCATCGACTTCAGGATCCGAGGACAGCGCCTCAAGAGCAGCAACTGCATCGGTCGGACGATTGAACGTCGGGATACCGATAGTGACGCGCCCCTCCGGCGCCGGGTGCTCCGTGCCGTCCGGGTACGTCTGGCTCGGCGCCTCGATATCGGAGTACCAACCTGCGGAGTGGATTACCACGTCCGTCTCACAGGTGAGGTCGAACCAAATCCAGCCGCCGTCTTCAAATTGCGTCAGCGGTACTGGGATTTCACAAACATGCACATCCTTGCCGTCCACCTTGGCTTCTGCACCTTCAGCCGCTGCACCCAGGTCACCGACAACTTCGCCGGTCACGGCGATACGCGCACCGTCAATCTTCGAACGGTAGATGTCCACGCGCGCGGTACCGGACAGCTCCAGGCGCAGGACAACATTGTCCAGATTCGTCCACCTGCGCCAGTAGCTGGCCGGAAACGCATTGAAGTAGGTTTCAAAACTAACTTCATCACCCGCCGGAATGGTGGCTGACGTGCGCGAATGCGCTTGCACACGACCGGCATTAGTTCCCGGCTCAACCAAGTAGAGCGAGCGGACATCACGGGGCTCACCCAACTTTGGCAGCAAAATCCGCTGCAGGCGTTCAACGGCAAGGCTTGACGACGTTGTCGGGGTATGTGTCCGCTTTTGTTCAGGCTGTGATGCCATGAGACGTATCAACCACTTTCCGAAAGGTCTACCGGGGATGTTGCCGCCGATAAGTTACCGACGTTTCTATCTCATAGCATCCTAGTGCCCGTGGCGGATTGCCTCTTGTTGCCACGCTAGCGACAGCCCAGAATGTGAAAGCCCCAACGCGCTGCGGACTATCTGCTGCGCATAGGGGCTTTTCGTTCAGGTTCTAGTTTTAAGCTCCGAGGAAACCTTCAATGCGGGCCTTGGAGTTCTGGAGGTTACGATCCCAGGTCGGCCAATCGTGGATACCGGTCTGCTCGTATTCAAACGTGGCATCCAGACCGGAGGTACGAGCACGCAACTCAAACTCGCGGGTGGACAAGCGGGACAGCGACTCCAGCGCAACGCCACCGGCCTTCGGGACGACACGGTAGAGGTTCTTCGGGTCACGAACCTCATCCGGAACACCATTTGCCGAGGTAATAACCAGATCCAGCCCCTTCATCTTCTCGACGTTCAGGTACGGATCATTGCGGACACGCTCCGCTGACATAGGCGCACCCCACATGTCGAAGGAGCTGTAGCCAGCCGACAGCTGAGCAGCCTCAATTGCAGTGGTCATACCCGGCGCGGTGGTGTGCAGGTAACCGGAGAAGGCAAGAGCCTGACCGAACTGGTCTCGGTGGTTGTATGCCAGCGACAGCGCCGCAGATGCGCCCATGGACAGACCTGCAATGGAGTTACCAGTGCGGGAAATGCCGAACTCACGCTCAAGGTAAACCGGCAATTCCTGGGTTAGGAAGGTCTCCCACATGTTTACAAACGGACCGTGCACACTAACCGACGGACGCTTCCAGTCGGTGTAGAAGCTACCGCCACCACCACCGGGGATAACAAGGTTGACGTTGGATCCCTCAAAAGTACGTGGGGCGTTACCGTGCTCCACCCAGTCAGAGGCATCAGCCGGGCTACGCAGGCCATCTAGCAGGTAGAGAGCCTTGTTACCGCCATTGGCAGAGGCCACAATCTGAACCGGAATATTACGATCCATGGCCGGCGAATAAACCTGGCACTTCTGGGTGAAGTACTGGTACGAATCCCATTCACAACCCGGGCGCAGCGAACCTCGGTCGCCCGCCGCGCTCGCGGCCGGCGCCATGGTCAATGCAGACGCAGCCACAGCTACTGCGGACGCAACGGCTGCAACCTTTCGGCGCCAACCACGGAAAGTAGAGGTGATTTTCACGTGTGCATTCTCCTCACAATGTGCGACTCCCCACGGCCGGTGGGAGCTATCAGGCGTGTTTCCTCTTCAGGGAATTACCTTAAGAAACAATAAAACTTTTACAAACCTACCCGCATTCACTGTTGTTTTCCAGCAGAACACGTCGAAACCCCACCTTTCGGCGGGTTCCGGTACTCGCGTTTCTACTGCGCAAGCTCACGCGACTCCCGCGCCCCACGCCAGGTAATAATTGCGCCAGCCGCCGCGATCAGCACGATGCCCAGCGCCATGGACCAGGTCACTCGGTCACCGGAAAACGCCCAGCCCAGGATTGCGCCGATAACTGGATCCAGTGCAAAGAGCGTGCCGACGACCGCCGCTGAGACAATCCCCGCAGCGATGGTGTCCATCACGTAGGGAATAACAGCACCGATGAACCCAGAAATAACGATGGTGGCCCACATCGAACCGTCGACAAGCGGTGCGGCGGAAACTGAGAAGGGCGCGAGCACGATTGCTGCGACGACCACTGACAGCGCCAGGTCAGGCATGCCGCCGCCCTCGGTGCTGCCCATTCGGGCGGAAAAGAGCGTGTAGGCGCCGAAGAAGATCGCGCCGATTGCGGCGTAACCAATGCCGATAGGGTCCAGGTCATTTGAGGGCTGGGCGATTAGGGCAACGCCGATGAAAGCGACGATGGCCCACAGGCGGGATCGCCACATCTTCAGTCCCAGGAAAGACACGACGCAGGGGCCAAGGAAGTCGATGGTGACGGCGACGCCCTGCGGGAGGCGGGCGATGGCGGCGTAAATCATCATGCTCATCATGCCCATAGCGATGCCGTAGACCACGATGTTGATGACGCGAGCGCGGGTCATCCCGGACAGCTTTGGCCGGAACAGAACCACCATGATGATGGCGGCGGCGGTCATGCGCAGGCCCGATATGCCCGGCGCGCCGACCGTGGAAAGCATGCCCGTGACCAGCACGGCCGCGGCCTGGGTGCCAAGAGAACCGATGAGAACCAGAATTACGGGAGCCACTGGCAGGGTGAGAAACTTGTTCACACGCTGCAGCAATGGCCCCTGCTGGGGAACCTGCCCAGCTCCCTGCTGGGGAACCTCGGTTTGGCTTTTCTCACGCGACACTCGCGCAATACTAGCGCGGGAGCCGCAAGCGACAAACTAGTGTCCGCGCTCCTGCTGGATTGCTTCGCCGTCGTTGAAGAACGGCGCAATCTTGTTGTCAAACATCGACAGTGCGGAGCCGATTGCCATGTGCATGTCCAGGTACTGGTAGGTGCCCAGGCGACCACCGAAGAGGACCTTGTTCTCCTGTGCTTCGGCTGCGGCGAGCTTGCGGTAGGCCTCGAGCATCTCGCGGTCTTCCGGGGTGTTGATTGGGTAGTACACCTCGTCGCCATCGTCGGCGAAGCGGGAGTATTCCTTAACAATTACCGTCTTGTCCTTGACGTAATCGCGCTCCGGGTGGAAGTGGCGGAACTCGTGGATACGGGTGTACGGCACATCCGCGTCGTTGTAGTTCATCACTGGAGTGCCCTGGAAGTCGCCGGTGTTGACAACCTCCATCTCGAAGTCCAGCGTGCGCCATCCGAGCTTGCCCTCTGCGTAATCGAAGTAGCGGTCCAGCGGGCCGGTGTAGACAACCGGAGCATCCGGGGAGACAGCGCGCAGCTCGTCGCGCACCTCGAACCAGTCGGCATCGACAACGACGTCAATCTTGTCGGAGGTCACCATGTTTTCCAGCCAGGCGGTGTAGCCGTCGACAGGCAGACCTTCGTAGGTGTCGTTGAAGTAGCGGTTATTGAAGGTGTAGCGAACGGGCAGACGAGTGATGTTTCCGGCCGGCAGGTTCTTCGGGTCGGTCTGCCACTGCTTGGCGGTGTAGTGCTTGACAAAGGCCTCGTACAGCGGGCGGCCAATCAGGGAGATGGCCTTTTCCTCAAGGTTCTTCGCGTCCTGCGGATCCAGGCCATCGGTCTGATCCTTAATCAGCTGGCGAGCCTCGTCCGGGCTGTAGTACTTGCCGAAGAACTGGTTGATCAGCCCCAGCCCCATCGGGAACTGGTACGCGGTGCCCTTGTACATAGCGAACACGCGGTGCTGGTAGTCGGTGAAGTCAGTGAACTGGTTGACGTAGTCCCACACCCTCTTATTAGAGGTATGGAACAGGTGCGCACCGTACTTGTGCACCTCGATGCCAGTCTCCGGCTCTGCCTCCGAGTAGGCGTTGCCGCCGATGTGGTTGCGGCGTTCGACAACGAGCACGCGCTTACCCAGCTCATTGGCGGTCCGCTCAGCAACGGTCAAACCGAAGAAACCCGAGCCGACCACGATGAGGTCGTAGGTGTTGTCCTTGATGTCCTGTAGGGACTTCGGAGCAAATTCATTGGCAGTGGTGTTCTTTTCGCTACTCACGCCTTAAAACCTATTGCATTTCCATCCGGTTTGCGGGTGTACACGCGGGCTTTACGACGTCCACGTGAGCCCAACCCAACGTTCGTTTGGTCACATTATTTGATAATTTTCCCAAAATTAACGGGGAAACACAGATGTCTCACTAGATTTTTTTAGTCACACTGGTAACATCCTCCTCAGAATTTTCTGTTGCTTTGCAACTTTCCTTCCCTTCGACCCCGGGGTAGGCCTCGGGTCGACAACCCTGTACCCCATTTTTTTTGGAGCTTTTACCGTGCCAACTCGCCGTCGCATCAATGCCCCGTCGATGGGCCGTCGCACCTTCCTCTATGGACTGGCAGCTACTACTGCCGCAGCTCCACTAGCAACATGGGGTATTCGCCAGGCCCCTACCCTGGTTGAAAGCCCAGGCGCCGGCCCCATCGCGGCCAAGATCTCGACATCGCCGCTGGTTGACGCTGTCACGATGATGATTGACGACGCAGCCGTCGGCGCGCATGCCATTACCGATGCCCTGCACCCGCTTCGCGGATTCGTGAAGGACATCACCCGCGACGAACCGTTCTCCCAGTTCGCCCTGACCTGGCCGGGCGATGACAACCTGCAGCTTTACGTTCGCGCCGAACGCGAAGATGGCAGCTTTGGCCCGTGGTTCCACGCTGATTCTCACGGCCCGATGAATAACTCCGGACAGTCCGGCACCGAGCTGCTGTTCGTTGAGCCCACCAGGCGCGTGCAGGTGTCGACCGTCGGACTGAACCTCCTCGAGGGCCTCGATCCGCGCAACATCATTGGTATCGACAACCTTGACCCCGCCACTATCGGCGGTGGCCTGCAGGAACTCGTCAGTGCTACGGCCGCGTTGTCCCTCAACGCCGTCCAGGCAGTTTTCATCGACGGCGTAGAGCAGGTCGGCGAGGTCATTCAGCCAGTTGCGTACGAGTCGTCGATTGCTGGCGCTCCAAATGTAATCAGCCGTGCAGCGTGGGGTGCAGATGAGTCCATCCGCAGCGGTTCGAGCTCCTACAGCACCTTCAAGGGCACGTGCATCCACCACACCGCGGGTTCCAATAACTACTCAGAGTCGCAGGGACCAGCCATTGTCCGAGGCATTTACGCCTACCACGCAAAGACGCTGGGCTGGGGCGATGTTGGCTACAACGCGTTGGTCGATAAGTACGGCAACATCTACGAGGGGCGCTACGGCGGCCTGGACAAGAACATCGAAGGCGCGCACGCAGGTGGCTTCAACAACGGCACCTTCGGTATTTCGGTGATGGGCAATCACGACCAGCTGGAGATTCCGGATGCGGCCGTCACTGCACTCGGCGAGATGGTCGGCTGGCGCATGAAGGTCGGTGGCGTCGATCCGATGTCCACCGCCGCACTGACCAGCGCCGGCTACTCGAAGGCACGCTACAGCTCCGGCCAGACCGTGAACCTCCCGGCCATCTTCGGCCACCGCGACACCGGCTACACCTCATGCCCGGGCACCTTCGGCTACCAGCAGATGGATGCCATCCGCGCTGCAGCCAAAGCCAAATTTGATGGCGCTGGCGGAGCGGGCATCGCCGGCCGCTCGACGGATCCGAACAACCAGGACGGAGAGTCCGCCGGCATTCCGCCGCTTCCGGGCTCCGGCGAGTCGGGCGACAACGGCGGTTCCCTCGGAAACGTGGAAACCCCCACGCCAGGCGAGGTTCTTGGTGAATTTCTAACTGATTCCCTGCCAGCCAACCCTGCCGAAGCTACGCAGGCCTGGTTCACACCTCAGAACTAAGTCCCCGCTTATCCACAACAGGCATAACCACATCACATTTGTGGTGTAGCACCAGATCTTCGCAATCACCCAGGAGTTATTACCGTGTTTAGTCGCCGCCGCATCAATCGCCGCGCAGGTGCCAAGCAATCCTTGGTACTCGCTGCCGTGGCGACCCTTGCCCTGACACCCGTCGCCGTTGTCGGCGCAGGTGCCGCTTATGACCTCATCGAGGAAAACGGCGCCGGCCCCATCGATCCGATCGTCCAGAGCAAGTCGCTTGCAGACAGCGTCTCCGTTCTCGTCGAAGACGCGGCAATCGCAACGCAGTCGCTTGCCGACGAGGCTCATCCCAACCGCGGTGTCGTCAAGGAAATTACCTCCGATACCGAGTTTTCCCAGTTTGCACTGACGTGGGCCGGTGACCCTGATATCGCCAGCTTCGTCCGCGCCGAGCGCGCCGACGGCTCCTGGTCCGACTGGTTCAGCGTCGACCCGGACTACCCCGCTGAAGGCAATGGCAACGGCCTGAACGGAACTGAGCTCATCTACATCGAGCCAACCAAGCGTGTTCAGGTTTCCACCCACGGACTCAACATCTTCGGCCCGGGTTCCGGCGTGGATCTGAAGGACATCAAGGGCGCTGAGAAGTTGGACCTGTCCAAGCTCAACCTCGACGAAATTAATGCCGAGGGCGCCAAGAAGGCCGTGGAGGATGCAAAGGAATCCGCTACGGATGAAGCCAAGAAGGCCGTGGAGGCCGTTGACGATGCCGCTTCCGACTACCAGCAGACTCCGGATGCAGCTCCTGAGGACGCACTCGATGACCCGACGGCTCCGAGCGCTAATGACACTGCAGATTTGGACTCGCCGAACCTCCCGGTGAAGTGGACGGACATCGAGCCGGTCGCCGATGAACTGCCAATCGACCAGGTCGACGCAGTGCTAATCGACGGCCAGGCTGCTGCATCCGGCATCGACCCAATTGTGGATGCCAAAAATGTCACGGGCATGCCGAAGGTCATTACCCGTGCCGGCTGGGGTGCCAACGAAAATAACCGCTGTAAGGGCGCGGACTACGACAGCAAGCTTGTCGGTGCCACCGTGCACCACACCGCTGGCTCAAACAACTACACCGAGAGCCAGTCCGCTGGTATCGTCCGCGGCATTTACCAGTACCACGCACAGACTCTGGGCTGGTGCGACATCGGATACAACGCCCTTGTCGACAAGTACGGCAACATCTTCGAGGGCCGCTACGGTGGCCTGGATAAGAATGTCCAGGGCGCACACGCAGGTGGCTTCAACACCGGTACTTTCGGCATCTCCATGATGGGAAACTACACTTCGGTTGCTCCCAGTGAGGCTGCACTGAATTCGGTGGGCAACATGATTGGTTGGCGTCTGAAGGTCGCCGGCATCAAGCCGACCGGCCAGATTCAGATGACTTCGGGTGGCACCAGCTACTCCAAGTATGGATACGGCAAGCAGGTCACTCTGCCGACCATCTTCGCGCACCGCGATGTTGGTAACACCACCTGCCCAGGTGATGCTGGCTACGCCCAGATGGGCAAGATCCGCTCGATTGCCGAGAAGAAGTACAACAGCCTGAACAGCGGAAAGATTGACAATGAGGGCCCAGATGGCTTGATTGACCTCCTCGTTCCGCAGGATGAAAAGGGCGATAAGACCGCCGAAGACGCAGACTCGCAGTCGACCGAATCGACCGAGTCAACCGAGTCGAGCACGTCGACATCGACCACTTCGACCACTTCGGCATCCACGGGTACGTCCACGACCTCGTCCTCCGAGAAGTCCTCGAGCGCATCGAGCACCACTTCGTCGACAACGTCGAGCTCCGACTCGACCACCTCGGGCACTTCGAATACCTCGGAGCCAACCGACGCCACGAACACCAGTGACACTACTACGGCTGACTCCTCCGCACCGTCGGCAAGCGAGCAGAGCAACTCCTCCTCGCCGAGCGCATCCGACGAGCAGCAGAAGGCACAGGCTCTGGAGACAGTCTCGGGTGCACGTTCGATGCTGGCCTCGGCGCTGGGCATGCTCGGCGCACCGGGTCTGGGGCAGACCGCCGATGCCATTCTGGGTGCCGTTGGACGCTCGATTGAAAACGGCCCGTCGATTGCTGACCTGCCGGTTCTGATTGACCAGATCATCACTATCAATGAGCAGAACGACCTGGCTGCCGAATGGCGCCAAGTTTCCGAGGAAATGGGCTCCGTTCTCGGTTATGCAATGTCCGGTATCCAGAGCGGTTCTACGGTGGCGAACAATGCTGGCCAGGCCGATGCCCTGCGCTACGTGAAGTTCTCCAACGGCGTAATCACCGACTCCGACACCACCGGCGCTCACGCTATCTGGGGCAAGATTGCTGATGAGTGGGCCCGCCAGGGCTTCGAGGTCGGCAAGCTGGGCGCTCCGACGAAGACCCAAGTGGTCGATGGAAACATCGAGCGCGCTGAGTTCCAGAACGGTTCGATTACCTTCGACCGCACCACCGGCGAAGTCAAGACCGAGCTGAAGTAAACGCTGCAGTAAACCTGAAGCAGACGCTGTCGAGCGCTGGGTGAGCTAGCTGCGCGGGGAAACCGCGAGGTTAGCTAGAACCAGCGCTCCAGCACACGAGCAACACCGTCATCATCATTGGTGGCGGTGATTTCGTCTGCAATCTCCTTGACGTTGTCAGCCGCATTGCCCATGGCCACACCCGTGCCCGCCCACGACAGCATCTCGATATCGTTCGGCATGTCACCGAAGCAGACCACATCTTTCGCGGTCGCTCCGACCAGTTCAGACACGTATTCCAGCCCGGCGCGCTTAGTCACGCCCGGCGCGGACACCTCCAGCAGCCCGTCCGGCATGGAGTAGGTCACGTGCGCCAGGCTCGTGTCAATTACGGGGGCGACCAGCTCATATAGCTGGGCACTATTCACATCTGAGTTTCGCAGCAAGAGCTTCGTCGCGGGTTCTGACAACACTGCCTCTTCAGCAAGCTCACCGTGCTCATCCGATTCCCAAGCATGGTCATAGGACGGCGCCACCACAAAAAGCTCATCGATGGCGTCATTCGCCGATGTCCCAGCGCGCTCTGCCGCAATGCCGATTCCACCGATGGATCGCGTCGCTTCGCGCGCATGCTTGACGACGTATCGCAGCGTCTCCGGCTTCAGTGTGTTGGCGGCAACCACTTCATCACGGCCGGAGTCGTAAATCACGGCGCCATTGGCACACACGCACAACGGCTGAACCGGCAGCTGCTCGAGCACTGGTTGCAACCACCGAGCCGGCCTTCCCGTAGCCAGTACCAACGGGGTTCCGCGGCGTAGCATTCGCGTGACGGCCTGTCGCAGGCGGGGAGTTACCCGCTCCCGAGAGTCAATGAACGTTCCGTCAATATCCGAAGCTACGAGTAGTGGATGTAGTCTCTCGGTCACTTCGAACTACTTGCCGTCCTCACTGTTGTCATCTTCACCGTCATCGCAGAACCGGTCATGCAACAACTGCAGCGTTGCAGCTACTCCCCCATGCTCGACAGTGTCAATTACCCAATCCGCGTTCTTCAGCAGCGCCCAGTCCGCATCGGCCATAACTACCGGCATGCCGACACGCTGTGTGGCTTCCTCAAAGTTCGAGCGACCGGCAAAAAGAATCGCGGTTTCTTCCTTGCGAGCCTGCTTGCGCAGCGTGCTAACCACCGCATTTGTGACGTCCAGCTTGCTGGCGCCCTCCGGAAGTTCCACGACCTGCAGATCAACCGACTCCAAAGCCGATAGATTCGGCTTATCTCCCGACTCGTGCAGAACAACGATTGTGGCTCCGACATCACCGAGCTGCTGCAAGGCCTTGATAGTTTCTTCGCTAATTGTGCCCGCGTCGTCGGCAAGCGATGCGGGGTAATCGAAGATAAACGTCTCCGGCTGAGCGGTGATGAGCCTGTTCAAGCGTTGTGGAAGCTTGTCGCGAATCATCATCGACTGGCCGATAAGACGGTAAACGGTCTGCTGCGTCTGTTCGACACCAGAGGCGGAGGCCTTCTCTAGCTGCACGTACGCTTCGCGGAACGTCACGCGCATCGAATCCGTGGCAGTACGCACGGACTCCTTGCTCTCCTTGGCACCGGCGACGACATCATCAGCCATCTGTTCCACAGACTGACGGAACTGCGCCAACAGGGCGGTCGTTTGCTCCCTTCGGCGAGCAGACTCCGCGCTCATCGTTTGCGAGGCATCGAGGAACTGTTGCCTGGTCTGATCGCCGAACTCACGCGCGCTATCGCCGAATTCACGCGCCGACTCGGCTAGCTTTTCCTTGAATGCAGCCAGGTCACCGCGCAAATGACGGATACGCTGGCGCTCTTCTTCGACTTTCAGGTCCTCTGCCTGGGCCTCTTCGAAAGTCGGTGCGCCACCGCCAAGACGAGCCGGCACCCAGTAGGCGCCCTCCGGCAGGGGACCTTCTTCAGCTGCGTACTCGTCCCAGAGCTGGCGGACGCCCTGGTCCATGATTTCGTGTAGTTTTTCGGTGGCTTCTGCCGGATCCCCCTCCGGAGTCCACGGTGGCAAAACCGTAATGTGAATCGGAGTATTGCTGCGGCCGAGATGCTTGGGGTGCCCCTTCGTCCACACGCGCTGGGATCCCACAATCAGCACTGGGATGATGGGCTTGCCGGTACGCTGCGCCATACGCACCGCACCGGACTTCAGATTCTTGACTTCAAAGCTGCGCGAGATAGTCGACTCCGGGAAGATACCTACCAACTCGTCGTTTTCCAGCTTCGCGCAGGCCTCTTCGAAAGACTTGGAGCCGTCAGTGCGGTCGACCGGAATGTGCTTACAAGCACGCATGATTGGTCCTGCGATCGAATGGTCGAAGACTTCCTTTTTCGCCATAAAACGGACAAAACGGCGGTGCTTGCGGAATGGAAGACCGACATAGGTGAAGTCCATGTATCCGGTGTGGTTAGTAACGAGAACGGCACCAGAGTCTTTCGGCACGTTTTCCCAGCCCTTAACGGTGAACTTCAAACCTTGGGCAAAGAAGACGGTGCGCGCCAATCCGATAATCGTTAAGTACACAGGATCCTTGAACATGGCCTTTACTCTACAATCTTTCGCACCCCTTAGCGGGGCAATATGTACTGGTATCTGAGACTCGTGAATAAATGTCGTTACAGGCTCATATTCATGTGTAAATCCGAGCGTAGCTCCAGTCATCGCCCCTCAAATACACCACACGCCCGCCGTGCACCCATTGCCCACCCATCAGCCATCTTTGGCACCCCCATTATGGGGGATTCTATCGCCAACTGACTTTCATTCTAAAAGTAGTAAATCTCTATTAACATAGCCATCTACCTGCGGAAAATCGGACAACATTACTGGCGCGATTTTCTTGGCTTTTTGCCCCATTATTTATATCTACGTAACCGTAGGTTAGCGCTCGCAAGTAGGCGAATTTTTGGTAACGTGAGCCGTGAGCCGAGAAACTCTCTTCGACGAATAAACAACGCCCCCACCGGGAAGGATTGGAAAATGTCGTCCTCTTCATCTCTCGCCCCATCTGCAGTTCTGAACAAGGAACAGCATGAAAAGACCTGGGAGAAATTCGGTACCGAGCAATACGACGTCGTCATTATCGGCGGCGGTTCTGTAGGCGCTGGCGCTGCACTCGATGCCGCAACCCGTGGTTTGAAGACTGCGGTCATTGAAACTCGTGACTTCGCAGGCGGTACCTCTAGCCGCTCCTCCAAGATGTTCCACGGCGGTCTGCGCTACCTGCAAATGTTGGACTTCCGCCTGGTAGCTGAATCCCTGCGCGAGCGCGAACTGTCCATGTCGCATCTGGCACCGCACCTGGTTAAGCCACTGCGCTTCGTCTTCCCTCTGACTCACCGCGTATGGGAGCGTCCGTTCATGGCATCGGGCTTCTTCCTTTACGACGTCATGGGTGGCGCCAAGCAGGTTCCGATGCAGAAGCACTACTCCCGCAAGGGAACCCTGAAGCAGGCTCCGGGCCTGAAGGAAGATGCCGTGGTCGGCGGCGTTCGCTACTACGACACCTTGGTTGACGATGCCCGTCACACCATGACCGTTCTGCGCACCGCTGCTCACTTCGGCGCTGACGTCCGTACCTCCACCCAGGTTGTCGACTTCGTGAAGGAAGGCGAGCGCATCGTCGGCGCGAAGCTCCTTGACACCGACACTGGCGCGACCACTACTATCCGCGGCAGCGTTTTCGTCAACGCCACCGGCATTTGGTCCGATGAGATTGAGAAGCTGGCTGGCGTCACCGGCAAGTTCCGCGTCCACACCTCCAAGGGTGTCCACATTGTTATTCCGAAGTCCGCTCTTGAGGGCTCGGTGGCAATGACCTTCGTGACTGAGAAGTCCGTCCTGTTCGTTATCCCGTGGGGTGAGTACTGGATTATCGGTACCACCGACACCGACTGGACCATGAACCTGGCCAACCCAGCGGCTACCCGCGCTGACATCGACTACATCCTCGATCACGTCAACGCCAAGGTTCGCCGCCCAATTACTTACGACGACATCGTCGGTGTCTACTCGGGTCTGCGTCCACTGGTGGAAGGCGACTCTGACTCCACCACTAACCTCTCCCGTAACCACGCTGTTGCCCACGTTGCCCCGGGCATGGTTTCCGTCGCAGGCGGTAAGTACACCACCTACCGCGTCATCGGTGCTGACACCATCGACGCTGCAGTCCAGGATGTCCCGCGCAAGGTACCGGAGTCCGTCACTGCAGATGTCCCGCTGCTCGGCGCTGATGGCTACCACGCACTGAACAACCAGAAGCCAGCGCTGGCCAAGCAGTTCGGTATCACCGAGAAGCAGGTCGAGCACCTGCTCAACCGCTATGGCTCCCTCATCTACGAGGTTCTGGCTCCGGCAGCCGAGGACAAGTCCCTGCTCGAGCCTCTGGAGGCCGCTGAGCAGTACATGCGCGCTGAGGTTCTCTACGCAGTGACTCACGAAGGCGCAATGCACCTTGACGACATTCTGGAGCGCCGCCTGCGTGTCTCCATGGAATACGCACACCGCGGCGTAGACAGCGCCCGTGCTGCAGCAGAACTGGTTGCCCCAGCTCTGGGTTGGGACAAGGACACGATGGAGAAGGAGATTAAGGTCTTCATCGAGCGTGTCGAAGCAACTCTGGCAGCTGAGCATGAGCTGACTGACAAGGCCGCTAACGAGATTGCCTCTCACGCAGTGGAGACTCGCGCAGACGTCGACGTCAGCCTCGACCGCTAGTTCATTTCCCACCCTCCCCTAGGTGGCCATACGAGTTAGCTCTTGAATGGCCACCAGCGCTGTAGCCACAACGAAATAGCTTCCTTCTTGGAAAACGGCTTCGCACTTCAAAGGGCTGATGGGGTCGAAATAAAAGTGCCGGCGAAAAATAGTTTCTCGCCGGCACTTCTTATACCTAAAGAATTCTACGTTGCAAGATTCATCGTGGCCTTGCCCGGTCACGACTCACAGAGAGTTTCTACATCTCATGGAGACAATCACAGGATCCCAGGCATTTTTCTGGGAGTTTTTCGGAACCGCCATTCTGATGCTTCTCGGTAACGGAGTCTGTGCCTCTATCAACCTCCGGACAACCCGCGCTGCAAATGCAGGCTGGTTGGGCATTGCCTTCGGTTGGGGTATGGCCGTTTTCGCTGGTGCATCTATTGCCGACGTATCCGATGGGCACTTGAACCCAGCGGTAACCGTCGCCCTGGCAGTCAAAGGCAGCCTGTCCTGGAGTCTGGTCCCCTACTATGCCGCAGGTCAGCTGTTGGGCGCATTCGTAGGTGCAATCCTGGCATGGGCCGCATTTAAGCAGCTGTTCGATGCCAATGGCGTCGACGACAACGGCAACCCAACAAATGCGAATGCCGAAACTGGCGGCAACTTCTTCACCGCGCCGGTTCACCCAAATAACTTTTGGAATGCCGTCACCGAGTTCATCGCGACCTTCGTTCTGCTCGCATTCATCCTGTTTGGCCCGGCCGGCGGCGAGCTCGGCCCGCTGACCTACTTCGGTGTCTCGTTCATCATTGTGTCGATTGGTCTTTCCCTTGGTTCCCCGACCGGATACGCCATCAACCCTGTTCGTGACCTCGGCCCCCGTTTGGCCTACGCTTTTGTGCTCCCGATTAAAGGCAAAGGCGATGCGAACTGGTCATATGCATGGGTCCCGATTGTCGCACCGATGCTGGCAGCCGTGGCTGCAGGCGCTCTTGCCTTTGCCATCGGATAACGGGAATATGAGAGTCATCGCACAATAAAATAGCGCAAGCCTGAAAACTCACATTTACACACAATTTCGCTAGGAGTATCCCCCATGATGCACAGCAAATACGTCCTCGCCATTGACCAGGGAACCACTTCCACCCGCTGCATCATCTTCAACCATGACGCAGAGATCGTCACTGTTTCTCAGATGGAGCACAAGCAGATTTTCCCAGAAGAGGGCTGGGTCGAGCACGACGCTCAAGAGATTTGGACGAACACTAGGCGCGTAGTCAGCGAGGCGCTCGCAGACCTCGACCTGCCTTCTGAGGATGTTGAAGCAATTGGCATCACCAACCAGCGCGAAACCACTGTCGTCTGGGATAAGAACACTGGTGAACCCATTTACAACGCCATCGTCTGGCAGGACACCCGCACCAATACAATCTGCAAGGAACTCATGGGAGATGAGGGGCCGGACCGCTGGCGTGAGACCACGGGTCTGCGTATCAACTCTTATCCAGCCGCACCGAAAGTACGTTGGATTCTTGACAACGTAGAAGGTGCCCGCGAAAAGGCCGAGGCTGGCGACCTGCTCTTTGGCACCATCGACACTTGGCTGCTGTGGAACCTTACCGGTGGCGCAGAAGGCGACAACGGCGAAGCTGCAATCCACGCAACCGATGTCACCAACGCTTCTCGCACTCTCTTGATGGATCTCAAGACTCTGGAGTGGGACGAGGACATTTGCCGAGAGATCGGTATTCCGATGTCGATGCTGCCGGAGATTCGACCGTCGGTAGGCGACTTTGGACGCGTCCGTGCCCGCGGATCCCTTGCTGGGCGGCCGATTACTGGCATCCTCGGCGACCAGCAGGCTGCCATGTTCGGTCAGGGATGCTTCAACGAAGGCGACACCAAGAACACCTACGGCACTGGCCTGTTCATGCTTATGAACACCGGCGAGAACCCGAAGTGGTCCGAGCATGGCCTCATCTCCACTGTCTGCTACCAGGTCGAGGGAGAGAAGCCTGTTTACGCTCTCGAGGGTTCTGTCTCCATGGGCGGGGCACTTGTCCAGTGGCTTCGTGACGAGCTGCAGATGATTCCAAATGCCGCTTCCATCGAGAACAAGGCAAAGAGTGTCAAGGACAACGGTGGCGTGTACATCGTGCCGGCCTTCTCTGGTCTCTTCGCTCCTCGTTGGCAGCCAGACGCCCGTGGCGTCATCGTCGGTCTGACCCGCTTTGTCAACCGCAACCATATCGCCCGCGCTGTGCTGGAAGCCGCTGCGTACCAGACCCGAGAGGTTCTTGACGCCATGGTCGCAGAATCTGGCACGGACATTACGACGCTGAGCGTCGATGGCGGAATGACCATGAACGAATTTCTCATGCAGTTCCAGTCTGACATCCTGGACGTAGCAGTCACGCGTCCGAACAATATCGAGACCACGGCGCTTGGCGCCGCCTACGCTGCCGGTCTTGGTGTTGGCTTCTGGTCGAGCTTGGATGAGGTCAAGGCTCACATCACAATCGGTGGAAAGAGGTCTTGGCGTAGTGATTAAGAAATCGCTGTCACAGATAAGAGACT
>ERZ1031329.94-NODE-94-length-27290-cov-26.083275_pt1 | contig 27290 bp, 23 predicted proteins | sample MGYA00518053_ERZ1031329 | MGnify/ENA primary metagenome ERZ1031329 (study PRJEB33718, sample SAMN03159840) | human skin metagenome | collected 2014-02-25 | study: EMG produced TPA metagenomics assembly of the PRJNA266117 data set (Human skin bacterial metagenome... | reverse complement strand
ACTTCATACCGAGCCGAAAGCACAAACGGCTACACCACTACACAGGACTTGACCCGGTTTTCAGGCCCCAAGCAATGATCCGAACGGGACAAAACTCGATGGCCTCATCATCTCGAACCGGGAAGGCTCGAACAAACTTATCTACCTGATCCGCAGCCTCGACTCGATTCCGGTTTGCAGCGGGGACACCTCGGGGTTCGACGACGGTTCGCGCCGCCAAGGAGAGCCTTGCCGGATGGATTGCCGAGAGGGACAACGAGGGAGACAACACTGGCGAGGGTGCAGACTTGGTTGAACCACGCTCGTTTCAGATGATCGGCCCATGTGCGATTTGTGCCGCGCCCAAGGCAACCGAATTGGCTCGAAGTTCGGTGGAGCGTGGAGCTTGCCGAGAGGCAGGAAGAGGCGGAAGCGGAATTTCCTGACTTCCCGTTCTAAGGAGCGCTCCTGCTCACGTCATATAATTGACGTCTGTCGTGTAACCGGAGTCGGAACCCGGTGTAACCGGGGTGTAGCCACGAACCCGCTACAACTGGTCGGGAAGTTTACTGAAAGCTCCAAGCAGCGGTTTTACACCTAAGCTAACTCGTCCCATTCGGTGTCGACGAGCACGTGGCCGCCGCTGTCCATGGCGACAGGCGGCAGCACTTCCACCGGCGGCAGGCCGTACGACATGAGCATGCGGGCGAAGGAGCGGTGGCTGGGGCTGCGCTCGTCGATAAGCTCTTCCGCTTCCATAATCACCTGCTCTGTGACGACGGTGAGGCCGCGCCAGAAGTCGTCGCGGCTGCCGCTGTAGGTGAACGCTATGTAGCGGGTGGAGGCGTCCTCGACGGTGCCGAAGGTGTAGTCGCAGCCCGGCTCGAGGGCGTCGGCGGCGTGCAGCTTGGCTACCTGGAGCAGGGTGAGCAGAGGGTTGTCGCGTGGGTCGATGAGCACGAGGAACTCGGCGGGAGCGTCGCTGCCGCGCCAATGGTCGACTTCGGCGCGAAGCATGCCGGCGGTCATGTTGGGGTTCGAGTTAGCGATCATCGGCGGTCACCTTCCACTGCGGCGGGATGCGGAAATTGCCATCGCCCAGATGGTGGTCCTTCCAGTTCGCAATTGCGCGTGTCCAGCGGCCCGGATCGGTTTCTTTCCAGCTGTGGTCGCGTTCGATGGAAAGGTGCGCGTCCAGGAGGCGGGTGGTCGCGTCGGTGACGTCGTCGGCCAGGGTGTGGGCGAAGTCGCCGTCGAACAGCTGGTCAGCCCAGCGAATGAACGGTAAGAACAGCGGGTCAGCGAAGTCTTCGCACGGCGGGTCGATGACAGTCCCGTCCGGGAGGTACACGTAGTCGATGACGTGCTGGTTTTGCGCCATTTCCGTCTCCGCAATGTCCATCAGGCGGATCAGGCGCGACGTGTTCAGTATCAGCGCTCCGTCGAACTCTTCGCCGTCCACGCGTGTGATCCAACCGGCATTGACCAATCGCTCGATACATCCCTTGAGCGGATAGTTGGGTTCGCGCCACCAGGGACGCTCGTAGGCCTCCTCCGGGATGTAGTGGATCATCCCGATGCACCCGCGGCGGAAGTTCCCGTGGCGATCAATGATCTCGCCGGTGTAGTCATCGGCGTATTTGCTCACATGTGCGAGGGCCGTTTTGTCTTGGTACTCCAGTGATGGGGTCATCACCTGCATCACTGCGTCAGAAAGTATTCCTCCCAAATGGTTCTCCTTTGAATCCGTCGTTTTTCTAGACCGATCAGTACGGTAAGCAGGTTCGCAGGAATTGTCAAGAACATATGTTCGACATAGTAGGTGCCGGCAGGAGAACTTGTTGACACGTCACCATGGCGCGCGTAGCATCACTCTCGTTCCATAGTTGACCCATCAACAAAATTCGAAGGAGACAATCATGCAGACCGGTACCTACACTCTCGACCCCGCCCACTCCTCCATCGGCTTCACCGTGCGCCACGCCATGGTGACCAAGGTCCGCGGCGAGTTCACCGACTTCGACGCAACCGTGACTATCGCGGAGGAGCCGTCCGCAAGCACCGCTTCCGGCACCGTGCGCACCGCGAGCGTGGACACCCGCAACGCCGACCGCGACGCACACGTGCGCGGCGAGGACTTCTTCGCCGTCGAGCAATACCCGGAGATGACCTTCACCGCCACCAGCTTCGACGTCGACGCGCAGGGCAACGGCACTGTCACCGGCGACCTGACCATCAAGACCACCACCAAGCCGGTCACCTTCGACGTCGAGACCTTCGGCGTCGAGGAGGACCCGTTCGGCAACACCCGCCTCGGCTTCGAGGCCCGCACCACCATCAACCGCAGTGAATACGGCATCGACTTCCAGGCGCCGCTGAACTCCGGCGGCATGCTGGTCAGCGAGAAGGTGGGCATCGAGATCGAGGGCTCCGCGATCAAGCAGTAGCTTCTCGACGAGCACTCCGCTCCCCCACCCACTAGAATTTCAGTCTGTGCTGAGCAGGAAAACCTTCATGTCCGCCACGGCAGTGGCGGGCTTTTCTGCGTTGGTGGGGTGTGCCGGCCCGCGGGGCACCACAGGCATAACTGTGACGGAGACGGCGACCACGACGGTCCGTGAGACGGTGACGGCGTATCCCGGCCCGGAGCGCTACGCGGGCCGGGTGCCGCAAGCGTTCGGGACTTCACTGCGCGGCATCGTGGAGACGGTGCCGGTGACCCCGGGCAGGCGCACGATTGCGCTGACCTTCGACGCCTGCGGCGGGCCGAGTGGTTCGGCCGTGGACCAGGGGTTGATAGACGCGCTGCGCGAGCATGCCGTGCCCGCAACGCTGTTTTTGAGCGCCACCTGGATCGACGCGAACCCGGAGGCGACGCGGAACTTGGCGGCGGATCCCCTGTTCCGCCTGGAAAACCACGGCACTCGCCACCTGCCGCTAAGCGTCAACGGCCAGGCGGCTTACGGCATCGCGGGCACTGCGACGCCTGCGGAGGCCATCGCGGAAATCGACGGCAACAGGGCGCTGCTGGCGGAATACGGGGTGGATTCGACGTGGTTTCGCTCAGGCACGGCCCACTACGACAACGTCGCCGTCCACATCGCCCGCGAGCGCGGGGTACAAATCGCGGGCTATTCCGTCAACGGCGACGCTGGGGCGACTGCGGCGGCGGGCCATGTGGCGTCGGCAATCAGGCATGCCCCTGACGGGGCGATCGTGCTGGCGCACATGAACCACCCCACCTCGGGCACCGGGCCTGGCGTGCGCCACGCGCTGGAGCAATTGCCTAGCGACGAGGTCCGGTTCACGTTCCTCGACGGGAGCAGGCCCTAGAACTCAGCCGGCATGATCAGCCAGGCCACGCCGTAGGCGAGCAAGCCCGGGAACACGCCCATGAGAACGAGCAGGATAAAGACCACGCGCACCGCGGTGGCGTCGACGCCAAGGTACTGGGCGATGCCGCCGCAGACGCCGGCGATGTACTTGTCGGTCATGGAACGCTCGAGGCGCTTCGGGGAGTTGCCGGGGTTGATGTTCTGCGGGTTGTAGGGGTTGGACATTGCGGGGTCCTTTCATCCAAGGGGTTCTGTACCTCCCATCCAACCCCTGCCGGCGAAATCCCGCAAGGACAATTGTCGACGAAAGTGACTGTTAAAGCTGGTTAGTTGGCAGATCCTCGGCAGCGAGCACGTCGGTGAAAAACTCGCTGATTTTGTCGGCGCGGTCCGCGTCCAGGTGGTCGAAGATGAGGCGGCGCACGGTCTCCACGTGGTCCGGCACGGCCTCTTCGAGGTGGGACATGCCTTGGTCGGTCAGGGTCACCAGCACGCCGCGGGCGTCGCCGGGGCACTTCTTCTTGGTGAGCAGTCCGCGCTTTTTCATGCGCGTGACCTGATGAGAGGCGCGCGAGCGGTCCCAGCCGAGTTCTTCGCAAAGCTCGCGCAGGCGCAGCGTGCGGTCTTGCGCCTCCGACAACGCGACGAGCACGGAAAACTCCGGCGAAGAGATGTCGCCGCCTGCTTGGAGGCGATCGTCAATCGTGCGCGAGATCTTGGTAAACCCCGCGAGCATCAGCCGCCACAGTTGCTGTTCTTCGTCATCGAGCCACCGCGGTTGTGCATTCATACGGGCAGATCCTAGCCGATGGGTCCGGTTTTCAGCTCGTCCATGGAGTACGTGCGCGCCGCGGCGACACGGTCGAAGCGCTGCGGGAAACAGGTCAGTACCAGCACCTGCGAGGACTTCCCCACCTGGGAAAACAGCGAGTTCATGCGGGCGAGACGCTCCGGGTCGGTGGCGCCGAGGGCGTCGTCGACCACCACGGGCACCGGCGTTGTTTCGCCGGAGGCGGTGACTAGGTCAGCGATGGCGAACCGGGTGAGGATGGCCAGCTGCTCCTTCGTGCCGCCGGAGAGCTGGTCCAGCGGCACGCTCACCCCGTCGACGGTGCGCTCGGTGACGGTGAGATCGTCGCCGAAGTTGAAGTCCACGGTAGGTCCGAACAGCACGCGGGCGCGGTTGCGGATCGCTTCGTTGAACGGCGCGGTGTAGCGGGCGCGGGCGGCGTCGCGGTGGGCGTGCATCGTCTCGCGCAGCAAGCGCACCGCGTCGGCGCGGCGGGTGGTGCGGGCCAGCTCGGTCTCCGCGGCATCGAGCTCCGCGGCCGCGCGGTCCGCCTTCTCAGCGGCGCCGGCGGCGATCTCAATGCGGCCGGTCAGCTCGGTGATGCGGTTTTTCGCCTCGGCCTGGCGCTTCTCCAGGTTCTGCAGGCGAGTCTTCGCGCCCTCGAGCATCTGCTGGGCGATCTCCGGGTCGGCAGCCGCGAGCTCGGCGGACAGCGCCGCGTGCGCCTCGTTGGCCTCGCGCTCCTGCTCGCTGGCCGATTCGAGGGCGCTCTCGAGCGCAGTTCTCGGTGCGTTGTCCTCGGCGTGTGCCAGCTCGTCGGCGGCGTGGCTCGCCTCGGCCTGCTTCGCCTCCAGTTTGGTCTGCACGACGGTCAGCTCGCTGGCGGCGGTACGGTCGGCGTATGGCTTGAGCGCGGCATCGGCGGAATCGACATCCTTCTCCGCTTTGTCCAGCGCCTTTTGCGCGTCCTTCACGGCCAGCTCCGCGGCCTGTTCGGTGTCGGGCAACTCGGCGCCGTCGAGAAGCTCGGCGAGCTCCTCGATCTGGGTGGTGAGGCGGTCGCGCTCGGCCGCGAGCTCGTCGGCGTCGGTGCCGGCCAGCGCGTCGTCGCGGCGCTGGCGGGCGGACTTCGCCTCTGCCTCGTGCGCCTTGCTGGCGTCGCGGGCGGCGCGGGCCTCGTCGACGTCCGCGCAGCCCAGCTTGGACAGCAGGCTGGAAAGGGCGCCCTCGGCCTTTTCCACAGCGCGGCGGGGGTCCTCCGACCCCTGGGCGGCGCGGAAGACCACATCGAAGTCGTCGAGGGTGAGGCGCGTGCCTTCGTAGACGGCGACGGACTCGGTGCCGTCCACGCCCACGCTTTCGCCGTCGACCTGGATGGTCTTGTTCTCGGCGGTGATCTCCAGCTTGGCGGAGGCTGCCTCGCGCAGGCGGCGCTGCAGGGTCAGTTCACTTTCGGCCTTCTCCAGCTTGCGCACGTCCGCGTCCGTGACCTGCAGGGCGGGGGCGTTCTTGAGCAGGGTTGCGTAGGCCTCGTCTGCTTTGCTGATGAGGGTGAGCTGGTCGGTGACGACCGTGAGGCGCCGAGAGGCACGCACGTGGTCGCGGACGTTTTCGGCGCCGCGCAGGGTGGTGCGAGCGGTGGCGAGGCGGGTTTTCGCCTCCTCGACCTGCGCCGTCAGCTCGGTAATCTTCTCGCGTTCGGCATCGCGCGCCTTCTGCGCCGGCGCGAGGGCGGCCTGCAGGTTCTTTTCCTCCTCGCGCAGCTTGGCCACGCGCTCGGAAAGCGCGACGCGCTCGGCGAGGTCCTGCTCGGCGCGCTTCCTGGCGACGGTGGCGCGCTCGAGCTGCTCGGTCGCAGCCTTAGCTTTCTCCGCGAGCTGGCTGGCGTGGGCGAACTCGGCCTCGCGCCCGGCGAGCTCCTCGTGGGCCTGCGGCAGCTCCGTGTCCACCGCGCGGATTTCGTCTTCGCGGCGGGCCACCTCGTCGACAAACGTGGCCAGCTGCTGCACCTCGGCCTCGGCGGCGCGGAGGGTGTCGCGGGCGGCGTCCACGGCGTCGGACTTGGCGGTGAAGGAGGCTTTGGGCTTGGGCGGGGTCGCGGCCGTCCAGTAGCGGGCGTACTCCGCCTCGATGGCGGCCATAAGCTCGGTGTCTTCCTCGCCGGAGCGCTCGGTGCCATTCTCCGTGTCGAGGGCCTGGGAGATGGACGGGATGCCGGCGGCGGCGATGCCCGGGTCCAGCTCGCCCTGGCGCAGGAACAGAGTCTTGGCCAGGCTGGTGTCCATCTGTTCGGCGATGATGCGGGCGAGCTCATCGTCCGCCTGACGGCCGGTGAAGTTCTTGTGCACCGGCGAGAGGATCTCCAGCTCTGAAAGCTTGCCCTTGAGCCAGCGCTTGTGGATTCTAAAGGTAGTCTCCCCCACCGTCGCGGTCATGGTGACCTCGGGGGACGCGTCGCGGCCGACCGGGGCGAAGATCTTGATCTTCTTGCCGCCGGCGGAGTGGCGCTCCTGCAGCACGGTGTCGATGGCGTCCAGGATCGTGGACTTGCCGGCCTCGTTCTGGCCGTGGATGACAATCACACCGGTATCCGGCAGGTCACGCAGCTCCAAGTGCTCGATGGCGCGGAAGTTGTCGATGACAAGGTCATGGATGCGCATGGTCTAGCCCACCTCCTTGGACAGGCGGAACAGCAGGTTCACGGCGTCGCGGGCAGTGGCGTTGTCCTCGGCCGCCTGGCCGATCAGCTCGCGCATCGCGTCCTGGGCGAAGCCGGTTAAGGGCAGGTTTTCCAGCTCTTCATCGTCGGGTTCGAGGTGCAGGCTCATCAGCCGCTCGCGCGGGTAGAGCGCCGCGAAGACCGGCTCGAGCTCGCCCAGTTCGCGCTCGAGGGTGCGCGTGTCCTCCAGACCGAGGGTGCCGGAAAGCGCGTACTTGATCACGGTGCGGTCCTTCTCCTGGTAAGCCTTGAGCTCCTCGACCACCTCGGCCACGTCCTCGGCGCCGGCGACCTCCCAGAAGCGGGCCTCGAACGTCCAAGCGCCGACCGGGACCTTCTCCACCGAGACGTCGGCGCGCCCGCCGCTTTTGTCCACGGTGATCACCAGCGCGTTGCCGGAATCCACCTCGCCGCCGGCCACGCCAGGGGTGCGGTCGAAGTAATCCGTGGTTTCCGGCGCGCCGGAGTACCAGATCCGCTCCGAGGCCGACAGCGCCGCGGTGGAGTGGGTGTCCCCCAGGGCGACGTAGTCGATCGTGCCCTGGTCGATGGCGGTGTCGAGCGAAGCAACGTCGATAAGCGAATGCGCCTCCTCTTCCCCGAAGCCCTCCACGGCGCCGTGGCCGACGAGGATGCGGATCGCCTCCGTCGGCTCTAGGTCGCGGATTGCCTTGGCACACAGGTCCTCCGAGGCGTGCTTGGTTAACAGCGGGGCACCCACCACCTCGACGCCCTCGCGCACGACCACAGGAGTAGAGTCCGCGAGCACCGTGACGCCTTCGAGCCCCTCGGTGCGCTGGAAGATACTGTCCGCCACCAGCGGGTCGTGGTTGCCGGGAAGCAGGTAGACCGGCACGGGCAGTTTGCGCAGCGCCTCCAGCGCGCGGCCGAGTGTGGTCGGCTCGAGCGAGTTGTGCTCGAACACGTCGCCGGCCACCACGATGAATTCGGCGCTGCGGTCCTGGGCTATCTCCCCCAGGCGGGTGACGGCGCGGAGGCGTGCGTCGTCGAAACGCGACTGCGCTTCGAGCGACAAGAATTTTCGGCGCATGCCTAACTGCAGGTCGGAGGTGTGGATGAAGGTGGTGTGCGTCATGTCTTATACACCTACCACCGCGGCCGACACGCCAGCGCAAACGTTCGAACACACGAGCTAACGGGTGAGTTCGTCGTAGAGATCTTCGATGTCCGCCACGGCGCGCAACTGGTCGATGTTGGTGAACGACACGGTCTGCATCGCGCGGTGGAGCAGGTCGATGTCGGAGTCTTCGATCATCGGCGCCACCTTCGGACGCGGCAGTTCTGGAAGCTCGCGGCCGGACCAGAAGTACTCCGAACCGGGCTCGGCGTTTTCCCTGGCCAGGTCATCCGCCTGGTTGCGCTTCCGGTTTTCCAGCTCCTCCAGGCGCAGCCCGCGCATGGTGAAGATGACGCTCGGGTCCTTATCTATGAGCTCCGCGGTGCGCTGCGCCACGGCGACGGCGTGCTTGCACACGGCCGCGCCGTCCGGGCAGTCGCAGTGGAAGGTGACTTCCTGCGGAGTTCTGCACAGCAGAATCTCCAAGACATCCTCGGCGAGCGTGCCAGCCTTCGCCGCGGCGATGGACCCTGGCGCCCGCACGATCGCGCTGGTGGCCTCGCGGATCTCCTCGGCGTGGCGCCGCGGCAAGTACATAGCCACCCGGAACGGGTCATTCTGGCTGCCCACCACCGCCGCGCGCACACCGTGGGACACCGCCTGCAGCTCCACCACATGCCCGCGGGCGGCGTACTCCGCACCGCGCTTCGCCCGGCCCACGTCCGTCTGGCGCACCGCGGCGTTGTAAATGGTCATCGCCGCGGGCGACAGCGACCGCGGACGGAACGCGGAAATCTCCGCGCCACCGGTTTCCGCCGCGCTGGACACACGTTTGCGCGCGCCGAAGTTGGCGTAGATGACGTTGTTTTCCTGCGGGCGCTTCTTCTCAGTCATTTTGCCCCCTGTAACTGATCAATTGGGCGAGCTCCTCGGTTCCCAGCTCGGTGATCCAGCCCTCGCCCTGGCCCACCACGGCGCCGGCGAGCTGGGTCTTGCCGTCCAGAATGTCCTGGATGGATTCCTCCATCGTGCCGCGGGTGATGATCTTGTACACCGTGACGTTCTTCTCCTGCCCGATGCGGAACGCGCGGTCCGTGGCCTGGTTTTCCACCGCCGGGTTCCACCAGCGGTCCAAGTGGATGACCATGGACGCCGCCGTCAGGTTCAAGCCGGTGCCACCGGCTTTCAGGCTGAGGATCATCGCGCGCGGCCCGTCCGGCTGCTGGAAACGCTCCACCATCGCGTCGCGCGCGGATTTGCCCACGCCGCCGTGGAGGAACGGCACGTCCTCGCCGAGGCGCTCGGACAGGTAGGGCTTCAAAATGTCGCCGAACGCCTTGTACTGGGTGAAAATCAGCACACGCTGGTCGGACGCGGCGGCTTCTTCGAGCAGCTCCATGAGCTTTTCCACCTTGCCGGAGCGGTGGCGGCCTTTGTCGGTGACCGCGGAGCCGTCGCCAAGAAAGTGCGCTGGGTGGTTGCACACCTGCTTAATGCGGGTGATCGTGGCCAGCACGAGCCCCTTGCGGGCAATCCCCTTGCGCTCGTCCAGCTCCGCCTGTGTGCTGTCCACCAGCGCCTTGTACAGCGCGGCCTGCTCCGGCGTCATGTCCACGGCGATGACGTGCTCGGCCTTGTCCGGCAGGTCCGAGATGATCGCCGTGTCCGTTTTCAGTCGGCGCAGGATGAACGGCGCGGTGAGGCGCTGCAGCCGCTCGCCCATCTCGTCCGCAAGCTCCGGGTCCCTGCGCGACTCGATGGCTTTGGCGAAGTGGTTGCGGAAGAAACTCTGCGAGCCCAGCATGCCCGGATTCACAAAATCCAGGATGCTGCGCAGCTCAGAAAGCTTATTTTCAATCGGCGTGCCGGTCAGCGCGATGCGGTGTCGTGCGGGAATTGCGCGAACGCTTTTCGACGACTGCGTGCCCGCGTTCTTGATCGCCTGCGCCTCATCCAACACCACGTGATCCCACTGCACCGACGCCAAATCCTTGGCGTCGCGCGCGGCGGTGCCGTAGGAGGTGATGACGATGTCGGAGTCTTCGGCGGCTGCGAACAAGTCGTCGCCCTTGAGCCTGCCCGCGCCGTGGTGCACGCGCACGCGCATATCCGGCACGAAGCGGGCGGCCTCGCGCGCCCAGTTGTTCACCACCGACGTCGGCGCCACGATCAGCGACGGGCCGCGCCTCGTGCCCTTCGCCTTTTCCACCGCGAGCAGGGTGAGCAGCTGCAGGGTCTTGCCCAGCCCCATGTCGTCCGCAAGCACCGCGCCCAAGTTGTTGCGGGACATGAAGTACAGCCAGTCCACGCCGCGGCGCTGGTACTCGCGCAGCTCCGCGGTGACGGTGTCCGGGATATCCACACGCTCCGGCGCCGGGCGGTCCGTGCCGCCGACCAGGGAGGTGAACCAGGGCGAGCCGGTGAACTCGATCGGGCTGTCCGTGCCCGACTCCAACGCGAGTTGGCGCAGCTCCGCGGCAGACACCACGCCCTCGCCCTCGGCGGCCTTCAGACGCTCGTACTCCGCCTGCGCCTCCTCGGCGAGGCGCTGCAGCTCCTCGGCGTCCTCTGAGCCGGCGGCCTGCGCGATGCGGGCGCGCTTGATGGCGCTCTCCGCCTCCAGCATCGCGTTTTTCAGCGACGTGTCACGCAGCTTCTCCAGGTACTTCGCCGTCTTGGCCACCTCGCGGCTATCCGCCAGCACCCACTCGCCGCGCAGCTTGATCAGGCCGGACTTGGACTTGACCAGCTCCGCCATCTCTTCGTCCGAAAGCTCCACGCCGCCGACGGACAGCCGCCAGTCGTACTTGACCAGGGCGTCAAAGCCCATCATGGTCACGGTGGAGGAATCGTGCGGGTCCTGGTGCTCGCTGACCTTGAGCTTCGACGCCGTCTCCGCCGTCGCCCACGCACGCGGCAGCAGCACCACAAAGCCGTGGGCCCGCAGGGTCGCGGCGCTTTCGCGGACGAACTTCACAATTTCGTCGCCGTTCAAGTACAGGTCCCAGTCGCCCGCGTTGGGGTCGAAGCCCTGGTCCACGGTGGAGCGGAACCGGCCGTGCTGTGCCGGATCCGCCAGCGAGGTCACCGCGATTGCCCGGTCGAGCTGGCCGCGCAGGACGTCGGCCGTCTTCGAGTCGTAATCCCCCAGCCGCACCGGCCGCGGCGAATCCGCGCTGGAACGTACCTGCACCCGCACCGGCCACAGCGTGTCCGGGCCCGACTCCTCGGCCCCGTCTGGCGACTCCACAATGAACACCAGCTGCATGTTCACCGCCGTGATCGTGCCGTTCCAATCCCCCATCTGGCGGGCCAGCACCGCCCCGCCGCGGCGCAGCGGGATGCTGTAGAGCAGCGACTTCACAAAATCGTGCCATGGGTACGGCCTCGTCGCCGCCTTCTCCACCGCGCCCTGCAGGCGCTCCGTGGCGATCCAGTGCGTGAACATCTGCGCGCAGTCCTCGCTCAGGTTCGCGTTGTTCACTGTGAGCACACCCGGCGAGGCGGCGATCATCTCCGCCAGCCAGCTGCGCTCCTCCAGTCCGGTGCCCAACTGCCACTGCGCGTACCACAGCCCGTCGTGGTACGGCACGTTGATGCTCACGCGCCCCGCGCGCACGAACTGGGTCAGACCCCGATACATGCGCAGGATCCAGTACATGTCCGGCGCGACCGCCTCGCGCTGCGCGGGCGTTGCCGCCGGCGAATCCCCGTCCAGGTGCGCCAGGTTGTCCAAAAAGCGCACCGCATCCTCGGGCGCGAACTGCGCCAAGGGCGCCCGCAAGCTGACGTGCCGGCCCTTCGGGGTTTGCAGGATCAGGGTATGGAAGTGGCGGAACCTTTGGTCGTCCAAAAGCGAATGCACGATCGGCGGAAACGTGCCGGGCGGCACGTCATCCATGGTCACAATGCGGTGTCCCTGTACGCGCTCAACCCACACCGAAAGCCCGGACTCGGGGAGCCACAGGCCATGGAGAAGGTATTCAGGCATACCCACCCTTATACCACCGACGCCGACATCGCCCCCGCCGAGTGTTCGAACAAAATCTTTCAGCCCACACTCAGCCGATTCTGCAAATCAATACAGCGCGACGGAAGGATGCGTTACAGTGTGGCGAAACTTACACCGACCACCGACGTAAGGGAGTGCACATGTCTGACAGTTTCTGGCTCGTGCTGGCCATCGTCCTGTATTTCGGGCTGATGGTCGCCATCGGGTTCTATTCCTGGCGCAAAACGGAGAAGTACGACGACTACGTCCTCGGCGACCGCGGCCTCGGCCCACTGGTTGCCGGCATCTCCGCGGGCGCATCGGACATGTCCGGCTGGCTGCTCATGGGCCTGCCCGGCGCCCTGTTCGTCGCGGGCATGAGCGAGCTGTGGATTGTCATCGGCCTGTTCATCGGCACCTGGGCCAACTGGAAGTGGATCGCGCCAAGGCTGCGCGCCTACACCGAGGTACCCAAGAACTCGATCACGCTGCCCAGCTTCTTTGAAAACCGCACGCACGACACCTCGCGCGTGCTGCGCTTCACCTCCGCCGTGATCATCATCTTCTTCTTCACGTTCTACGTCTCCTCCGGCATGGTCTCCGGCGGCCGCTACTACGAATCCACCTTCGGCGGCGAATACATCCACGACGTGCTCATCGTCGGCTCCATCACGGTGCTCTACACCTTCATCGGCGGATTCCTCGCCGTGAGCTACACCGACGTCGTACAGGGCGGCCTGATGTTCCTCGCCCTGATCACCGTGCCGATCATGGCGCTGATGTCCCTGGACAACCCCTCCGACATCTTCAGCTGGGCCACCTCAAACCCGTACGGCCCCTGGGAGCACGGCAACCCGGACTACTTCAACATGGTCGCCGGCGTGTCCGCCGCCACCATCATCGGCAACATCGCATGGGGCCTGGGCTACTTCGGCCAGCCGCACATCATCACCCGCTTCATGGCGCTGCGCTCCCCGTCTGAGGCGAAGGCGGCCCGCCGCACCGGCACCATCTGGGTGGCCATCTGCTACCTCGGCGGCATCTTCACCGCCCTGGTGGCAACCGTCTACTTCGGCCAGAAGTCCGCGTCCGTGACCGACCAGTCCGGCTACGAGACCGTCTTTTTGGACCTGGCCCGCATCATGTTCCACCCGCTGATCGCCGGCATCGTGCTCACCGCCGTACTCGCCGCGATCATGTCCACCATGTCTTCTCAGCTGCTGGTCACCTCGTCCGCGCTCATCGAGGACATCTACCGCATCTTCAAGAAGAACCCGAACAACACCACCCTGCTCGTGCTCTCCCGCGCCATGGTCATCGGCATTGCCCTGATTGGCATGCTGCTGGCTCTGAACCCGTCCGACACCATCCTCGGCCTGGTCGGCTTCGCGTGGGCCGGCTTCGGCGCCGCGTTCGGGCCGGTGGTTGTGGCGTCGCTGTACTGGAAGCGCCTCACCTCCCAGGGCGCGATCGCCGGCATGATCGTCGGCGCCGTCACCTCGTTTGTCTGGGGTTCCGTGGACGCGCTGTCCGGCATGATCTACGAGATCGTCCCGGGCGTCATCCTGGCTACTCTGGCCATGGTCGTCGTCTCCCTGGCCACCCGCCCGAAGGAGGGTGTGGAAGAGGAGTTCGACACCGCCGCGGCCGCCACCGACTATGCGCTCGCCCACCCCGACGAGGACTTCGCCGCAGCGCTGCGGAACCGCGGAGGCTCCACCGCAGTCTAAGAAGGTATGCGCCTATACCTTCGTATTCTCTCCGCCCTCACTGTGCTGGTGGTGCCGTTCCCCACGGGGCGATTGCCTATCGACGTCCCAACGGTGCTCCACCGCACCACCATCCTCGGCTACGACAGAGCCGAGTTCGGCCCCGGCTGGGCCGCCGGCACCGGCGGGTGCGACACCCGCGCCGCGGTGATGGCCGCCGCCTTTGACGCGGACTGCGCCCAGCCCTGGCCGCAGTGGGGCAATCCCCGAGTTGTAGACCCCTACACCGGGGATTTTCTTCTGCCCCACGACGTGGAGATCGACCACGTCCTGCCCGTCTCCGCCGCCTGGGACTTAGGCGCCCACCGGTGGGACGCCGCCACCCGCGAGCGCTTCTACAACGACCCGCGCAATTTGGTCGCCGTGTCCTCCGCCGCCAACCAGGCCAAAGGCGACAAACTCCCGTCCGAATGGATGCCCACGGATAGGCGCGCGCGGTGTGCGTATGGGCGCCGGCTCGTGGACGTCGCAAAGCACTATGCCCTTCCTTTGCCCCGGGCAGACCTGCGGGCGGTGCGGCGCGCGTGCTCCGGGGTCGCCGGGCTGCTCGCGCGCGGCGAGCTGTGAGGATTTTCCCACCATGCCGTAAGGTGTGGGCACATGACTACATTCCTCATCTTCCTGCACGTGGTCGCGGCCATCCTGCTGCTCGGCCCCGTTGTCGTGTCTACCTCGATGTTCCCGCGCCAGGTCGCAGAATCCCGCGCCGGCGGCGAGGAGGCCACCGGCCGTGCGTCGGTGCTCTACCGCATCACCAAGACCTACGGCATGCTCTCCCTGCTCGTCCCGCTGCTCGGCGGCGCCGTGCTCGCCTCCGACTGGGAGACCTACAAGGCCAACTACTGGTTCCACACCGCCATCGTGCTCTCCGTGATCGCCTGGGCGATCCTGCTGGGCATGGTCATCCCGCAGCAGCGCAAGATGATGGGCACCCTCGGCGCGCTGCCGGCCGCTGACGCAGACCCGGCCGACCAGACCACCAACTTTGAGAAGTCCAAGGCAAAGGCAACCGCCGGCGCCGGCATCTTCAACCTGCTGTGGATGCTCACCCTGATCCTGATGTTCCTGCCGACCCCGGCGTAAGGAACGCGCGGGCGTTTCCGCTTGAAACAGGCCCAGCTATTCCCGATTCTTCGGCGAATGGCTGGGCCTTGTTGGTAGGGCCAGTTTCGCCCCGGTTGCCGGAGCTCGAGACGCCTCCCCCGCGCACAGACCCTGGGAGGCAAACCCTGGCAATGGCCAAAATCGGCGCGATCCCAGGCTTTGGATCCCAGGGTCTGTGCGCGTGAGTCGTTCTGCCCGGCCCCCTACGAGTACCGCAGCGCAGACGGCCCGCCGAGGCCCAGGCCGGCGAAGACGCGGAAGATCCCGTCGACGACCTTCCGCAAAACCTCCGCCACCGGCCCGGTCAGCCCGCCGAACAGCACGTTCTGCCCCCACACGCCGACGAGGCGAGCTTCGGGGACGGCGGGGCCATCGTGGGGCACGATGCCGATGACGTAGTCGCCGCCGCGCAAAAACGGCAACGGGTTGGAGGTCCACATGCTGGAGACCACGCCGACAAAGCCGCGCCCGGGCACCCACATGGGCCCGCCGGAGTCGCCGGGGTGGCTCAGCGGCGCCGCGACGAAGAAGGTGCCGTCGGCGGAGCCGGAGAAGCGCCCGCAAGTTTGCGCGCCGCGGGTGCGGGAGAAGTAGCAGATCGTCTCGCCGAGGCGCACGTCATTTGGGTGGACCCACGCGTCGCCGGAAAAGCGGTTGCCGCCGACTGCCACGCCTGCGTCCCATTGGATGGCGGCCCAGTCGTTGCTCAGGTGGCCGTCGTAGGCCTTGGAGCGGTACAGCGTCCCGGTGGCGCCGCCGGCGTTGACTCGCGCGCCTTCGGCTCCGCAGTGCGCGGCGACGAGGCTGCGGTGGCGCGCGGGGTCGTTGAAGCCGATGGTGCAGGTGCCAGTGCCGTCGATGCGCACGGGCGCGCCCTGCTCCACACGCACCTGGGCCTCGGCGGGCGCGGCCTGCATCCCCAGCGCGACGGCCGCTGCGAGAAGAGCTCGGGAAATTCGGTGCGTGCGCTGGGAAGACATGCGCATTAACCTAGCACCTTTGCCTATCGACGCCCTCCGGTCCCCCACCGAAAACCCAAAGCAGCCGGCACGCTGCTTTGTGCTGTGCCGGCTGCTTCAGGTTGAGGGGTTAATCCCAGCGGTCGCGCCTGTCGTCGCGGCCACGGCCTCGTCCGCCGCGGTAGCCGCCGCGTCCACCGCGATCGCCCCTGTCCCCGCGATCGCCACGGTCGTCGCGTCCGCGCCCGCCGCGGTAGCCCCCGCGGCCGCCGCGGCCACGTCCTCCGCGATCGCGCGGGGGTGCGCCGTGGTCGCGCTGGATGTTAATCAGCTGGCCGGAGATGCGGGTGTCCTCCAGGCGGTCCAGCACAGCTTGGTCCAGGTTCTTCGGCAGCTCCACCAGGGTGAAGTCGCCGCCGATGGTGATGCGGCCGAAGTCCTTGGAGCTCAGCCCGCCCTCGTTGGCCAGGGCGCCGACGATGGCGCCCGGGCGGACGTGCTGGCGCTTGCCCACGTCCAGGCGGTAGGTGTCGAAGTTGCCGCTGTCGTCGAAGCGACGGCCGCGGCCCCGGTCCCCGCGATCGTCGCGGTCGAAGCGGTCGCGTCCGCGCCCGCGGCGATCGTCGCGGTCGAAGCGGTCACGGTCGCGGCGGTCGCGCTTGTCGCGCGGCGGCTCCTTCATCAGGAACTCGTCGCCGGCCAGGGCCTGGGTGGCCAGGGCGGCGGCGATGTCGTCCATAGGCACATTGTTTGCCGCGGAGTACTCGCGCACCATGGTCTTGAAGATCTGCAGGTCGGTGGCCTCGAGCGACTCGGTGATGGAGTCCATGAACTTGGCCTTGCGCGACTCGTTGACCTCGTCCACGGTGGGCAGGTCCATCTCTTCGATGGTCGCGTTGGTCACGCGCTCGATGGAGCGCAGCATGCGGCGCTCGCGCGGAGTGACAAACAGGATCGCCTCGCCGGAGCGGCCCGCACGACCGGTGCGGCCGATGCGGTGGACGTAGGACTCCGTGTCGTTCGGGATGTCGTAGTTGAGCACGTGCGAGATGCGCTCAACGTCCAGGCCGCGGGCGGCGACGTCGGTGGCCACGAGGATGTCCAGGCGGCCGTCGCGGAGCTGGTCCACGGTGCGCTCGCGCTGCTGCTGGGCGATGTCGCCGTTGATGGCGGCGGCGGAGAACCCGCGGGCGCGCAGCTTCTCGGCCAGCTCCTCGGTCTCGTTCTTGGTGCGCACGAACACGATCATCGCCTCGAACTCGGTCACCTCGAGGATGCGGGTGATCGCGTCGAGCTTGTTGCGGTGCGCGGTGAACAGGTAGCGCTGGGTGATGTTGGTGTTGGTGCGCGTCTCCGACTTGACGGTGACCTCTTCCGGGTTGTTGAGGTAGTCGCGGGAGATGCGGCGGATCGCGTTCGGCATCGTCGCCGAGAACAGCGCCACCTGCTTGGTGTCCGGGGTGTCCTCCAGGATGCGCTCGACGTCTTCCTGGAAGCCCATGTTGAGCATCTCATCGGCCTCGTCCAGCACCAGGAAGCTCAGGTTGGAGATGTCCAGCGAGCCCTTCTCCAGGTGGTCGATCACTCGTCCCGGGGTGCCCACGATGACCTGGGCGCCGCGGCGCAGCCCGGACAGCTGGATGCCGTAGGCCTGGCCGCCGTAGATCGGCAGGATGCTCACGCCGCCGATGTGGTCGGCGAAGCTCTGGAAGGAGTCGGACACCTGCAGCGCCAGCTCACGCGTCGGCGCGAGCACGAGCGCCTGCGGGTAGCGCTTCTCCGGGTCGATCTGGGACAGCACCGGCAGCGCGAACGCCGCGGTCTTGCCGGTGCCGGTCTGCGCGAGGCCGACCACGTCGCGGCCGTCCATGAGCAGCGGGATGGTCTGCGCCTGAATCGGCGACGGCTGTTCGAAGCCGACGCGCTTGACCGCTTCGACGACCTCGTCGGGCAGGCCAAGCTTCTCAAAGCCGTTTTCGGGCTTCTCGGGCTCTGTGGCGGGCTCGGCCGAAGGCTCGTCGTTAAGCTTCAGCACATCATTGTCGTTTTCAATGGCCACGGTGTCCGTGGCGCCGGTCTCCTCAGAAACCCCCGCATCCCTGGTGTCCTCTACTACGGCCTCAACGATTTCGGCCGCGACATCCTGCGGGTCTTTCTGGTTTTCCGACACATTCATATCCGGCTCGTTCTCGCCGCCGGTGGCGTTTTCGGAAATGCTCATCGCTGGCCCAGCGTACGCCATTGTGCGCCCCGGTAACTATTCCTGGATTTTCTCGGCGGGCGAAGTCACACACCTCCCGCTAGAGTTCGTGGTGCAGGTCACATTTCCTATCGACGCCACCCCTGCCCCACACCTCGAAGGAGCCCCGACGATGGACCCCAACACCGCAGCACGCAAGGCCCACGACATCGACATCGATTCCCTGCAAGCAGTCCCCGCAGAGCCGTTCCTGCACAACAACCTGTTCGTCATCGCGCTCCCCGGCACGGGCAGCAACGGGTGCGCGATCCCTGCGGCCGCGGACGCGCCGTTCCCGTTCGGCATCGACGCCGTGTACAGCGACGGCAGCCATTTCGCTCTGGAGTACGACCCGATCGTCGGGTTCGTGGCCAACCAGAACCGGTCGCTGCAGTTCGGCGACAGCGACACCGAGCTTCTGCCCGGCCAAAAGGTGACCGTCGGCGGCTTCACCGTCGGCCGCCCGGAGCACGACGTGGCGGTGATTGAACGCGGCGCGCACGCCGCGGCGATCGTCGCCGGAACCGTGTTCAGCTTCAGCCCGATTGTCAGCTTCCAGCGCTACGGCGAACAGCGCGCGAACACCATCATCCGCGGCCGCACCCCGGACCGGTACGACCTCAACGCGGCGCCGGAAGGGTTCCTGTGCGGGTTCAAGCCGCTGCCCAACGGCGGCGTGTCCGTCCCGGTGGCGCTGGCCAACAACACCGACTGCAACGGGGCGCTCACGGCGATCTCGCAGTATTTCCGGCAAGACCGCGCAACGCTTGGCGACGAGCACTCCCCCGTCGCCTGGACCTCCCCCGACGGCTGGCGCTGCGACATCTCGTTTTTCCCCATGCCCCACCACGAGTTTGGCGCGGACTCGTACCCGAACTGCTACCGCGAAGGCTCCGGCGGCGCCGTGGTTGTCGACCTGCCGCCGCGCGGCGCAGCGCAGTAGGCAGGAGGGAGCAGCCGACATGACCAGCACGTACCGCCCCGTTTCCATCGTCGCCGTTCTTGCCGCGTCTGCGTTGGCGATGGCGGCCTGCGGCTCGTCGGAAAGCCCAGTAGAAAGCGCTGCGGACGAGCCCGGCGCGCTCAATGACAAAGGCCAGATCGACCTGGAGGCGCTCACGGAGGTGCCCGCCGAGGACTTCTTGGACCACGACGCGTACCTGTTTACCTTCCCCGGCACCGGAAGTAACGGATGCACGGTGCCAATCGACCCAACCGACATGGACGCGCTGATCCCGTTCGGCTGCGACACCATCCACGTAGGTACTCGTGCGCGCATGACCCTCGAATACGGCACGGTCTTCGGTTTTTCGGGCAACGAGTCCAGCAGGATCGAGCTGACCGCTGACACGAGAGAGCTCAAGCCCGGCGAGAAAGTCAACGCCAGCGGATTCATCCTGGCCAGGCCTACCGAGGACACTGTGCTAATCAAACGCGGCGCCAACGCCGTCGTGATCAAGAACTCGGAGCCCTACCCGTTTAGCCCCGTGGTGGACTACCAGCGGCTTGGCAAGAAGACCCCCATCCCCTACCTCGCCGGCGACAGCTTGGACAACATCGACCTCAGCGCGGCAGAGGAAGGCACGATCTGCGGCATGTCCAAGCCACAAGAGAACCACCAACTTGTGGCGGTGGCCACCCAAAAGGGCACCGACTGCAACAGCGTGAACGAAGCTATTCGCCAGTACTTTGCGCTGGATAAGCAGCAGCTTGGCGACGAGCACTCGCCCGACGCCTGGACCTCCCCCGACGGCTGGCGCTGCGACGTGGACTACTTCCCCCGGTTCCACGTGGACTTCCCCGACGGCGACTTCACCCACTGCCTGCACGAAGACGTCGGTGGCGTGGTGATGGTGCCGGTGACGCTGGGCTCGGCGGAGGACAGTGCGTCCGGGTAACCCGGGCCGTCGCAGTAACCCGCGCCGTCCCTGACCTAGTGCTTCGCGCATTGTGGCAAATAATTTCCACAATCCGCTGCGAAGGCACCACCCACCGTGCTACGGTCGTCCGCATGATCAACAGCACCGCATTTGCAACCTCGGCCCCGGCCGAGCGTTCTGCGATGCTGAATACCCAGCCGGCCCGCCTGCATCATCATCTGTAGCGCGGTGTCGGCCGACTCCAGCCCCCTGCGCTAACAGCCTCTGCTGCTCAAAGCGCAGGGGGTTTCTCGTTAGCACGGGCAACACTCAAAGGCTTATGTCGTTCGCGCCGCGCCCCCGGATCCGTCCGCGGAGCATTGCACTCGCCTATCGACGGCCAACCGGGACGCCGCCGCCCAGCTTCGGGCACACCTGAATCCCATTCCCCGCGCCTCCGATTCGCGCATTGCTTCCCGAAAGAGCACAGTTATGTCTGTTATGACTGCCCCATCTGAAACCGCCACTACACCCAAACCGAAACGCAAGGGCCTATCCGCCCGCCACATCCACTTCATCGCGCTCGGTTCCGCCATCGGTACCGGCCTGTTCTACGGCTCCGCCGGTGCGATCCAGGCCGCCGGCCCGTCCGTGCTGCTGGTGTACCTGCTTGGCGGCGCGGTGGTGTACTTCATGCTCCGCGCGCTCGGCGAGATGAGCGTGCGCAACCCGGTCCGCGGCTCGTTCGCCGTGTACTGCCGCAAATACCTCGGCGGCTGGGGCGGCTACATCACCGGCTGGATGTTCGCCTTCGAGATGATGATCGTGTGTCTGGCGGACTTAACGGCCATCGGCATTTACATGAAGTTGTGGTTCCCAGACACAGCCGCATGGGTGTGGATTGCCGTCACGCTGCTGATTATCGGCGCGGCCAACCTGGCCACCGTGCGTTGGTTTGGTGAGTTGGAGTTCGCATTCACCATCGTCAAGGTCACGGCCGTGGTGGCCATGATTGTCGGTGGTGCGGCGATTCTTGTGTTCAATCTCGGGCAGGATCCGGAGGTGTCGTCGATAAGCAATCTGTGGAACGACGGCGGCTTCTTCCCCAACGGTGTCTCCGGCATGGTCGCCTCCTTCATCCTGGTGCTGTTCGCGTTCGGCGGCACCGAGATCATCGGTGTCGCAGGTGCGGAAGCTGATGACCCGGAGCGCTCCATCCCGAAGGCCGTGAACACCGTCCCGGCACGCATCCTGATCTTCTACGTGCTGGCGATCTCGATCATCCTGGTGCTTAACCCGTGGCGCACGATCACCGGCGAAGAGTCGCCGTTCGTGCAGATCTTCAACACCCTCGGCGTGAACTGGGCTGCCGGCCTGCTGAACTTCGTGGTCATTACCGCCGCGCTTTCCGCAATCAACGCCGACCTGTTCGGCACCGGCCGCGTGCTCACCGGCCTGGCCAAGGAGAACTTGGCGCCGCGCCGCATGGCGAAGACATACCGCGACGTGCCGGTGATGACGATTGTCTCCCTGCTCGCCGTGCTGATCATCGGTGTGTTCCTCAACGCCCGCTACCCCGATGTCTTCGAGACCATCGCCGCACTGGCCACCTTCGCCACCGTGTTTGTGTGGTTGATGATCCTGTTCGCGCAGGTGGCTATGCGCAAGCAGATGACCGTCGAGGAGCAGCGCGCCCTGAAGTTCGCCGTGCCGTTCTGGCCGTACGGGCAGTACTTCGCCATCGCGTTCATCATGTTCACATTCGGCATCATGGCGTGGCTGCCGGACTTCCGCCTTGCCCTGGGCATCGGCGTCGCGTTCACGGTGATCATGACCGTGCTGTACTTCGCCACCGGCCGCCCACAGGTGATTGAGCAAACGCAGGAGGAATACTCGAAGGCTTAGATCCCCCGCGACCTCTCCTCTTCCCAGCCGCCGCAGCTCCACGTGCTGCGGCGGCTACTTTTCCGTCCAACCCCACTGCACGCGATCGCCCGGTTTCTGACACACTTGGTCGCATGACCGTGACTCATGGCAACAAGATCGTCCTTATCGGCGCCGGCGCTGTCGGCACCGCCTTCGCATACGCAATTGTCAACCAGGGCCTGGCGGACCACCTGGCCATCATCGACCTCAACGAGGACCTCGTCTGGGCCCAGGTTGAGGACTTAAACCACGCCGTTCCGTTCTCCGGCCATCACATGGACGTCACGGTGGGCAGCTACGAGGACTGCCGCGACGCCGCACTCGTGGTCAACTGCGCCGGCGTGGCGCAGCGCGACGGCGAAACCCGCATCGACCTGATCGCCCGCAACGCCGCCATCTTCGAGTCCATTAACAAGGAAGTCATGGCCAACGGCTTCAACGGCATCTACGTCGTGGCCACCAACCCTGTGGACGTGCTCACCTACATCACCTGGAAGCAAACTGGCCTGCCGTCGAACCAGGTCATCGGCTCAGGCACCGTGCTGGACACCGCGCGCTGGCGCCACAACTTGGGACTGCACTTCGACATCGCCCCGTCCGCGGTGCACGCCCACATCATCGGCGAGCACGGCGACACCGAGCTGCCCGTGTTGTCCTCCGGCTCCGTCGGCGGTGTGCCGCTGAGCGCCTTGCTGGAGACCGAGGCCGAGACCAACCCGGAGATCTACACCCAGATCGACGAGATGTTCGTCCGCACCCGCGACGCCGCCTACGACATCATCAAGCGCAAGGGCAACACCGCCTTCGGCATCGGCAACGCGCTCGCCCGCATCACGCGTGCGATCCTGCGCAACGAGGACGTGGTCCTGCCCATCTCCGCCCTCCTGCAGGGCGAGTACGGGCTCGACGACCTCTACATCGGCACCCCCACCGTCCTCAACCGCAGTGGCGTGCGCAACGTCGTTGAACTGCGTTTGGATACCGACGAGCTGGAGAAGTTCCGCCACTCCGCCACCACACTTCGCGACGTCATCGACCGCGCCGAGTTCTAGGAGCCTTTGCTTATCGACGGCAGCTCCGCCCCGCTGCCGTTTAGTATGGCTGCATGGCCAGAAACATCGATGTGGTTGGAGCAGTGATCCTCGACGGCGACCTTGTGTTTGCCGCACAGCGGGGGCCGGGCCGATCGATGAGTGGGCTGTGGGAGTTTCCCGGCGGAAAGATCGAACCCGGCGAGACTCCGGAGCAGGCTCTGAAGCGCGAGCTCGTCGAGGAACTCAGCGTTGAGGTTGAAGTTTTGGACCGGATTGTGACAAGCCGGCACGAAACCGACTCTGCAGTTATCAACCTGACCACGTATTACTGCACGCTTTCCTCCGGTGCTCCAAAGCTCTCCGAACACCAAGAAATCCGTTGGGTTCCGAAGTCGGAGCTTCATGAGCTGGAGTGGGCACCGGCTGACATCGAAACTGTAGAACGAGTGCAGCAGCAGTAATGGAGTCATCGCTTTCCTCGCTGCAACGCGATCTTGAATACGGTTTCATCGACGAAGCCGTTCTTGCTAACAAGCAGGAGAATCCTGAGCTCATCACCAACGGCGACTCGAACACCATGTACGAGGCGCTCAAAAACGAGCTTGAGTTTGCTGATAGCTACGTGTTCTCAGTGGCTTTCGTGACCGTCGGCGGTATCGGCGCGCTCAAACAGCAGCTCGTGGAGTTTCAGGGCAAGGGCACAATCATTACGTCTTCGTACCAAGACTTCAATGAGCCCGCTGCTCTGCGCGAGCTATTGACGTTGGAAAACGTCGATGTCTACGTCATGTCGGAATACGCCCACCATGCCAAGGGCTACATTTTCAACCACGGTGACCACGTCACTGCGCTCGTAGGCAGCTCGAATCTCACGCGATATGCACTGATGGAAAACCATGAGTGGAACATCCGAGTTTCCTCACATCGAAACGGCAACATAGCGGCCCAGCTCCAGAGCGGAGTGGAGAGGCACCTCGGCAAAGCAGTTCCACTCACCGAGGTCTGGATCAAGGATTACGAAAAGAAGCGGGCCAAGCGCACAATCGTCTTCACTGAAACCCAACCTCTTGAGGTATCACCGGAGGGCGAAAAGATCCTCCCGAACCTGATGCAGGTCGAAGCACTCGAGCAGTTGCAGAGCGTGGTCGACTCCGGCGAAAAACGCGCCTTGATCATTTCTGCAACCGGTACGGGAAAAACTATCCTGGCAGCGTTGGCTACCCGTCAGATGAAGCCCGCGAGAACACTATTCATCGTTCACCGCGAACAGATTTTGAAGAAGGCGGCTCAAGAGTTCGCCAAAGTGTTAGAAGTCGACGACTCACAAATCGGGTTCTTCGTGGGAGCACGACGAGAACTAGACAAACAGTTGGTGTTTGCTACGGTCCAATCCTTTTCGCGGAAAGAGAATCTGGCGGCGATCTCTCCGCTCCAATTCGACCTCATCATCGTCGATGAAGTCCACCGTTCTGGTGCCGAGTCGTACCAGTCGATCTTGAACCACTTCCGTCCAAACTTCACGCTGGGTTTGACAGCTACCCCAGAGCGAACGGATGGGTTTAACGTCTTTGAGCTCTTCGGATACAACGTCCCTTACGAGATCCGACTCGAAGGCGCCCTTGAAAATCGGATGCTCGTCCCCTTCGACTACTACGGCATCGCAGATTACGAATCGGCGCAAGGATCGATCGGAGACAAGTCAAAGCTCAAAGACCTCGTTGCGAACGATCGCGTCGAGCACATCGTCGATGCACTACAGAAATACTCATTCGCAGAAGGCACGAAGGGCCTTGTGTTCTGCAGTAGTAACGAAGAATCTCGAATCCTTGCGGAAGCTCTTTCCTCACGGATCGTCCACGGCCGTCCGCTGAGAACGCGGAGTCTTTCTGGAGCCAACACGATTGAAGAAAGAGAGTCCGTTGTCGCCCAACTGGAAGATGGCGAACTCGACTACATCTTCACGGTGGACATTTTTAACGAGGGCATCGACATTCCCTCGGTCAATGTCATTGTCCTGCTCCGCAGCACCGAGTCGTCGATTATCTTCACGCAACAACTTGGTCGCGGTCTGCGAAAAGCAGCCGACAAACACTCGCTGCGCGTCATTGACTTCATCGGAAACTACGCGAACAATTACCTCATTGCGATTGCGCTGACCGGCAACAAAACCGGCCGCAAACCAAAGATTCTCGATGACGTCAACGACCCCCGTCCTAAAGCCGGGGCTTCCACGGTGAGCTTCGACAGGGTTTCCGCGGCACGAGTTATCGAATCTCTGCAAAAGGCGCGCATCACGGGAGTGAAGGCAAAGCGTGAGGCAATCGCGGAACTGAAGTATCGGCTCGGCCGCATCCCCAAGCTTGTGGACTTTATCTATCACGAATCCTTGGATCCGTCCGTGCTGTGCGCAACCGACCAACACACGCGAAACTACTGGTCTCTCTTGCACAAATTGAAGGAAGTTCATTCGGCCCCATCCCAAGAGGAAGACGGATTCCTCTCCCTCATCGCGGCGGAACTTCTCAACGGAAAACGCCCGCAGGAACTCCTCCTTCTTTCCGAGCTCGTGCACCGAGGTCCCCAGGGGACGCTGACTGATACCGAGTTCAGGACCACGATTCAGAACTACTCGCCGGAACTTGATTCCTCTTCCGACCTCATGCGATCGGTAGAGCTTGTTTTAAACTTGGAATGGTTCACGGATGCTGCCGCCAAACGCTATGGAGGCAAACCCATCGCTGTCCGACATGGCAATGAATTCCAACTCGGTGAGCGTTTTTCGGAGTTGTATTTCTCCTACGATAACCAGCACCCACACCCAGAGATCAGCTTCCGCTCGCACGTCGATGACCTCATCGAGACTGGCCTACTTGTAAACCGGCGACAGTACCGCCAAAGCGACATGTTCGTCCGAGGAAAGACGTACACCCGAAAGGACGCTGCCCGGCTCCTTAACTGGCCGCGCAACAGGGAGTCCACAATTTACGGTTATGCGGTGGACTCAAACACCAATACCTGCCCAATCTTTGTCACGTACCACAAGGACGCCGATGTCTTGGCGAGCCACCGGTACGAGGACGCATTCATCGACCAATCCACGATGCAGTGGTTCTCCAAGAACAACCGCACTCTCAAGAGCAACGAACTCCAGCCAATTCTGGATGGATCCGCGGACCTCCATCTCTTTGTGAAGCGAGAAGACGCAGACGGCTTGGAGTTTTACTACCTCGGGCAGGCTGCCGTCACGAATGCTGAAGAGCGCCACATGCCGGGTAACAAAGATGAATTGCTCGACGTAGTGGTCATGAACCTGGCACTGGACGAACCTGTCCCCGCCCCGCTGTATAAGGCGCTCACCACCAACAAACGTTCGAGCATCCAGGATGCTACTGCGGACGACCAGAAAGCGGAGCTTCACCGTGCCCCTGGGCACATGGTTAAACAGGATACGAACGGTAAGCCTCAGCTCCCCAAGTAGACCGTGGATTAAGCCGCCTTGGGTTAGAAATACATGCGCCCGAAATACAAGAGCATGGGGGCTAAGGACAGTACTGACAGAGCGAGTGCAATGGCGGCAGTTCTTTTACGCTCGGGGTCCTCGGACCTGAACGACTTGATGGCCTGAACGGCAAAGATGGGAGCGAAGATGAGCGTCGCTAAGGCGAGGCCATAGAAGATAAAGATCCAGAGTATCCCGAAAATGAGCTCCGCATCCTCGCCGATAGCGTCTGCGATGGGCCCGGCCAGGAAAAACAGCAACCAAGCGCTCAGAATGACGATGGATCCCCGCAAAGCGAATTTTTCTTTGGAGAGTCTGGCCATGTCGCAGTCCTTTGGGCGTCACCGACGATCTTGGACAGCAGTGTAACAGCGGTTAGTGCGTAATCGCCGGGAGGAAAATCTCGTCCGCCACCGCGTACTCCCCCACCTCCGCGGCGAAGGTAGCGTCGTGGCAGGTGAAGATCACGGCCTGGCCGCGGCGCAAGCCGTCGGCGATGAGGGCGTGGGCGCGGTCGCGGGAGGGGGCGTCGAGGCCGACGTCCGGTTCGTCGAGAAGCACAAGCGGCCGGTTCTGCGCGAAGACTTGGGCGAGCTGAGCCAGGCGCAGGTGCGCGGCCGGGAGGTCTAGAGGGTGGGTCTCCGGGTCGAGGCCGAGGGCGGCGACGGCGTCTGGGTCGCCGACGAACTCCCCCACCCTGGATTCGGCGAGTTGGTCGGCGGCGCGCTGCAGCGCGAGTGAGACGCCGAGCGCCAGCCCCGGGTTGCCGTCGAGGCCGGCCATCGCGCGCAGCAGTGTGGTTTTGCCGGCGCCGTTGTCGCCGCGAAGCCACACGGCCTGGCCGGGGCGCACGGTCAGGTGGATAGGGCCAGCGGTGAACTCCGGGTCCTCGTTTGCGCGGAACTGCCACCACTTCCGGGGTTTTCCGCCGCGGGTGGCGGACACCTCACCGAGGTCGATCAGCTCACCGGCTGTCTCTTATACACATCTGACGCTGCCGACGAAGAGG
>ERZ1031329.92-NODE-92-length-27692-cov-9.128089_pt1 | contig 27692 bp, 26 predicted proteins | sample MGYA00518053_ERZ1031329 | MGnify/ENA primary metagenome ERZ1031329 (study PRJEB33718, sample SAMN03159840) | human skin metagenome | collected 2014-02-25 | study: EMG produced TPA metagenomics assembly of the PRJNA266117 data set (Human skin bacterial metagenome and... | reverse complement strand
AGATCTACACTATCCTCTTCGTCGGCAGCGTCAGATGTGTATAAGAGACAGGATCTCGATCAGGCGGTAGTGCTTGTCCTTGGAGAGCGGACGGCACTCTTCGATGCGGACGCGGTCGCCCACGCCAGCCTCTTCGTTCTCGTCGTGCGCCTTGACCTTGGAGTTCGTGCGCATGATCTTGCCGTACAGGGCGTGCTGCTTGCGGTCCTCGAGCTCGACAACGATGGTCTTCTGCATCTTGTCGGACACGACGTAACCGGTGCGCACCTTACGTGCGCCAGCCTCGGTGGTGTTCATGTTTTCCTCACTCATGCTGCATCACCATCGGTTGGTGCAGCAGACAGGCCGAGCTCGCGCTCACGCATAACGGTGTAAATGCGAGCAATATCCTTGCGGACAGTGCGGAGACGGCGGTTGTTGGTCAGCTGACCGGTAGCGCTCTGGAAACGGAGGTTGAACAGCTCCTCCTTAGACTCCTTGAGCTTGGCAACCAGGTCATCGTTATCCAGCGAGCGAAGCTCGTGGGCGGGAATGCCGTTCGACATCAGTACTGATCCTCCTTCCGAACGATTCGGGTCTTAATCGGCAGCTTAGCGCCTGCGCGCTTCAGTGCCTCGATAGCAACTGCCTCGTCCGGGTAGGACATCTCGAACATGATGCGACCCGGCTTGACGTTTGCAACCCACTTTTCGACCGGGCCCTTACCGGAACCCATACGAACACCCAGTGGCTTCTGGGTCAGCGGGCGGTCCGGGAAAATCTGGATCCAGACCTTACCACCACGCTTGACGTGGCGGTTGATGGCAATACGCGCTGCCTCAATCTGACGGTTGGTGATGTAGGCCGGCTCGAGAGCCTGGAGACCGTATTCACCGAAAGTCACCTTGTTGCCGCCCTTGGACATACCAGAACGGGTCGGGCGGTGCTGACGACGGAACTTAACGCGCTTCGGGATGAGCATGAATTAGCCCTCCTTCTTCTCAGATGCACGCTGACGACGCTTGCCACCGCGACGCGGGCGGTCGTTGCCGCGACGCTGGCGGGCGTTGCCGGCGTTGATCTCGGACTCGCGACGGCCACCGATCACGTCACCCTTGTAGATCCACACCTTGACGCCAATGCGACCGAAGGTGGTGTGAGCTTCGTGGGTGCCGTAGTCGATCTCCGCACGCAGGGTGTGCAGCGGAACGCGACCCTCGTGGTAGCGCTCGGTGCGGCCCATCTCGGCACCGCCGAGACGACCGGAGCAGACAACCTTGATGCCCTTGACGTGCGGCTGACGCATTGCAGACTGGATAGCCTTGCGCATTGCACGACGGAAAGCGACACGGTTGGCGAGCTGCTCAGCGATGGACTGAGCAACCAGCTTCGCATCCGCGTCAATGTTCTTGACCTCGAGGATGTTCAGCTGAACCTGCTTGCCGGTGAGCTTCTCGAGCTGGCCGCGGATGCGGTCAGCCTCGGAGCCACGACGACCGATAACGATGCCCGGGCGAGCGGTGTGGATGTCCACACGCACGCGGTCACGGGTGCGCTCGATAACGACATCGGAGATGCCGGCGCGCTCAAGACCGGTGGACAGCAGATCGCGGATCTTGATGTCCTCGGCCAGGTAGTCAGCGTACTGCTTGTCGGCGTACCAGCGGGACTTCCAGTCGCTGGAAATACCGAGGCGAAGACCGTGTGGATGGATCTTCTGTCCCACTATCGGTCACCTTCCTTCTGGCTCTCGACGACCACGGTGATGTGGCTGGTGCGCTTGCGGACGTGGAAAGCACGGCCCTGCGCACGCGGGCGGAAGCGCTTCATGGTCGGTCCCTCGTTGGCGTAAGCCTCGGAGATAACCAGAGTACGACGGTCCAGGCCGAAGTTGTTCTCAGCGTTTGCAGCTGCAGACGCAACAACCTTGGCAACTGGATCAGCAGCACCCTGCGGTGCGTACTCCAGGATGTTCAGTGCCTCGTCGACGGACTTACCGCGAACGGTGTCCAGGACGCGACGTGCCTTCATCGGAGTAACGCGGACGAAGCGCGCAGTTGCGCGTGCAGAAGTAATGTCGTTGCTCATGGCTTATCGACGTCCCTTCTTGTCATCCTTGACGTGACCCTTGAAGGTCTTGGTCGGGGCGAATTCGCCCAGCTTGTGGCCGACCATAGAGTCATCCACGAACACCGGCACGTGCTTGCGACCGTCGTGAACGGCGAAGGTGTGGCCGATGAAATCGGGGAGAATCGTGGAGCGGCGAGACCAGGTCTTAATGACCTGCTTGGTGCCCTTCTCGTTCTGTGCATCGACCTTCGCGAGGAGGTGCTCATCGACGAACGGGCCCTTCTTAAGGCTGCGTGGCATTCTCAGTTCCCTCCTTAGCGCTTCTTATTCTTGTTGGTACGACGGCGACGAACGATCAGCTGGTCGCTCGGGCGGTTCGGCTTACGGGTGCGGCCTTCCTTCTGGCCCCACGGGGAAACCGGGTGGCGACCACCGGAGGTCTTACCCTCACCACCACCGTGCGGGTGGTCGACCGGGTTCATGACAACACCGCGGACAGTCGGGCGCCAGCCCTTCCAGCGCATACGGCCGGCCTTGCCCCAACGAATGTTGATCTGATCCTGGTTTCCGACCTCACCGACGGTTGCACGGCAACGAGCGTCGACGCGACGGATCTCAGAGGACGGCATACGCAGAACTGCGTACTTGCCTTCCTTACCGAGAAGCTGAATAGAAGCACCAGCAGAACGTGCCAGCTGTGCACCGGCACCCGGCTTGAGCTCCACGCAGTGAATGGTGGAACCGGTCGGGATGTTACGCAGCGGCAGGTTGTTACCAACCTTGATGTCGGCATTAGCGCCAGACTCAACGATGGCACCCTGCTTCAGGTTCTTCGGAGCGATGATGTAGCGCTTCTCACCGTCTGCGTAGTGCAGCAGTGCGATGTTGGCGGTACGGTTCGGGTCGTACTCGATGTGAGCGACCTTTGCCGGAATGCCGTCCTTGTCATTACGACGGAAGTCGATGACACGGTACTGGCGCTTGTGTCCGCCACCCTTGTGGCGAGTGGTGATGTGACCGTGTACGTTACGGCCACCAGTCTTCGACAGCGGGCGCAGCAGAGACTTCTCAGGAGTCGAGCGAGTAACCTCGCTGAACTCGGAGACGGAGCTCTGGCGGCGACCCGGCGTAGTCGGCTTGTACTTACGAATAGCCATACTTTTGCTCTTCCTTAACTTCCTCGTCGGCTAGCGGCTAGGCTGCCGAACCGCCGAAGATGTCGATGGGATCGCTGCCGGCCGCGAGAGTCACGTAGGCGCGCTTGGTGTTCTTGCGCTTGCCGTAGCCGGTGCGGGAACGCTTGCGCTTGCCCTCACGGTTGAGGGTGTTGACGGAAGCGACCTTGGCACCGAAAATCTCCTGGACCGCGATCTTGATCTGGGTCTTGTTAGCGTCGGTGTGAACCAGGAACGTGTAAACGCCCTGCTCCATGAGTCCGTAGGACTTCTCAGACACTACCGGTGCAACAATGATGTCGCGGGGATCTGCGATGGTAGCCATTACTTCTCCTCCTTACCGGCGGTGCGAGTGATGAAGTCATTAAGTGCCTGAACGGCGAAGATGACGTCATCGGCCTTCAGAACGTCGTAGGTGTTCAGCTGATCCTCAGACAGGATGTGGACACCTGGCAGGTTACGAACCGACTTCCACGAGTTGACGTCCTCGCGTGGCAGAACGACGAGCACGTTGTGGCGCTCAGTCAGACGCTCGACGAAAGTACGAGCTGCCTTCGTGGACGGGGTCTGGCCTGGGACCAGTTCCTCGACAACGTGGATGCGGTCGTGGCGAGCACGGTCAGAGAGTGCGCCGCGCAGAGCAGCTGCAATCATCTTCTTCGGGGTGCGCTGGCTGTAGTCGCGCGGCACCGGGCCGTGAACAATGCCACCGCCGGTCCAGTGCGGAGCACGGATCGAACCCTGACGAGCGCGACCGGTACCCTTCTGGCGCCACGGCTTGCGGCCACCGCCGCGAACCTCGCCGCGGGTCTTGACCTTGTGGGTGCCCTGGCGAGCTGCTGCACGCTGTGCGACAACAACCTGGTGCATCAGGGCGATGGACACCTCCGCGTCGAACACGGAAGCAGGAAGCTCAACCGAACCGTTCACGCCGCCTTCAGCGGTGTGTACGTCTAGCTTGAGGTTGGTCATGCGTGAGCACCACCCTTCGTGGCAGTCTTAACAACCAGCAGGCCGCCGCGTGCACCCGGAACTGCGCCCTTGATGAGCAGCAGGTTCGCGTCAGCGTCAACCTTCTGGATCTTCAGGTTCTGGGTTGTGACCCGGTCGTTACCCATGCGGCCTGCCATGCGCTTGCCCTTGAAGACGCGTCCTGGCGTGGCGCAGGCGCCAATGCCACCAACACGACGGTGAGCAGCCTGGTTACCGTGAGCAGCACCCTGGCCGGCAAAGCCGTGGCGCTTCATACCACCGGCGAAGCCATGGCCCTTGGAGGTACCAGTGACGTCGACGTACTCAATTTCGCCGAAGATGTCGACACCAACGGACTGGCCGACCTCGTAAGAGGAAGCGTCCGGGGTGCGAATCTCGACGCTGTGGCGACGCGGGGTCACACCGGCCTTCTTGAAGTGGCCGGCCTCCGGCTTGTTGACCTTACGCGGGTCAATTTCGCCGTATGCAATCTGGACGGCGTCGTAGCCGTCGGTTTCCTTAGTGCGCACCTGAGTCACTACGCACGGCCCAGCCTCAACGACGGTAACCGGAACAACGCGGTTTTCCTCGTCGAAGATCTGAGTCATACCGAGCTTCGTGCCCAGGATGCCCTTGATCTCGTTTTCACTCATTTATCTTGTCTCCGCTACCAAAAGTCCAGGATCACTGAATGTTCACATCGACACTTGCCGGAAGGTCAATGCGCATAAGCGCATCGACGGTCTTCGGCGTTGGATCGAGAATGTCGATCAGACGCTTGTGAGTGCGCATCTCGAAGTGCTCGCGCGAGTCCTTGTACTTGTGCGGCGAACGGATAACGCAGTAAACGTTCTTTTCGGTTGGCAACGGCACCGGGCCAACGACGCGTGCACCCGTACGGGTAACGGTCTCCACGATCTTTCGCGCAGAAGCGTCGATAGCCTCGTGGTCGTAGGCCTTGAGCCTGATGCGGATCTTCTGTCCGGCCACGCTTGTCCTCTCCTCGGTCGGCGCGCCCCAATTAAAGGGGCGTCGACCCTGTCAATGTTTCTCGACGCCGTCAGCAACTATGGCCAGCGCCAGAAATTAAAACTGGGTTGTGCATTACTTCAAAGCGACTTCGTCTTCGATCGTCATGGCAAATTAACTTTTGGCCATGACCCGAGCGGACGAATAACGCCTTGCACTCAAATCCCAGTGGAAAACAAGTCCCCCTCGTGGGGCTCTTCATTTTGCCTACTGCCGCTGTTAATTTGCCATGCCACCTCCGACCCCCGCGGTCGGGCGTGTCGCCCGCTTTCTCCGTGAGGCACGATTGGGAAGAACCTTCCCTACGTGGTCATGCTCGCCTTACCATAGGCGCTAAGTCCAATTTCGTACTGGTTCCCAGCTGGGCCTGATACGACAATTGGCGCGAACGCCTTTGTTAAAGCAACCCCCGTATTAAAGCACGTCCGCACTGCGAATGTAAAATCACGATTCCAAAGTGCAACGTACATCACACCCATTACGGCACAGTCTGCTTAACGACGGCTATAGCGCCGCCCCCCCCATCCCGTCTAGTGTCGGCTATGTACAGATACAAAAAATCCCGACTTCCGCTTACGCGGAGTCGGGATTCTTCTAAGACCTAGTTAAAGCATTTCCCCTTTTTGGGAGAACACTTACTTAATGATCTTGGTAACGCGGCCAGCGCCGACGGTGCGGCCACCCTCGCGGATAGCGAAGCGCAGGCCCTCGTCCATTGCGACCGGCTGGATCAGCTTGACAGACATGTCAACGTTGTCGCCCGGCATGACCATCTCGACACCTTCCGGCAGGGAAACGACGCCGGTGACGTCGGTGGTGCGGAAGTAGAACTGCGGACGGTAGTTGTTGAAGAACGGGGTGTGACGGCCACCCTCATCCTTGGACAGGATGTAGACGGAACCCTCGAACTCGGTGTGCGGGGTGTAAGCGCCAGGCTTAGCAACGATCTGACCGCGCTCGATGTCCTCACGCTTGGTACCGCGGAGCAGCAGACCACAGTTGTCGCCAGCCTCAGCGGAATCCAGCAGCTTGCGGAACATCTCGATACCGGTAACGGTGGTCTTCTGGGACTTCTCCTTGATGCCCAGAATCTCGACCTCGTCGTTGACGTTCAGAACGCCGCGCTCAACACGACCGGTAGCAACGGTGCCGCGACCGGTAATGGTGAAGATGTCCTCAATCGGCATCAGGAACGGCTTGTCGGTCTCGCGGACCGGATCCGGGATGTTCTCGTCGCAGGCTTCCATCAGCTCGAGGATGGAGTTGACCCACTTCTCTTCGCCCTCAAGAGCCTTCAGAGCGGAGATGTGAACGATCGGAGCTTCCTCGTCGTAGTCCTGCTCAGCCAGCAGCTCGCGGACCTCCATCTCGACGAGCTCGATAATCTCTTCGTCGTCGACCATGTCGCACTTGTTCAGTGCAACGAGGATGTACGGAACGCCAACCTGGCGAGCCAGCAGAACGTGCTCGCGGGTCTGCGGCATCGGGCCGTCAGTAGCAGCAACAACCAGGATTGCGCCGTCCATCTGAGCAGCACCGGTGATCATGTTCTTGATGTAGTCGGCGTGGCCCGGGGCATCGACGTGAGCGTAGTGGCGCTTCTCCGTCTGGTACTCAACGTGGGAAACGTTGATGGTAATGCCACGTTCCTTCTCTTCCGGTGCCTTATCGATGGCATCGTAAGCGAACGACTCGTTCAGGTCCGGGAACTTGTCAGCCAGAACCTTGGTGATAGCGGCGGTAGTGGTGGTCTTACCGTGGTCAACGTGACCAATGGTACCGATGTTGACGTGCGGCTTCGTACGCTCGAACTTCGCCTTTGCCACTTTTAGTCCTCCTGGAGGTCTAGGTGGCCACGACTCTCGCAGCCACAATTTTGTGGTCACTCTATCCGCCTTCACAACATCAGAAGCCTTCAAGCTGTTCGCTTACGACTTCGGAACGTGCGCGCGCAAAAGAGCACTATTCTTTCACTGTGCCAGTTACTCGATACTAGGGCAGGATACTGGAGTTTTCCAAACCAGACCAACCCCCTAGTTAAGGGTGGGTAACGGCCAGCAACTCACATCGTCATTTACCAGCATAAATGCTGGATATTTGAGCAGCGATCTAAAATCGCTCAACGATATGAATTGCGAGCAGCTACCCCCTAGAGCTTGTCTGTGCTAACACACGCCAACAGTCTGACGATGTCTCAGCAGAGTCAAAGCTAAAGGGAATCTATCAAAGCTGCAGACCCTCGCACTGCGTCAACTAAAACGAGTGACAGTGCAGTACGTGCAGGGATGGGGTCAGCTCTGATTGAGCACCCCACCCTACCGACACGATTTAAGCGCCGGTACGAGCTGCAATGATCTCCTCGGCCACGGAGGACGGAACCTCAGCGTAGGAGTCGAAGATCATGGTGTAGTTTGCGCGACCCTGGGTCTTGGAACGCAGGTCACCAACGTAGCCGAACATCTCGGACAGCGGAACCAGAGCCTTGACAGCCTTGACGCCGGTGCGGTCCTCCATGGAGTTGACCTGGCCACGACGGGAGTTGATGTCACCGATGACCTCGCCCATGTACTCTTCTGGAGTAATAACCTCAACGGCCATCATCGGCTCGAGCAGGACCGGCTTAGCCTTCTGAACAGCTTCCTTCAGAGCCTGCTGACCAGCGATCTTGAAGGCCATTTCAGAGGAGTCAACCTCGTGGTAAGCACCGTCGAGCAGAGTTGCCTGGATGTTCACCAGCGGGTAGCCGGCGAGGGTACCGTACTGCATTGCGTCCTGAATACCAGCGTCGACAGACGGGATGTATTCCTTCGGAACACGACCACCGGTGACTTCGTTGACGAACTTGTAAGCGGTGGACTCGTCCTCTTCAACCTCGTCAGCAGACGGAGCGTACGGCTCCAGAGCAATGATGACGCGGGCGAACTGACCCGAACCACCGGTCTGCTTCTTGTGGGTGTACTCGAACTTCTCGACAGGCTTACGGATGGTCTCGCGGTAAGCAACCTGCGGGTTACCGATGTTTGCTTCGACCTTGAACTCGCGCTTCATGCGGTCAACCAGGACGTCGAGGTGGAGCTCGCCCATACCGCCGATAACGGTCTGGCCGGTCTCCTCGTCCAACTTGACGGTGAAGGTCGGGTCCTCTTCAGCCAGACGCTGAATAGCAGTACTCAGCTTCTCCTGATCAGCCTTGGACTTCGGCTCAATAGCAACGGAGATAACCGGATCCGGGAAGGACATGGACTCCAACACGATTGGAGCATCCTGTGCACACAGGGTGTCACCGGTGGTGGTGTCCTTCAGACCGATGAAGGCGTAGATGTTACCTGCCACTGCCTCGTCAACAGGGTTCTCCTTGTTGGCGTGCATCTGGAACAGCTTACCGACGCGCTCCTTCTTGTCCTTGGTGGAGTTCAAGACCTGCTGACCCGGCTCCACGCGACCGGAGTAAACGCGGACGAAGGTCAGCTTGCCGAAGAACGGGTGAGCAGCAATCTTGAATGCGAGAGCGGAGAACGGCTCATCCTTCGACGGCTTACGGACCATATCGACGTCCTCGTCGCCCATCTGGTGGCCGTGAACCTCACCGATGTCCAGCGGATTCGGCAGGAAGTCAATGACGGCGTCGAGCAGCGGCTCAACACCCTTGTTCTTGTACGCGGTACCACAGTAGACCGGGTAGATCTCAGAGTTCAGAACCAACTTGCGGATGGCGCCCTTGATCTCGTCCATGGTCAGCTCTTCGCCACCGAAGTACTTCTCCATGAGCTCCTCGTCGGACTCAGCGACGGTCTCAATGAGCTTCTCACGGTACTCGTTAGCCTTGTCGACCATGTCAGCCGGAATCTCCTCGACCTGCGCAGGAGTACCGATCTCGACCTTGCCCGGCCACATGAGGGCCTTCATCTCCAGCAGGTCAACAACACCGTCGAAGTCATCCTCAGCGCCAATCGGCAGCTGCATAACCAACGGCTTTGCACCCAGGCGGTCAACGATGGTGCCAACGGTGTAGTAGAAGTCAGCGCCCAGCTTGTCCATCTTGTTGACGAAGCAAATACGCGGGACATCGTACTTCTGAGCCTGACGCCAAACCTGCTCAGACTGCGGCTCGACACCTTCCTTACCGTCGAAGACTGCGACGGCACCGTCGAGCACACGCAGGGAACGCTCAACCTCAACGGTGAAGTCGACGTGGCCCGGGGTATCGATGATGTTGATCTGGTTGTCGTTCCAGAAACAGGTCACAGCAGCGGAGGTAATGGTAATACCGCGCTCCTTCTCCTGCTCCATCCAGTCGGTGGTGGACGCACCATCGTGAGTCTCACCGACCTTGCGGTTAATACCCGTGTAGTACAGGATGCGCTCGGTCGTAGTCGTCTTACCAGCATCGATGTGCGCCATGATGCCGATGTTGCGGACCTTGTGGAGGTCCTTCTTAACGGGAAGTGCACCTTCAGCCACTTGATTCCCCACTCGTTTCAAATCGGTTTGGCGGTGAGGCTCAATTACGGGATTGCAATCGGCCGTCATATCCGCCGTCGGTCGGGTTTGCTTTATCTATAATGCCACCGTCTTGGCGCGAAGTCGCGCCGTGACGTACACCTATTGCGTAAATTCTACGCAAGACATCGGGTGTAAGCGCCGGGCTGGCCCCTATTGAGTGACCTTAAAGATCTGTGGACCGCGACCGACGCGCGCCGTTGACATACCGGCAGCTGCTTTACGACGATGACCATTCGCGGCCTCCGTCGATAAGCGATTACCAGCGGTAGTGAGCGAATGCGCGGTTTGCCTCCGCCATCTTGTGAGTGTCCTCACGACGCTTGACGGATGCACCCAGGCCGTTGGATGCATCGAGGATCTCGTTAGCGAGACGCTCGGTCATGGTGTTCTCACGGCGCTGGCGGGAGAACATCAGCAGCCAGCGCAGTGCCAGCGTGGTGCCACGGCCCGGACGAACCTCGACCGGAACCTGGTAGGTGGCGCCACCAACACGGCGGGAACGAACCTCAAGAGCCGGCTTGACGTTCTCGATTGCGCGCTTCAGAGTCAGCACCGGGTCAGTACCGGTCTTCTCTTCGCACAGCTCAAGTGCACCGTAGACGATGCGCTCTGCAGTCGACTTCTTACCGTCGAGCAGAACCTTGTTGACCAGCTGCGACACCAGAGGGGAGCCGTAGACCGGGTCGTTGACGACAGGACGCTTCTGTACTGGGCCCTTACGTGGCATGGCTTACTTCTCCTTCTTTGCGCCGTAGCGGGAACGAGCCTGCTTGCGGTCCTTGACACCCTGGGTGTCGAGGGAACCACGGACGATCTTGTAGCGGACACCCGGGAGGTCCTTAACACGACCACCGCGAACGAGCACCATGGAGTGCTCCTGCAGGTTGTGGCCCTCACCCGGAATGTAAGCCGAAACCTCGATACCGGAGGTCAGGCGAACACGAGCGACCTTACGAAGAGCCGAGTTCGGCTTCTTCGGGGTGGTGGTGTAAACACGGGTGCAAACGCCGCGGCGCTGAGGGGAACCCTTCAGAGCTGCGGTTGCAACCTTAGCCTTCTTGTCATGGCGGCCCTTGCGGACCAGCTGCTGAATAGTGGGCATGAAGCCTCTTTCTGTTTTCAATCCTCGCTGGACATTCTCACGCCCGATGCCAACCGCAGCGGAGTAACCACCTTCCGTGTGAATGCATCACAAGAAAAGTTATTACTCATCCAGTGGTGAGCCCATCGGTTGAACGCAAGAAATGGAGGGATTTTGAACGTGCGAAACCCAGTCAGCCGCTCTCGCTGGCCTACTGGGTAATGTCTCAAGTTCCCAATTCTTTTCTGGGATCGTTGTATAACAGTACGCGAGCTGCGGGTTTAGTCCAAACACCCTGGTAATGGCCTATAAATTTCAAGTACTCTGAGCGCTTGTAGGGTTGGTGATCAAATTTTTGAGTGTTAAGCACGGCGCGCCTCGCCCAAAACACGCTGACGATACTATGCCGGGTTGAAGCGATAACCCGGTCAATTCTGCCGCTCCCTCGGTTTGCTCACATTACTGTCTTGCACCAGTACTGGAGAAACTAAGTCGTCATGCTCACTGTGGGCGGATGCTGATTCATTGCCTACACCCCATTGTCGGCGTATAGGTGGGGACATGTCTAAGAAGGTTATTGTCATTGGCGGCCACGGCAAGGTGGCCCAAATCGCTACTCCCCTACTTATCGACGATGGCTGCGAGGTCACGTCTGTTATTCGCAACCCCGACCAGGTCCCGGATATCGAGGCTCTCGGCGCCACACCAGCCGTTTACGACATCACCAGTCTCTCGACAGAGCAGTTTGCGGACCTTCTCAGCGGACATGATGCCGTGATTTGGTCCGCCGGCGCTGGTGGAGGTTCACCAGAACGGACTTACGCGATCGACCGCGACGCAGCTATTACTTCGATTGCCGCGGCCGAGCAGGCTGGCGTTAAGCGCTACGTCATGGTCTCCTACTTTGGTGCGGGCCACGACCATGGCGTTCCAGAGAATCACAGCTTCTTTGCCTATGCCGAGTCCAAGGCTGCAGCCGACGAAGCGCTGCGCGCTTCAAACCTTGAGTGGACCATTCTCGGCCCGAGTGCGCTCACGCTCGACAAGGGCCAGGATTCCATCGACGCCACGGCGGACAAGGCAGGCGAGGTCGCTCGTGCGACCGTTGCCAATGTCATCGCGCAGACCGTGTTCAACGAGGCTACCGTTGGTCGCATGATTAACTTCAACGAGGGCAACACCCCGATTCCAGAGGCTCTCAAGGAGTAGAGGAAGGAAGCCGGGGACGGAACCCCTAGCCCCTCCCTCCCCTGCCCCTGCCTCTGTTCCTATCGCTGTTCTTCAGTCTCCAGCTGAGTTTTCCAGTTGAGTTGCCTAGACAAAGAAAAATCCTCCGGCACGACCGTGACGAACTAGCAAGCTGCTAGTAAGCCACTACTGTGCCGGAGGATTTTTCCGGTTGCCACCTGACAGCTAGCGCACTAAGCCCGAACTGCCAGGCGTGGTGCTTTGTCCGACAGCAGCCGGGGAATTCTCCCGCTCCCCAGCCGCGGCCGCAAAGCTATTGATTTTTACTCGAAGGTTCCGATGTCATCCAGCGGAACTGCGGAACCGACCTGGTCGATGCCGTAGGTGTCCTCGGCGCCGTAGAAGCCCTCACCGAAGGAGGCAAATGGTGCGGCTGCCTGGCGAGCAGCTTCCTCAGTCGGCTCAACCGTGATGTTGCGGTAGCGCGAGATACCCGTACCAGCCGGAATCAGCTTACCGATGATCACGTTCTCCTTCAGGCCGATGAGCTTATCCGAGCGCTTGTTGATAGCGGCGTCGGTAAGCACGCGCGTCGTCTCCTGGAAGGAGGCGGCGGACAGCCAGGACTCGGTGGCCAGCGATGCCTTGGTAATACCCATCAGCACGCGACGACCCTCGATGACGCTGCCACCGGAGGCGACAATCTCGCGGTTCTTAGCCATGACCGTGGAGCGCTCGACCAGTGCACCTGGCAGCAGGTCGGAGTCACCCGGCTTAGACACAATCACACGGCGCAGCATCTGGCTGACAATAACCTCGATGTGCTTGTCGTGAATGGCCACACCCTGGTCACGGTAGACCGACTGGACTTCCTCAATGAGGTGACGCTGGACGCCTCGGCGACCCAGGACCTCGAGGACCTCGTGCGGATCGGCAGCGCCCTTGAGCAGCTGCTGCCCCTTGACCACATGGTCACCATCGCGGATGGCGCGACGACGGCCATCGACGGTGATTTCAGCCAGACCCTGACGCTTGGACAGCTTGTCGTAGACGACCTCGTCCTCGCTGTTGGCATCCGGGATGAGGGTGAGCGTGTAGAAGTGCTCGTCCTCCTCCAGGCGCACGCGACCGTTTTCGCGAACCAGTGGAGCCTTGTTCTTCGGCACTCGGGCCTCGAACAGCTCCTGGACACGCGGCAGACCACCGGTAATGTCGCCACCGACACCACCCTGGTGGAACGTACGCATGGTCAGCTGGGTACCCGGCTCACCAATGGACTGCGCAGCGACAATACCGACAGCCTCTCCGATGTCGACCAGCTTGCCGGTTGCCATCGAGCGACCGTAGCACTTGGCACAGACACCGGTTGCGGTGGAACAGGTCAGAACCGAGCGGACCTTGACTTCCTTGACACCGTGGCTGAGAGCCAGGGTGATGTGGTCGTCGTTCAGGTCGGTGTCAGCCTCGATAAGGACATTGCCCTCAGCGTCGGTGACATCGGCTGCCAGCACACGAGCGATTGCAGCGGTTTCGACGTACTTCGCACGACGAATCTCACCGGTCGGATTGCCGGTTGCGTCCAGAACATCCTCGCCAATCTCGACAACGACACCGTCCTGGGTGCCACAGTCCTCTTCGCGAACGATGACGTCCTGCGCAACGTCGACCAGACGACGGGTCAGGTAACCCGAGTCAGCGGTACGAAGCGCGGTATCGGCCAGACCCTTACGGGAACCGTGCGAGTTGTTGAAGTACTCGAGAACCGACAGGCCTTCGCGGAAGGAGGTCTTAATCGGGCGGGTGATGTATTCACCACGCGGGTTCGTAACCATGCCCTTCATGCCGGCCAGCGAGTGAATCTGGCCCATGTTACCGGCAGCACCCGACTTCACGATCATCGGAATCGGGTTGTCATCCGGGTACAGAGCCTCGACCTTTTCACCGACCTCAGCCGTCGCGGCCTTCCACAGGTTAACCAGCGACTCGTGACGCTCAGCAGCCGAGAGCTTACCGCGGCGGAACTTCTTCTCCACCGTGGCGGCCTTCTCTTCGTAGCCGTTCAGGATCTCACGCTTGTTCGGGAGAACCAGCACGTCAGACATAGCAATGGTGACACCAGAACGGGTAGCCCAGTAGAAACCAGCATCCTTGAGCTTGTCGACGGTCTGAGCGACCGTGATCATCGGGTACTTGGCAGCCAAGTCGTTGATGATCGCAGCCTGCGGCTTCTTAGCCATAACGCCTTCGACGTAGGGGTAGTTCCACGGCAGCAGGTCGTTGAACATAACGCGGCCCAGCGTGGTGGAAGCCAGCCAGGTATCGCCCTTGTTCCAACCATCTGGGAACTGCTCGGACTCAATCTCGGCCGGCGGACGCAGGTGGCTGATGCGGACCTTAATTGGGCTCTGCAGGCCAATTGCACCGCGGTCGTAAGCCATGATGGCCTCGGCCGGGCTGGTGTAAATACCCTGCTCCGGTGCGTCCTCGGTGGCATCCTGGTGGCCACCCGGCAGCTCCGGCTTCTCCAGTGTCAGGAAGTACAGGCCAGTGACCATATCCAGACGCGGCATAGCCAGCGGCTTACCGGAAGCCGGCGACAGAATGTTGTTCGAGGACAGCATCAGGACGCGAGCCTCGGCCTGTGCTTCAGCGGACAGCGGCAGGTGAACTGCCATCTGGTCACCGTCGAAGTCGGCGTTGAAAGCCTCACATGCCAGTGGGTGCAGCTGAATTGCCTTACCCTCAACCAGGACCGGCTCGAACGCCTGAATACCCAGGCGGTGCAGCGTAGGTGCACGGTTCAGCAGGACCGGGTGTCCGGTAATGACATCTTCGAGGACGTCCCACACCTCTGGGCGCTGACGCTCAACCATGCGCTTCGCGCTCTTGATGTTCTGCGCGTAGCTCTTGGCCACGAGCTCCTTCATAACGAACGGCTTGAACAGCTCCAGAGCCATCAGCTTCGGCAGACCACACTGGTGTAGCTTCAGCTGCGGGCCGACGATAATAACCGAACGGCCGGAGTAGTCAACACGCTTACCCAGCAGGTTCTGACGGAAACGACCCTGCTTACCCTTGAGCAGGTCGCTCAGGGACTTCAGCGGGCGGTTACCCGGACCGGTGACCGGGCGGCCACGACGTCCGTTGTCGAACAGTGCGTCAACGGATTCCTGAAGCATGCGCTTCTCGTTGTTGACGATGATCTCCGGAGCGCCGAGGTCAATCATGCGCTTCAGGCGGTTGTTGCGGTTGATGACGCGACGGTAGAGGTCGTTCAAGTCCGAGGTCGCAAAGCGGCCACCGTCGAGCTGCACCATCGGGCGCAGCTCCGGCGGAATCACCGGGATGCAGTCGAGCACCATAGCGGCCGGGTCGTTGCCGGACTGCAGGAATGCAGTGACAACCTTCAGGCGCTTGAGGGCGCGCATCTTCTTCTGTCCCTTGCCGTCGCGAATAATTTCGCGCAGCTCCTCGGCCTCCTTGGCCAGGTCGAAGTTGCGGATTAGGGTCTGAATAGCCTCAGCACCCATACCACCGGTGAAGTAATCCTCGTAGCGGTCGACGAGCTCGGTGTAAATGCCCTCGTCGATAATCATCTGCTTCGGCTCGAGCTTGATGAAGGTGTTCCAAATCTCCTCGAGACGATCCAGCTCGCGCTGGGCGCGCTCACGGATGTGGCGCATCTCGCGCTCGGCTGCAGACTGAACCTTCTTGCGGGCATCAGCCTTGGCACCCGCTGCCTCGAGTTCAGCCAGATCCTCTTCCAGAGTCTGGGCGCGCTCGGCCAACTCCTGGTCGCGGTCGTCCTCAACCAGCTTCTTGTCCACGAGCATGTCTGCTTCGAGGGTTTCCTGGTCGTTGTGGCGAGCCTCTTCATCCACGGAGGTGATGATGTTGGCAGCGAAGTAGATGATCTTTTCCAGATCCTTCGGAGCCAGGTCGAGCAGGTAGCCGAGGCGGGACGGCACACCCTTGAAGTACCAGATGTGAGTGACCGGAGCGGCCAGCTCAATGTGGCCCATGCGCTCACGGCGAACCTTCGACTTGGTCACCTCAACGCCACAGCGTTCACAGATGATGCCCTTGAAGCGAACGCGCTTGTACTTACCACAAGCACACTCCCAGTCGCGGGTCGGGCCGAAGATACGCTCACAGAAAAGGCCATCCTTTTCCGGCTTCAGCGTACGGTAGTTAATCGTCTCGGGCTTCTTGACCTCACCGCGAGACCAGCGGCGGATGTCGTCGGCGGTAGCGAGCCCAATCCGGAGCTCGTCAAAGTTGTTGACGTCGAGCACCTGTTTTCCCTTTCCCTCCGCATCGAAGTAATGCGGAAACCAAATTCTCTGCGGAGGTTTTTGTACGTTGTCGTCTGTGTTGGGTTATTCGCGAGTTAGGGCTTCCCGACCCTGATACTCACGCAATGTTTCGTCGTTAAGCGAGAAACTATGCGGAGTCAGCGTCGGAACGCTCATCGCGGGACAGGTTAATGCCGAGGGAAGCGGTCGCGTGGTCGAGTTCCTCATCGTCGGAGGAGCCCAACTCAACCGGAACGCCGTCGGCCGAAAGGACCTCAACGTTCAGGCAGAGCGACTGCAGTTCCTTCAGAAGCACCTTGAACGACTCCGGAATACCCGGATCCGGAATGTTGTCGCCCTTCACGATTGCCTCGTAGACCTTGACGCGGCCAACCACGTCATCGGACTTGATGGTGAGCAGCTCCTGCAGGGTGTAGGCAGCGCCGTATGCCTGCATTGCCCACACCTCCATCTCACCGAAGCGCTGACCACCGAACTGAGCCTTACCACCCAGCGGCTGCTGGGTAATCATGGAGTACGGACCGGTGGAACGAGCGTGAATCTTCTCGTCGACCAGGTGGTGCAGCTTCAGCATGTACATGTAGCCCACCGAAACCGGGAACGGGAACTTCTCGCCAGAGCGGCCGTCGAACAGCGTGGCCTTACCGTCAGCGTTGACCAGCACCTCGCCGTCACGGTTCGGGCGGGACGACGCGAGCAGACCAGCGAGCTCCTCGTTCTCAGCACCGTCGAACACTGGGGTTGCAACCAGGGAGTCGGACGGAACGTCGTGCAGGTCGGCCGGAAGACGCTTAGCCCAATCCGGATCGCCCTCAATGCTCCAGCCGGCCTTCGCCAGCCAGCCGAGGTGAACCTCGAGGACCTGGCCGATGTTCATACGACGCGGAACACCGTGGGTGTTCAGAATGATGTCGACCGGGGTGCCGTCCGGCAGGAACGGCATGTCCTCCTGCGGCAGGATCTTGCCGATAACGCCCTTGTTACCGTGACGACCTGCCATCTTGTCGCCGTCCTGGATCTTGCGCTTCTGCGCAACGTAGACGCGGACCATCTCGTTGACACCCGGTGCCAGGTCGTCATCGTCTTCACGGGAGAAGACGCGGACGCCGATGACCTTGCCGGACTCACCGTGCGGAACACGCATGGAAGTGTCACGGACCTCGCGGGACTTCTCGCCGAAGATAGCGCGCAGCAGGCGCTCCTCCGGAGTCAGCTCTGTCTCGCCCTTCGGCGTGGTCTTAGCGACCAGGATGTCACCGTCGCGAACGTCGGCACCGATGCGGACGATACCGCGGTCATCCAGATCCTTCAGCATCTCCTCGGACGCGTTCGGGATATCACGGGTGATTTCCTCCGGACCCAGCTTGGTGTCGCGGGCGTCGATCTCGTGCTCCTCGATGTGAATCGAGGTCAGGATGTCCTCCTCAACCATGCGCTGGTTCAGGATGATGGCGTCCTCGTAGTTGTGACCTTCCCACGGCATGAATGCCACGAGCAGGTTCTTACCAAGTGCCATCTCACCGTTGTCGGTACCCGGACCGTCAGCGATGACCTGGCCGGCCTCAACACGCTGGCCCTCGTCAACCAGTGGCTTCTGGTTGTAGCAGGTGCCCTGGTTGGTGCGCTCGAACTTGCGCAGCAGGTAGGTGTGGCGCTGGCCCTCATCGTCCATGATGGTGATGAAGTCTGCCGACACGGTCTCGACCACACCAGCGGCCGAAGCGACAATGACATCGCCCGCGTCGTAAGCAGCACGCTGCTCCATACCGGTACCGACGAACGGAGCCTCCGAACGCAGTAGCGGCACAGCCTGGCGCTGCATGTTCGCACCCATCAGGGCACGGTTAGCGTCGTCGTGCTCGAGGAACGGAATCATGGCAGTAGCCACGGAGACCATCTGACGCGGGGAAACATCGAGGTAGTCGACCTCATCGGCGCGGACGGACTCGACGTCACCACCTTTCTTACGAACAGACAGGGTCTCCTGAACGAAGCGGCCGTTCTCGTCAATCGGGGTGTTAGCCTGCGCGACGACGTAGCGGTCTTCCTCATCAGCGGTGAGGTAGTCGACCTCATCGGTGATGACACCATCGCGGACGCGGCGGTACGGAGTCTCAATGAAACCGAACGGGTTCACGCGTGCGTAGCAGGACAGCGAACCAATCAGGCCAATGTTCGGACCCTCTGGGGTCTCAATTGGACACATGCGGCCATAGTGGGACGGGTGAACGTCTCGAACCTCGAGACCAGCACGGTCACGGGTCAGACCACCCGGACCCAGTGCGGACAGACGACGCTTGTGGGTCAGACCCGACAGCGAGTTGTTCTGGTCCATGAACTGGGACAGCTGGGAAGTACCGAAGAACTCACGGATAGCCGCAGAGACCGGGCGCACGTTAATCAGAGTGGTCGGCTGGATTGACTCCACGTCCTGAGTGGTCATGCGCTCACGAACCACGCGTTCCATGCGGGACAGACCCACGCGAACCTGGTTCTGAATCAGCTCGCCTACGGTACGCAGACGACGGTTACCGAAGTGGTCGATATCGTCGGTCTCAACCGGGATCTCGACCCCTTCCGGCGAGGTCATAACATTCTCGCCGTCGTGCAGGCGCACGAGGTATTCAATGGTGGTAGCGATATCCTGTTCGGTCAGGACCATCTCGCCAGAGACCTCAGTACCCAGGCCCAGCTTGCGGTTGACCTTGTAGCGACCGACCTTGGCCAGGTCGTAGCGCTTCGGCTTGAAGAAGTTGTTCTCCAGCAGAGCCAGCGCGGACTCGCGCGTCGGCGGCTCGCCCGGGCGCTGCTTGCGGTAAATCTCCAGCAGAGCCTCGTCGGTGTTTGCAACACCGTCCTTCTCCAGGGTGGCCATCATAATCTCAGAGAAGCCGAAGCGCTCCTTGATCTCCTCAGTGGTCCAGCCGAACGCCTTCAGCAGAACCGTGACCGGCTGGCGACGCTTACGGTCAATACGAACGCCGACGGTGTCCCGCTTGTCGACGTCGAACTCCAGCCACGCACCGCGCGACGGAATAATCTTCACCGAGTGCAGCGGGCGCTCGGTGGACTTGTCGATGGTCTCATCGAAGTAGACGCCCGGAGAGCGCACCAGCTGAGAAACAACGACACGCTCAGTTCCGTTGACGATGAACGTACCCTTGTCCGTCATCATCGGGAAGTCACCGATGAAGACAGTCTGGCTCTTGATCTCACCGGTCTCGCGGTTGGTGAACTCCGCGGTGACGTAGAGGGGAGCCGAGTAGTTGATGTCCTTATCCTTGGACTCATCCACGGTGTTCTTGACGGAGTCGAACCATGGGTCCGACAGCGTCAGAGACATCTTCTGGGAGTAGTCCTCGATCGGAGAGAGCTCTTCTAGAATATCTTCGAGACCGCTGGTAACCCGAGCGTCTTCTCCGAGCTCCTCCTGGCGACGAGCGCGCCACTCAGGCGTGCCAATGAGCCATGCGAAAGACTCACGCTGCAGGTCGAGCAGACCAGGAACCGCGATCGGCTCCTGAATCTTTGCAAACGAGTACCTCTTCGAAGCTCCGGGAATACCGGTTACTGCCTTGGTCTGGCGGGAGACTGCCAAGATGCGTCCTTCCAGCACCTCACGCGGTGGAGCACACCGGCAACCGGTGGTGCGCTCCGCCCGCTTGGTTTATACGCGATTCAAGTTGCAGGAATTATTTCTGTTGCGCACCGGGATACTTTGCGTCTAACCTTTGGTCACACACGAAAGTGATTCCCCCGCCACTTGGCCTCCAAGACCAGCCTTTAAAAGGCGAGCCCCCGAGCCCTAACGGCGGCGCCGCGGCAACTCCTTTAACAGCTAGATGCACGAAAAACGGTGCTACATAATAGCCCCGAGCCCCGAGCGCAAACTATAAAAGAGCTGGCGACAGATACACTAATTCCAGCGCAACGATTTAGCCTATATCAAAAACTGGCAGTTGTCTAGTACAACTTGACAAATCGGGCGTGTCGCATTCACCCGTCACCGATATAAACGGTGAGGCCTGGGCGCTATGGCCGTCGTAAAGCGTTACTCTGCTTTACGACGGGTCGAAGGACGCACGATGCCCACGATTGCGATGAATACCAGAATCGAACCGGACGTAATGAGACCGATTGACCACGGCTCTAGAGCTGGGCGCTGGAAATTCTGTATTGCGCCGAAGAGAAGCTGATTGGAAAGGCCTTCGTCCATCTTTCCGTTGAAGCGCAGGTAGTCCATGATCGGCTCGCCGTCGCGAGTCTCCCACCAAAGGTGGATGTCCTCGGCCATATCGATGACCGAGCCAGACTTCGGCTCAACCCACAAATCACGGGTGCCCTGGTACTGGAGGAAGCCGGATTTGTCATCCTGAGTTAGTTGAGAGACGTAAGAACGGTACTTCTGGGCGAGATTCGTCTTCTCAATATCCTGACGGAAATGCAGAATGCGGTTGCCACCGCGCTCCTCTTCCCCGACAAACTTTGCCGGCAAGGAATCGTGGAGGAAATCATCAAAGATCAGGTATTCTTTTTCCTCCGTGTCGGCCGGGAGCTTCACCCAATTCCCCTCGAAATCCACCGATCGCGGAACGCCGGCCATGCGATCGACGAGCGTCGCAGGAGCCAGCGCCTCGCCGGTGAGTCGGTCAATGGTCACTGTCCAGATATTGGCCTCGATAAGCTCGGTGAGCGGGTCGGTGCCCATAACCTCAGGGGGAAGCTCACGCATTTCAGTTACACCGACACGAAGCGAAACCTTGTCCGCATCGGCGGGTTCGATAAGCACGCCGTGAAGCTGTCGCTGCAGCGGCGTGTGCACTTCTTCCCGCTTGCCTTCTTCGTTAATCCTGGTGGATACGCCGTCTTCCGCCCGCAGGGTGTACGACACCGGCGGCAGGTCAAGCGGCATTTTGGGATCAACATTGAGCACTTTGGGCAGCAAGATGCCAGCAGCAAGCAGTGCAGTGCCTAGACCCAATAGAAGGATAGACAAAATTCTCGGCCGTGAGAGCATGTTAGATACTTTACAGGCCAATAGGGGCAATCAAGACAATGAGTGGGCTGGTTTTTGCCCCAACTCCCTGTGACGGCTGAGATTAGTGAGGTTTTGCCCGGGTCAGGTGGGTTAGCAAAGGCCCCAGAAACAAAAGAACCGCCAACCCCGGGTAATAATCCCAGAATTGGCGGTCAGAATTGGTAGCTTTAGGCCACTACCGGGGCCGAAGCAAGTAATTGAATTACTTGAGGGCAACCTTTGCGCCAGCCTCTTCCAGCTTAGCCTTAGCAGCCTCAGCGTCGTCCTTGGAAGCACCCTCCAGGATAGCCTTCGGAGCGGACTCAACCATCTCCTTAGCCTCCTTCAGGCCCAGGCCGGAGACGATCTCGCGGACAGCCTTAATAACGCCGATCTTCTTAGCGCCAGCGTCCTCGAGGATGACGTCGAACTCGTCCTTCTCCTCAGCAGCAGCGTCGCCGCCAGCAGCGCCTGCAGCAGCAACTGCGACCGGAGCAGCAGCGGTGACGTCGAACTCTTCCTCGAAAGCCTTCTTGAACTCGGTGAGCTCAACGAGGGTCATTTCCTTGAAAGCCTCGAGCAGTTCCTCAGTGGTGTACTTAGCCATGGATATTCTCCTATGAGTGTGGTGCGGCCGCTCCCCTCAGAGATCCCTGGGGTCGAAGCCGTCAAAGTGATATTTAAAAGTTTTTCGCGTGATTTAGTTCGCGTAGTTCGCGAGCCGCTCGGGATTACTTCTTTTCCTCGAGTGCCGCAGCAAGGCGGGCAACCGAGGAGGTCGGAGCATCGAGCAGGCCAGCGACGTTCGCCAGAACGCCGTTGAAGGCACCAGCCAGCTTTGCCAGCGTGGTCTCACGGTTATCCATATCCGCAAGAGCCTCGAACTGTGCTGCATCGATTGCAGCACCGTCCATGTAGCCGCCCTTGATCACGAGGTTCTTGTTGTCACCGGCGAACTTCTTAATCGCCTTAGCCGCATCCACAGCCTCGCCCTTGATGAAGGCGACTGCAGTCGGGCCGTTCAGGTGCTCATCAAGACCCTCAATCCCTGCCTCGTCGGCAGCGATCTTGATCATGGTGTTCTTGGCGACGGAGTACTTAACATCAGCACCGAGGGCGCGACGCAGTTCCGTGATTTCCGCAACGGACAGGCCGCGGTACTCAGTCAGCACGATAGCGTTGGACTCTTCGACGTCCTGCTTCAGCGCTGCAACAGCTGCAATCTTCTCAGCATTTGCTGCCATGTGTACTCTCGCCTCCTTCCTGGTCTTTGCAATTTTCCGCTCGGCCAAGTGAAGGATTCTTTTGCGCAAATACAACAAACGCCCCAATCCTCGCACAAGGATGGGGCGCACAATTCTTTTGGCATGTTCCACTTCAACTCCGCCAACTCCAAGGTCAGCAAGTGAAGTCAAACTGCGCAAGCGCTTCCAAGTCCTCCTGCGTGGGCCGCCCACTGTATTCCTACAATGAAACCTTCAATCCGCTTCGTTCAAAGCGAATGACCGACGGTCTTCGGTGAAACTTGAGTACCAACCTCCATCGTCCCAACTCGATGTTGGTACCGATTGGAAGCCGGTCAAACTTCGTGAAGAAACTCTATACCAGACCCAGGCAATTAACCAAATCGTCTATCCAAACCGCGCTGCACCAGGCTCTCCAAAGCGGCCGAACTCCAGGTCCTTCTCACGTTGCTGCACAATCATCTCAAGCTCGGCAAAGTACGCATTCAGGTCATCGTCGGCAAGCCAGAGCACTTGATCGGCGTAGTCGAGTACCACGCGCACCATGTCGTCGGGATGCGCGTCTAACCTAGCGGCGTCGAGAATATCCACGGTGAGTGTCAGCGCCACACGCACGACCGGCGGAATCTGCGATGCCAGGCACTGTTGCGCCACGACATTGCGCAGCTCCACGGCTTCCATCCGCGCAATGATGCGCAACAACCGCACTACGACGACTTGCGCCGCCCGAGCTTGCAGAGCTTCCTCCTCACTCATCCCCGGAAGCACCACAGAATCCTGGATATTGCGGCGAAGGACCTCAGCTACGCGCTCGTCCTCCCCTAGCCCCGTCAGTACCTCGCCCAGCAGAGTCTGCCCCGCGATGCGCAGGCAGGGCATGTCATAGGCGTCGTCGCCCAACGAGTCGAGATACGAGATGAGCTGCGGTTCAATAATTCCGGAACCGTCGTCGAGCTGCGCCAGGCGATTAATCTCGCCGAGCGCCTCCAGCCCTTCTTCGGGTTCCAAAATCAACGTCATAGTCGCGATTCTAAGCAACAAACTTTGGCTGTGAGTCCATTTCGCCTGGATTAGTTGATTGGATTAGCAATTCGCTTTACGACGTCTACCGCGCCCAAACCCCCACCGCGCTATCGATACCCCTTACGAGAATGCGAAACCGCCGCCTCACACACTTGGGAAAGTGCGCGCGGCGGCGGTTTTAAAGAGCTTGGCTCTGAGTCACCCTCGAGCGACTTGTGAAGAGCACACTCGCCTATCAGCTGATGCTGATTTAGGCGGTGTAGTCCTTGATCACGCTGGTGTCAACCGGGATGCCCGGGCCGTTGGTGGCGGAGACGGTGATCTTCTTCAGGTACTTACCCTTAGCAGCGGACGGCTTGAGACGCATCAGCTCGTCGATAAGCGCGCCGTAGTTCTCGGCCAGCTTCTCGGCGTCGAAGGAAGCCTTACCGATAACAGCCTGCAGGTTTGCAGCCTTGTCAACGCGGAAGGAAATCTTACCGCCCTTGATCTCGGTGACGGCCTTAGCGACATCCGGGGTAACGGTGCCGGTCTTCGGGTTCGGCATCAGACCACGCGGGCCGAGGATACGAGCCACGCGACCAACCTTGGCCATCTGGTCCGGGGTTGCGATAGCAGCGTCGAAGTCGGTCCAGCCGCCCTGAATCTTCTCGATCAGCTCGTCGGAGCCAACGAAGTCAGCGCCAGCCTCTTCAGCCTTGGTGGCGTTCTCGCCAGCAGCGAAAACAACAACGCGGACGGTCTTACCGGTGCCGTTCGGCAGGGAGACAGTGCCGCGAACCAGCTGGTCGGCCTTGCGCGGGTCAACGCCCAGGCGAATCGCAACGTCGATGGTGGCGTCGTAGTTCTTGGAGGAGGTCTCCTTGGCCAGGTTAGCGGCCTCGAGCGGAGAGTAGATGCGGCCGGCGTCGATCTTCTCGGCGGCGGCGCGGTATGCCTTGGAGTTCTTGCTCATGAAAAGTCCAATCTCAATTGAGTCAATGGTTGGATTGTGGTGTTCAGCGGGCCGAAGCTGGCCCTACCACTTGATGAAGGTGCAGCTAAACGCTGACGGTTTTACTTAGCGCCCTCGACGGTGATGCCCATGGAGCGAGCGGTACCGGCAATGATTCGTGCACCCATCTCGATGTCGTTAGCGTTCAGGTCCGGCTTCTTCAGCTCGGCGATTTCCTTGCACTGCTCCCAGGTCACGGAACCGACCTTGTTGGTGTGCGGAACGCCCGAACCCTTCTGAATGCCAGCGGCCTTCAGCAGCAGCTTAGCTGCCGGCGGGGTCTTCAGAACGAAGGTGAAGGAGCGGTCTTCGTAGACGGAGATTTCAACCGGGACAACGTTGCCACGCTGGTTCTCAGTTGCTGCGTTGTAAGCCTTGCAGAACTCCATGATGTTGACACCATGGGCACCCAGTGCCGGACCAACCGGCGGAGCCGGGTTAGCCTGACCAGCCTGGATCTGCAGCTTAATAATCGCAGAAAGCTTCTTCTTCGGAGCCATCGGATTAACCTACTTCCTAGTTACCGGGGCACGCCGCCCCGATGAAAAGGCGACTCACCCCGTCCGGATGCCGACGCTTTACGACGACCTTTGCGCCCACGACCATCATGGCCGCTGGCGCTGGTCATCGAGTTGGTGCCAGCCACCGGGGATACGAATTACTTGGCGCATCTGTGCTCAAGGCACAAAAATGCACGCCTGGCTACGTTACCGCAGCGTATGGCGTGCATCAAAATCCGTTACCGGATTGGTTGCTCGAGAGAGCTAGCTGGTGCCTTTGCTCGGCGCTTGGCTTGCTGCCCGGCTTAGTGCGAGGCCCGCTTAGTGCGAGGCCTAGTTCAGCTTCTCGACCTCATCGATGCCCAGCTCGACCGGGGTCTCTCGACCGAAGATGGAAACCAGGGCCTTCATGCGGCCGGTGTCCGGGTCGATCTCGGAGATGGTCGCAGCCACAGATGCGAACGGGCCGGACAGGATGGTGACGGACTCGCCGACCTCGTAGTCGATGGCTACGGCCTTCTTCTCCGCCTGCGGCGCCGCTGCGACAGCCAGCTCACCGTCGGCATTTGCAGCTTCCTCAGCGGCGTCCGCGGTGATGGTCTCCTTCGGCATGAGGAACTTAGCGACCTCGCGAATCTTGACTTTGGACGGCTGGCCCTCGCTACCGACGAAGGAAGTAACACCCGGGGTGTCGCGGACGACGGACCAGGACGGGTCATCCAGGCTCATGCGGACCAGAACGTAGCCCGGCAGCAACTTGCGCTTAACGATCTTCTTCTTGCCGTCGTCCTTGCGCTCTTCGACTTCCTCAACCGGAACGATGACCTCGTGGATCTGCTCATCGACACCCATGGTCTGGGCGCGCATTTCCAGGTTGGTCTTCACCTTGTTCTCGTAGCCGGAGTAGCACTGGATGATGTACCAGTCGCCCGGACGACGCTTGAGCTCACGCTGGAACTCGCGCAGGCGCTTACGGTACTCGGCGTCTGCGTCAGCAGCTGCTTGCGCCTCAGCGTCAGCGGCGGTCTCCTCTGCCGGCGCTGCTTCTGCTGCAGCAGTGTCAGCTGCGGCTGCGTCGGCTGCGGCCGTGTCGGCTGCGGCCGCGTCCTCAGCCGGAGTCTCTACCTGAGCCTGTGCGTCCTGCACATCCTGCTCAGTTGCGGCAGCGTCCGCGGACTGGGCGTCAGGCTGGGCGTCGGAGAAAATATTCTGACCATCGTTCATGTCGTGCTAACCCCTCTTGTATCTACATCAACGGTTCGCGACATTGGCATCTTCGCTCAAAGAGTCTTAAGAGCCAATATGCCATCCGCAATCACTTCGCACAGCCAGATACCAGCTGCGCTAACGAATAATCCCGCCGTCCGGAACTCGGAGGCGGGATGAAAAGCATCACTGCGAAACAGTATAACCGATTACTTGCCCAACACCGATCGGACACCCAGACCGGCCAGCGTGTCCACACCCCACACGAGAGCGATCATGGCAATCAGGAACAGGATCACGATGATGCTGTAGGTGACCATCTGGCGGCCGGTCGGCCAAATCACCTTACGCAGCTCGTCAACAACCTGCTTGATGAAAACCACAGGGTTACGAGTCGAAAGCTCGTTGGTCTCCTTCTCACGCGCAGGCTTCTTCGCCACGGTGGTCTGCGCGCCCGTCGCCTGGCGCTTACCGGTCGGGCGAGCCGCTGCCTGGAAAGTCTGGTTTTCCTCAGCCACGATGCTCCTTCGCTACTTCGTGCATATGAGAACTAAAGATACTGCACAGTGAAACTCAAGCGTGAATTCTTCAAGGGCAAACTCCAGGGGTGTTCTCCGGAGCCGAGCCCCCACTGTGCAGAGCAAGTCTGGTTCAGTGCGTAAATTCTAGCCGATTATCCACACTATCGAAGAAATGCCCTTCGTGGGAACCGCAGGCTTCGAGATTCGATTCCACTGCTGGCCTTGCGGCGATACTCACTGACGGCCACTTCACTACTGCTTCGCCCTAGCTTGGGTTGCAAGCTTGGGTTGCTCGCTCGGTCTGCAAGCTTGGGTTGCTCGCTCAGGCTGCTGGCTCGGGCTGCAAAAATGACGACCCAACAGACTACGGGCTGCAAATGTGAAACTGTGCGAGTTTATGACCCTACCAGCCATTTTTCGAGCCATTTTTGACATAACCGCAGTCACTAACTTGCGTTGGCCCACCGCCGCCGAATATAAACGAAAAACCCGCCACCCGGACGCATTTTCATACGCCCTGGATGACGGGTACTTGCAGGGGCGACAGGACTCGAACCTGCAACCTGCGGTTTTGGAGACCGCTGCTCTACCAATTGAGCCACGCCCCTTCACCACCAGCAAAAGAACTTTCCAGTCCTTAGCTGACAATATCCCACCTTACTGCATTGCTGCATAATCAAGGCGGAGTTCGACGAACATCACTGTCCGTAGTAGCGATGGGGGGGATCGAACCCCCGACCTCACGATTATGAGTCGTGCGCTCTCACCATCTGAGCTACATCGCCCCTATTCTCTATCGGACATAAGTCCGTATAAAAGAACAGAGCCCCCTGACAGAATCGAACTGTCGACCTTTTCCTTACCATGGAAACGC
>ERZ1031329.88-NODE-88-length-28934-cov-31.671145_pt1 | contig 28934 bp, 31 predicted proteins | sample MGYA00518053_ERZ1031329 | MGnify/ENA primary metagenome ERZ1031329 (study PRJEB33718, sample SAMN03159840) | human skin metagenome | collected 2014-02-25 | study: EMG produced TPA metagenomics assembly of the PRJNA266117 data set (Human skin bacterial metagenome... | reverse complement strand
CGTGAAATACTCGAGCAAATATTCAAACGTGGCGCATTAACCGCTTGATCCCGCCCGCCGATTTTGGCCGTTCCCAGGCTATGGCTCCCAGGGTCTGTGCTTTCCCGCGCGACCAGTGCCAAACGCCCCACCCCACACCACCCAAAAGTCTCATATCCGAGACAAATCGCCCCAAACCGCCAGACCCAATCCATGTGACGGGCGTTACTGTCTATCCGATACCTCGATTGGGCAACAACAGAAAGGAATTCCCATGGCGAAGAACTGGTCCGAAGGCGCACGCGAGGTCCGCTCCCCGCGCGGCACTGAGATTTCGGCGAAGTCGTGGCAGACCGAGGCGCCGCTGCGCATGCTGCAGAACAACCTCGACCCGGAGGTTGCGGAGCGCCCGGACGACCTGGTCGTCTACGGCGGCACCGGTCGCGCTGCTCGCAGCTGGGAGGCCTTCGACGCGATCGTCGATACGCTCAAGGACCTCGAGTCCGACGAGACCCTTCTGGTGCAGTCCGGCAAGCCGGTCGGCGTGTGGAAGACCAACGAGTGGGCGCCGCGCGTGCTCATCGCCAACTCGAACCTGGTGGGCGACTGGGCGAACTGGGAGCATTTCCGCGAGCTCGAGGACGAGGGCCTGATGATGTACGGCCAGATGACGGCCGGTTCCTGGATCTACATCGCCACCCAGGGCATCCTGCAGGGCACCTACGAGACCTTCGCGGCTGTGGCGAAGAAGCGTTTCGACGGCACGCTGGCCGGCACCCTCACCCTGACCGGCGGCTGCGGCGGCATGGGCGGCGCCCAGCCGCTGTCCGTCACCCTCAACGGCGGCGCCTGCCTGATCGTGGACGTTGACGAGGGCCGTCTGAAGCGCCGCCAGGGCAAGCGCTACCTCGACGAGGTCACCACCGACCTCGAGGAAGCAATCAAGCTGGTCACCGAGGCGAAGGACGAGAAGCGCGCCCTGTCCGTGGGCCTGGTGGGCAACGCCGCTGAGGTGTTCCCGGAGATGCTGCGCCGCCAGCGCGCCGGCGAGTTCACCGTGGACATCGTCACCGACCAGACCTCCGCGCACGACCCGCTGTCCTACCTGCCCACCGAGATCCCGTTCGAGAGCTGGCACAACGAGGCCGACGCGGATCCGACCACATTCACCAAGAAGGCCCGCGAGGCCATGGCCGCGCAGGTCCAGGCGATGGTGGAGTTCCAGGACGAGGGCGCCGAGGTGTTCGACTACGGCAACTCCATCCGCGACGAGGCCCGCAAGGCCGGCTACACCCGCGCCTTCGAGTTCCCGGGCTTCGTCCCGGCCTACATCCGCCCGCTGTTCTGCGAGGGCCTCGGCCCCTTCCGCTGGGTTGCCCTGTCCGGCGATCCGGAGGACATCAAGGTCACCGACCAGGCCATCAAGGAGGCCTTCCCGGACAACGAGCACCTGCACCGCTGGCTGGACGCGGCCGAGGAGTACGTCGAGTTCGAGGGCCTGCCGGCGCGCATCTGCTGGCTGGGCTACGGCGAGCGCGCCAAGGCCGGCGTGATCTTCAACAACCTGGTCAAGGAGGGCAAGGTCAAGGCCCCGATCGTCATCGGCCGCGACCACCTGGACTCCGGCTCCGTGGCATCCCCGTACCGCGAGACCGAGTCCATGCTCGACGGCACCGACGCTGTCGCGGACTGGCCGCTGCTCAACGCCATGACCGCTGTTTCCGGCGGCGCTACCTGGGTGTCCATCCACCACGGCGGCGGCGTGGGCATGGGCCGTTCCATCCACACCGGCCAGGTCACGGTGGCTGACGGCACCGAGCTCGCGGAGGCGAAGCTCAAGGCCGTGCTCACCAACGACCCGGGCATGGGCGTTATCCGCCACGTCGACGCCGGCTACACCCGCGCGAACGAGGTGGCCAAGGAGCGCGGCGTGCGCATCCCGATGGAGTTCAAGGCGCGCGACTAACCCGCGCCCCAAGCGCTGACGTTTCCCCTCGTGGGCGCGTCAGCGCTTTTCATTACCCTGGGCCCTGCAAAATCCCCAAAGAAAGGCACTCATGAGCACCTTCATCACCGGTATTTCCGAGCTGCGCACCGTCTCCGAGCTCGGCACGATCAAAGACGCCGCAATGCTTATCGACGACGGCGTGGTCACCTGGGTCGGCCCCGCCAACGAGGCGCCGGCTGAGGCGGCGAAGGCGGAGGAAACTGTAGACGTCGAGAAGCGAGCTGTGCTCCCCGGCTGGGTGGACTCCCACTCGCACATGGTCTTCGACGGCAACCGCGCCGAGGAATTCGAGGCGCGCATGGCCGGCAAAGGTTACGCCGCCGGCGGCATCGCCGTGACCATGGAGGCCACCCGCTCCGCTGGCGAGGAGCGCTTGGACAAGCTGGTGGCGGAGCGTGTCGCCGCAGGTCACGCAGGCGGCTCCACCACGTTTGAGACCAAGACCGGCTACGGCCTGAACGTCGAATCCGAGGCCGAGGCCGCGCGCGTGGCCGCCCGCCACGTCGACGAGGTCACCTTCCTCGGCGCCCACCTCGTGCCGCCGGGGGCGGACGCCGACGAGTACCTCGATGAGGTTGTCGGCCCGATGCTCGACGCGGTGAAGGACCACGTGCAGTGGATCGACGTGTTCTGCGAGCGCGGCGCGTTCAACGAGGAGCAGTCCCGCCGCGTACTCGAGGCCGGCAAGGCGGTCGGCCTGGGCGTTCGCGTGCACGGCAACCAGCTTGGGCAGGGCCCGGGTGTGAAGCTCGCCGTGGAGATGGGCGCGGCCAGCGTCGACCACGTGAACTACCTGTCCGATGAGGACTTCAAGCTGCTGGCGGAATCGGAGACCGTCGCAACGCTGCTGCCCGCCTGCGACCTGTCCACCCGCGAGGAGCTCGCACCGGGCCGCAAGCTCATCGACGCCGGCGCCACCGTCGCCATCGCCTCCAACCTGAACCCGGGCACCTCGTTTACGTCCTCGATGAACTTCTGCGTCACCACCGCGGTGCTGCAGCAGCACCTCACCCTCGACGAGGCCGTCGAGGCCGCCACCACCGGCGGCGCCAAAGCCTTGCGACGCCACAACGTCGGCGGCGGCAAGGACCCCCAGGGCCGCCCGGCGAAGGGCACCCTCGTGCCCGGCGCGGCCGCCGACCTGCACATCCTCGACGCCGAAAACGCCATCAACCTGGCGTACCGCCCGGGCATGCCGATCACCTGGCAGACCTGGGTCGCCGGCAAGAAGGTCTACGGCTAAATGCCTCGCCCGTTTTTCGACGCGCACTTCCACGTCATCGACCCGTTTCGTCGAAAAGCATTTCGGAGCTTGACCGCGCCGGTGTGCGCGCAGTGCGCTTCAACCTCAAACGCGGCGGCTCCGCGGGTGTGGACGACCTTGAGCTGCTGGCTAACCGGGTCTTCGACATCGCCGGTTGGCACACCGAACTCTACGTCGATGCCCGAGAGCTTCCGGATCTCGACCGGGTGCTGACCCGCCTCCCGCGGGTGAGCATCGACCACCTGGGCATGCACGAAGACGGGTTGAAGGCGCTGCTGCGCCTGGTGGAACACGGCGCGATGGTCAAGGCAACCGGGTTCGGCCGCGTTGAGCTCGATCCCGCCAGCGCCATGCGGGCGATCCTCCGAACCAACCCTGGTGCGCTTATGGTGGGCACGGATCTCCCGTCCACCCGGGCGCGCCGCCCCTTCGCGGTGGCCGACCTCGCCTTGGCCGAAGAAGTGGCTCTGGAATTGGGCGGCGAGCAACTTGCCGACGACGTGTTCTGGAACAACGCCGCTGGGTTGTACCGCTTGGCAGCGCAGTAACAGCGGAGCGTTCAGAGCGTCCGGAGCGTGAAGCGCGCCGCCAGCGCCCCGGCACCCCGCCTCAGCGCAGGCGCGGGTCCAGCGGTTCAGCTTCTACAGGTAGTCGTAGTTGATCTCGGTCTCCGGGTCGAAGAAGACGACGCCGCCTTCCATCGGGCGCAGGTAGATGGTGTCACCGTGATCGACATCGATGCCGCGGGGCACCTTCACCGTGATTCGGTCGCCGCGGACCGCGATCACTTCGTCGGCCTGCTCCTGACGGTGCCCGTAGACGTATAGGTCAGAGCCGAGATGCTCAACGATGTCTACCTGAACCGGCAGACCGTAGTGTTGGCCGGGCTGGTTCACACCCACGATCTCCCAGTTCTCCGGGCGCACACCGACGATCACGCGCTCGGACTCCACCTTGGCTGCTAGCTCGCGGGGGATGAAGTAGTCCATGGCGTGGCCCTTGCCGCCAACGACGTGGCCATCGATGAAAGGCACGTTCTCAATCAGCGTCATCGCGGGCGAGCCGATGAACGACGCCACAAACGTGTTGCCCGGATTGCTGTACAGGTTCGCCGGAGTGTCCACCTGTTGGAGAATGCCTTTCTTCAGCACACAGACGCGGTCGCCCATGGTCATCGCCTCAGTCTGGTCGTGGGTGACGTAGACCGTGGTTGTACCCAGCTTGCGCTGTAGCTGCAGAATCTGCGCACGGGTGGACACGCGCAGCTTGGCGTCCAGGTTGGACAGCGGCTCGTCCATAAGGAAAACTTTTGGCTCCCGCACGATGGCGCGGCCCATTGCGACGCGCTGACGCTGGCCACCGGACATAGCGGCCGGCTTCTTGTCCATGAGGTCTTCCAGCTCGAGCATCTTCGCCGCGAAGTCCACCCGCTCCTTGATGGTCGCCTTATCCACCTTCGCGTTTTCCAACGCGAAGGCCATGTTCTGGCGGGCCGTCATGTTTGGGTAGAGCGCGTAGGACTGGAACACCATGGCAACGTCTCGGTCGCGCGGGCGCGTCTCGGTCACGTCTACGCCGTCGATGAAGATCTGGCCTTCATCCACCGGTTCCAGCCCAGCGAGCATGCGCAGCGTGGTCGACTTGCCGCAGCCGGACGGACCGACGAGAACGAGGAACTCGCCGTCGGCGATGTCTAGGCTGATGCGGCTAACCGCAGGTGGGCGTGACGGGTCGTAGATGCGGGACGCTTGACGGAATTCAACTGGTGCCATGTGCGACTCCTTTTCGTGCTCGAGCCAGTCCGGGCTACTTATCCAGCTTCGGGGCGATGTCGCGGTCGATGACCTGCTGGGTTTCGGTGTCCAGGTCAGCGAAGACCTTTTCCACGTCCTGGCCACCAACGGTGATCTTGTCCAGTGCTCCGCCGATACGCTTGCCGCCACCCGGAACGAACACACGCGCGTAGTCCTGCGGCTTCGTGTTTTCGTTCAGCTGCTTGATTGCGGTCTCGGCGTTCGGATTCTCGTCCAGGAACTTGCGCTCCTCCGGGTTCTCCAGCGCGTCCTTACGCACCGGCATGTACCCGGTCTTCTGCGAGAACTTGATCGTGTTCTCGGTGTTGGTGATGAAGTCGATGAACTTCACCGCGTTCTTCTTGCGGGCATCCGAGATCCCGTTCGGCACGGCCAAGCCAGCGCCGCCGGTGGCCGCGGACGGGCCGGGGCCCGGCAGGTAGGTGGTGATGAACGGGATGGTCGCGGAGTCTTTCAGGCCGCCGAGGGAGCCAGTGGACTCCAGCAGCGCCGATGCATTGCCGTTGCCGAAAGCAACAGTTGGGTCGGTGCTGATCTCAATGTGGCCCTTCTGCACCTGGTCCTGGAGGAACTTCGCGGCCTCGATGGTCTTCGGGTCGGAGAACGTCGGCTCCCACTCATTGGAGTATGCGCCACCGAACGCCCACACCATGCCCTGGAAGTACCAGTCAAGGTAGCTGGAGCCATCCGGAATGGTCAGCGCCGGGTGGCCGGTCTTTTCCTTGAGTTTGCCCGCCCACTCATCGAACTCCTGCCAGGTCTCCGGGCCACGATCCGTCGGCAGACCCGCAGCAGCCAGGTCGTCGGTGTTCCAGTACATGAGGTTGGTGGAGCGGGAGTAGGGCACGCCGTAGTGCTTCCCGTCGTAGAGGTAGTCGTCGCGCAGGGTATCCACGTAGGAATCGGAGTCGATGTTTTCGGACTCCCACAGCTCGTCCAGTGGGGTCGTGGCGTCGTTCAGCGCAAAATTGAACCAGGTCACGTCCGAAGCGACGATGACGTCCGGCAGGTCATTGCCAGCAAGCGCGGCGTTGAACTTCTGCGCCAACTCCTCGTAGTTGGCACCACCGTCGACCAGCTCGACGGAAAGGTCCGGGTTTTCCTTCTCAAACGCGTCGATGAGCTCCTGCTCCAGATCACGGGACTTACCCGGGTGGTTGGACCAGAAGACAATCTTGTTCTCGTCGCCTGCAGCGTTTCCGCCTCCGTTGCCGCCATCGCTGGTAGACCCGCCTGCGCAAGCAGTGAGGGAAACAGCGGTCAGAGCAGCAAGAGCTGCGGCGCCGAGACGCTTCGTCAGGGAACTGGTGGACATGGGGTTCTCCATTCTTGAATTGGTACGGGGAGTTTGAAGCGGGTCAGCCCTTGACGGCGCCCGCGGTGAGGCCCTTGATCATCTGCTTCTGCAGGAGGATGAACACGATGATCATGGGAAGCGTGGTCAGCACCGTGCCAGCCATCACCGGCGCCCAGTTGGTCAAGCCTTCCGCGTCCTGCAGCCGGGTCAGGCCGACTGGCAGCGTGGCTGCGGCCGGAGTGTCAGTGATGAGGAACGGCCAGAGGTACTCGTTCCACTCGTTGACGACAGTAATGAGCAGGAACGCCGACAGAGTCGGCCAAGACATCGGCAGGACCACCTTGAACAGCCGGGTGAAAAAGCCGGCGCCGTCCATTTCTGCTGCTTCCATAATCTCGGCTGGCAGGGACTGGAAGTGGTTGCGCATGAGGAAACAGCCGAACGCCACACCAGCCAGAGGGACGATGACACCGGTCCAGGTGTCGCGCCACCCCAGCGAGGCAGCCAGGGCGTAGTTGGAAATGATGGTGATCTGGTTGGGCACCATCAGCGCAGCGATCACCAGAAGGAAGAGCAGATTTCGCCCCGGGAATCGCAGAAACGCGAAAGCGTAAGCCGACAGCACCCCGAGGACGACCTTGATCACGGTAAGGATGAGGGTGATGCCGATGGAGTTGCGCAGATACTGCGGGAACCCAGACGTCTCCCACACACGCGCGTAGTTTTCCGGCACCAGAGGGTTGGGCCAGAACGTGATCGGATCCGAGTAGACATCCTGGTAGGTCTTAAACGAGGTGATCACGATGAAGTACAGCGGCACCAAGATCATGAGCACCGTGAGCACCAAAGCGGCATACCCCAAAAACTTCATGCCTTTTGAGCTAGCTTCGGCTGGCGCGCCTTTACGCTTGCGCTGCGCATCGGTGATCACAGGTTCGCTAGACCCCTGGCTGCCGGGCACCGGCGGCAAGGAATCCTCATCGCGCACTATCGCCGCCGGGCGCTGCTGCGCCGGCTTCGCGGACTTGCTGGATTCAGCTGAGAACTGCGTCGACATCTACTTGTCCAACCTCTCCTGCAGCTTGATTTGGAGCACGGTGATAATCAGGACGACGAGGAACATGATCGTGGCTACCGCAGCGCCGTAACCTGCGCGGCCGTTCACGAAGGTTTCCGTATAGACCTGGAACACCATCGTCGTTGTGCCATAGGTGAATGGACCGCCCCTAGTCATCGCGTTGATGACATCGAAGACCTGGAACGAACTAAGCAGCACTGTGATAAGGAGGAAGAACGTGGTGCCTCGCAGCTGCGGCAGCACAACCCGAAAGAAGTGCCGCGACGCGGACGTGCCGTCAATCTCCGCCGCCTCATCAAGGTCGTGCCGGCGCCCCTGCAGCGCAGCCAAGTAGATGACAAAGACGTAGCCGACGTTCTTCCAGATGTAGGTCACCGTGATCATGAACAGCGCCCAACCGGAGTTCTGGTAGAAATTCGGCACCGGAATGTGCAGAAGGTTGAGGAAGTACTGGATCAATCCGTAGCGGGGATCGAACACAAACTGGAAAGCCACACCGATGGCTGCGCCTGCGATGACATACGGGGCGAACACCATGGAACGCACCGCCGCACGTCCGAACAGCTTCTGGTCCAGCAGCACCGCGAGCGCAAGCCCGATCACCATCGATCCCGCCACTGCGAAGAACGTAAAAATCAGTGTGTTCCAGACGATGGTCTTGGTCTCCGGGGCTTGGAACCAGTCGATGTAGTTCTGCAGCCCGACCCATGTCATCGACGGGGAGGAGATGTTCCAGTTGTAGAAAGAGATGCGGATGTTGTCCACCAAAGGGCGGTAGGTGAACAGAATCAACAACAGGAGGTTTGGGCCGACCAACAGCGTGGCCAGGCCTACCTGGCGCCAGTCAATCTTCCGGCGGCCTTTCCGACGGGATGCCGCGTACTCCGCGGAGACCTCTGGCTCCACGGAGATTGCCGGAATTGTCGTACTCATGGGGAGCACCGTAGGCCCCGTCCATGAACGCACAGTTAACTGAGAGTTGTATTAAAGAAAACGTTCAGCCAACTGATCGTACCTGTCGCGAAACCGCAATGTAGTGCGAAGATACAAGGTCTTGCGCCCCCTCGACAGTCGCGGCAATCTCAGGATCCACAAAGAAACCGGCTACCTAGAACCGGCTCGCTCGCGATTTTTCAGCGGGTAGCCGGTTGGAGATAGCCGGTTTACGGTTTGGGGCGCGCGGCGGGGCGTCTGGGGCGGGGCGCTGCGCGTACATTGGTGCGCTGGTTTGGCGCGAACGACCCGCGCGGCGCGACCACCCCGACCAGCGCTAGATGGTCACCTGACGGGACTTGATGTTGTCCAGCTGCTTGCGCTCGTCGGCGGTCAACGCGGCGTCGTTGCTGTATTCGGCCTCGATCTGCTTGTTCAGCGCGGCCAGCGCCTCCTCGTAGGAGCCTGCGTCCACGGACGGGTCGAGGTCGAACACCGGCACGACCAGGCCGTGGGTGCGGAAGGCGCCGGCGAACTTGGTGCCTTCGCCCAGGTTCAGCTCGCCGCGGGCAGCGATGCGGGCCAGCGCGGAGAGCATCTGCGCCTCGTTGTCCTCGGTACGCACCCAGCGGATGTGTGCCTTGCCGCCGCCGGGGTTGACCCACCAGACCGCGCCCGGCAGGTCCGCGCCGATCTTCTCGGACGGCAGGACAGCGTCGTTGGCCTGCTGTAGCGCCTGCTGGATCTGCGGCGGCACGGAAGCGCCCTCCGGGAACCACCAAGCAAAATCGTCGTAGGTGGTGATTTCGGGGGTAGCGGAGGTGTCGATAAGCGAAGTGAGCTCCGGCTGCGAACCGTCGGCGACGGTGGACTGCAGCGTCTCGCCCGGCGCCGCATCGACGACCCAGTTCAGGGCGTACGCGAGGTCGCGGCCCGGGTTCTGGGAGTGGGAGGTGACCTGCAGGGCAACGAAGCGCTCGCCGCCCTCGGACTCCTCGCGCACCAGCGCCGCGCCGGCGCCCGGCAGCACGGTGACGATGTTCACCGGGGTGCCCTTGATGTCAAAGGTGGTCACTGCGGACGGCACGAACTCCTGCAGCGCGACCATGTCGGCCTCTACGGCCAGGCCGCTGAACGGGCGGGGGTCCTTCTGCAGCTTCTCGCGCTCGGCTGCGCGGGCGGCCAGCTTGGCCTCGCGGCGGGACATGCCCTCGGGCAGGTCCTCGCGGTTCTTCTTCTTTTTCGGCTTGCGTTGCACCATGCGCGCAATCGTACCGGCAGGCTAAAAGCCCTCAACGCTATCCCAGCGTCTCCAGAGCAATGTGCGGCAGGTCGGTGCCGATCAGCGACGCGCCGTGTTGCTGCAGCCACACCATGTCCCTGGGCAGGTTCACGGTCCACACGTAGGTGCGGACCCGTCCGTCGAGAAGCTCGGGCTGCGCTTTCGCAAGGCGCACGCTCGGGCCGGCGCCGCAGTCCCCCACGGGCGCAAACGAATCGTCTGCCAGCAGGAATGTCTCCAGCTCAGGCAGCAGGCGGTGGAAGCGCTGGATCGCCTCGGGGTTGAAGGAGATCAGGTGCACGCGCTCGTCCGCCTCCATGCCGTGGCCGCGCAGCACATCTGCCACGGCCTCCTCCAACGCCGCCCCAAACGGCGACGGGTGCTTCGTCTCAATCAGGATGTGCTTGCCCGGGTACTGCTCCAAGAGGTCCAGCAGCTCGTCCAACAGCATGATCTGCTGCGGATCTTCCTCGGTGCCGATGTTGAGTTGGCGGAGCTCGTCGAAAGGCATCTGCGCCACCTCACCAGAACCGTCAGAGGTGCGGTCCACGGTGAGGTCGTGGATGACCACCACCTGCCCGTCCGCCGTCAGGTTGACGTCGCACTCGATGCCGACAATGTCCAGCTTGAGCGCCTCTTCAAAGGAGCGGCGGGTGTTCTCCGGGTACAAGCCGTTGAAGCCGCGGTGCGCGATGATTCCAGTCATAATTCCTCCCTACCCAGCCACCGCCGCGGCCGGCACCTGCTCGAACGTGGCCAAAGCGACGTCCGGCAGGTCGGTGGCGATGACGTCGACGCCGTTGTCGGCGCACCAGCGCATCTGGCGCGGGGTGTTCACGGTCCAGGTGTAGGTGCGCAACTCCCGGTAGCCCAGCAGCTCTTGGCGCAGCTGCAGGTGCTGCAACGCAGGCCCGACGCCGTAGGGGCGGGAGAACATGCGGCTCTTGCGGTTCCACCGCATCTCTTTCAGGCGGAACAGGTAGAAGGTTTCCAGCTCGGGCGCCATTTCGGTGAAGTAGCGCACGGCGCGGTGGGAAAAAGAGATTACGTGCACGTTCTCGGATTCGTGCAGCCCGGCGTAGCGCAACGTTCGCAAGGTCTGCTCATCCACCTCGGGCCCGTAGATGGTGGGGTGCTTGGTTTCGATGTAGATGTGCTTGTCGGGGTAGTCCTGCATCAGTTCGAGCAGTTCTTCCAGGCACATGATCTGCTGTGGCTCGTCTTTGGTGCCGCAGTTGAGCTCCCGCAACGCCGAGAAGTCCAGGCAGTCCACGCGTCCGCGGCCGTCGGTGGTGCGGTTGACCGACGCGTCATGGAAGACCACCACGCGCCCGTCGCGGCTGAGGCGCACGTCGCATTCGATGCCGTGGATGGGCAGTTTCAGCGCTTCTTCGAACGCCCGGCGCGTCAGCTCGGGGTGGTGTCCGGAGAATCCGCGGTGCGCAACAATCTTGGGCATCTTCTCGCTCACGGCTGCGAGGCTACCCGCGCGCTACCGGCCCCGCGACCGGAACATTTTTGGAACAATCGCTTCCGTGCCTTCCAACTTCCTCGCCAAAGCCCGCACCGCTTTAGATCAGCTGCCGGACGCGCTGCAACGCGCGCGTTCGCGCTATTCCGTCAAGCGCGACGGTGTGCTGGCGTTGCCGATGGGCGTGTTGGAGGTGCTGGCTGACATCTCCCCGGGCGTGCGCATGGGCGGTTTGCGCCGCTTGCCGCCGAGTTTCCGCGCGGGGCTTGCGGGCGCTGAGGTGGCGACGTGGGGTGCGGTGTCGCCATCGCTGCTGCCGCACAGCTGGTGGGCGACTGCCGCGAACGTCGGTGTGTTGCAGGGCATGGGCCATGGCTTTGCGACGGTAGCTTCGCAGGCCCTCCGCCCCGTCCGCTCCGACGAACCGCAGAGTTTGCTTCCCGGCCCGGTGCGCCTGGCCATGACGGGCGTGACCGCGGGCGTGTTCGTCACGTCGCTGCGCCGCCGCGCGCACCAGGAAAAGCTGGTGGAAAGCGACGAGAAGTTCAAGGTCAGCCCGCAGATCCTCGGCATCACGCTGGGCACGCTGGGCTACGGCGTGGTGCTGCTTGTCGGCGACGCGATCCAGACGTTCATCGACGCGATCAACGAGCTGCTGGGCAAGAAGCTGCCGCCGGTGGCGTCGTGGCCGCTGGCGATCGCGGGCGGCGGCGCGCTACTGATTCTGGTTGGCGACCAGATGGTGGTGCGCCGCTTCGCGGTGCGCGTGAGCCGCCAGGCGCAGGAGCTGGACCGCGAGTTCATGCGCGGCGCGGACCAGCCGAAGCGGCCTGAGCGTTCCGGTTCGCCGGATTCCGCGGTGGATTGGAACACGATGGGCCGCCAGGGCCGCGCGGTGGTGGCCGGCGGCCCCCGCAAGGAGGACATCGAGCGCCTGCTCGACGGCGGGGCGTTGGAGCCGATCCGCATCTTCGTCGGCCTGGACACCGAGCGCGACCAGGCCCCGGACTTCGAGGAAATGGCCGCCGTGGCCATCAAAGAGATGCACCGCACCGGCGCGTTCGAGCGCAGCCACATCGCGGTGATGTCCGCGGCCGGCACCGGCTGGATCAACGATTTCCACACCTCGGGCTTCGAGTTTGTCACCCGCGGCGACTCCGCGGTGGTGGCCATGCAGTACTCCTACCTGCCCTCGGCGTATTCCTATTTGGCGGACCGCAAGAACCCGGTTAATTCCTCGCGCGTGCTCATTGAGGCGATCCGCAGCGAGCTGCAAAAACTCGACCCCGAAAAGCGCACGAAGCTGTACGTCGGCGGAGAATCGCTGGGCGCGTACGGCGTGTCGGACGCGTTCGAGACCGTCGAGGAGTTCCTCGAACAAACCTCAGGCGGCGTGTTCACGGGCACGCCCGGCTTCGCCAGCAACCACAGCTACCTCACCCGTCACCGCGAGAAGGGCTCCCCGCAGCGCCTCCCACTTATCGACGGCGGCCGCCACGTCCGCTTCACCGCCCACCCCGCGCACCTGCGCCACGACTTCCGCGGCCATTCCTACGCCAACACCTGGGTCGAGCCCCGGTTCGTCTTCGCCCAGCACGCCTCCGACCCGGTGGTGTGGTGGGAGCCGTCCCTGGCGTGGAAGGCCCCGGACTGGCTGCGCGAACCCGGCTCGCGCGGCGAGCCCGCCCCGGCCGCCCAGCACTTGGACGCGCTGGACACGATGCGCTGGATGCCGCTGGTGACGTACTGGCAGATCGGCATCGACCAGCTGCCGTCGAAGGACTACCCCTCACCCCACGGGCACAACTACCACGACGAAACGGTCGCCTACTGGAACGCGGTGGTCCACGGCGCGGGCGACGACGCAGATGAGGCGGCGCTTTCCCGCCCCGAGCTGGTGCGTGTGGCGCGCTGGATCCACAACGACGCCACGAAGACCCGCATGCCTAAAGGCGGGTTCCCCTCAAAGCACGGCTACTAGCTAAATCCCGCAGGCCACGCCGGTGGAGTGGTGCGGGCAGTAGCCGTTCGGCACCTTGTGCAGGTACTGCTGGTGCTCCTCCTCCGCCAGGTAGTACTTCACGCCGTCGGCCTCCACGGATTTCACCTCGGTGGTGATGTCGCCGTAGCCGGCGCTTTGCAGGTCCTTTTCGTACTGGCGGATCCACCCGCGGACCTGTTCGGCCTCCTCCTCGGTGTCGGTGTAGAAGGCGGAGCGGTACTGGGTGCCCACGTCGTTGCCCTGGCGGTAGCCCTGGGTCGGGTCGTGCGCCTCAAGTGCGGCCTTCACAATTTCTTTCAGCGTGATCACCTCCGGGTCGTAGACCACCTCCACCGTCTCAACGTGGTTGGTCTGCCCGGAGCACACCTCGCGGTACGTCGGGTTCGGCGTGACGCCGCCGGCGTAGCCCACCGAGGTGGAGTTTACGCCGTCGAGCTGCCAAAACATCTTCTCCGCGCCCCAGAAGCAGCCGATGCCCACGAGCACGCGTTTCTGGCCCTCGCGCCACGGCCCCGTGGTGGGCGTGCCCAGCACCGCGTGCTCGCGCGGGTTGGCAAGGACAGGCTCGGGGCGGCCGGGGAGGGCGGAGTTGACGTCGACAAGCTTTGGCGATGGTGCGAAAAGAAATCCCATGCCCCCTACAACGACTTTGGCCACAACACTGTTCCCAAATTTTCTCTACCATGGGGCCCGCAACTGATTCGCAGACGAAAGGAATCAATCATGGCTGTTTACGAGCTTCCCGATCTCCCCTACGCATACGACGCGCTGGAGCCGCACATCTCCGCCGAGATTATGACGCTGCACCACGACAAGCACCACGCGACCTACGTCGCTGGCGCGAACGCCGCGCTCGAGGCTCTCGAGGCCGAGCGCAACGGTGAGGCAAACCCGGATCGCCTGCGCGCCCTGTCCAAGAACCTGGCGTTCAACCTGGGTGGCCACACCAACCACTCCATCTTCTGGAAGAACATGGCACCGAATGCTGGCGGCAACCCGACCGGCGAGATCGCTGAGGCGATCGACCGCGACTTCGGCTCCTTCGATGCCTTCAAGAAGCAGTTCGCTGGCGTGGCCACCGGCCTGCAGGGCTCCGGCTGGGCAGTGCTCGGCTACGACCACATCGCTGGCCGCCTGATCATCCAGCAGCTGACCGACCAGCAGGGCAACATCTCCGTGGACTTCACGCCGGTGCTCATGCTGGATATGTGGGAGCACGCGTTCTACCTGCAGTACAAGAACGTCAAGGCTGATTACGTCGAGGCGTGGTGGAACGTTGTCAACTGGGACGACGTCAACGAGCGCTACGCAAAGGCATCCGCTTAACGACGGCTCCGCCCTCCCCTAACCACCAGCGCCCGCCACTTCCGGAAACGGAAGGGCGGGCGCTGGTTTTCCCTGTGATACGTCGAGTCCCTGCGAACTCACAACCCATACTAGGTTAGGCTTGCCTTATCTAGCAACCGTTCCGGCAAAAAATCGTTGCGCTTTTCCTAGCATGGTGAGCATGCAGAAAGGCAGCCTGGAATACCGTCGCGCAACGTGGGCCATGCTCGCATTCGGGCTAGCCATCTTCAACGCGTTGTACGCAACACAAGCGCTGCTGCCCACGCTCACCACGGAGTTGGCGGTGAGCCCGTCCACCGCCGCGCTGACCGTCTCCGCCGCCACCGGCGCGCTCGCACTGTGTGTCGTGCCCGCCTCGATCCTGTCGGAGAAGTACGGGCGCGGGCGCGTGCTGGTGGTCTCGGCGCTCGGCGCGACCGCGCTCGGCCTCGCCCTTCCGCTGGCGCAGACCGCGGGGCAGCTCATCGCCCTTCGCGCAGTGCAGGGCGCGCTCATCGCCGGCACCCCTGCGGTAGCCATGACCTGGCTTTCCGAAGAGCTGGACCCGCACGACCTGCCCGGCGCGATGGGCCTGTACATCGCCGGCAACTCCATCGGGGGCCTAAGCGGGCGCCTCATCCCGGCCGGGCTTCTCGAGGTCACCTCCTGGCGCTGGGCGATGTTCGGCAGCGCGCTCGTGGCGTTTACGTTGGCCGCGCTGGCGGCGTGGGCGTTGCCGGAGCAGCGCAATTTTTCCCCGAAGGCGTCGATACGCCCCAGCGTGGAAGTGCGCGCGATGCTGGGCCACCTGAAAAACCCGCGCCTGGTGGGGCTGTACGCGACCGCGTTCATCGCCATGGGCGTGTTCGTGTCCATGTACAACTTCTTTGGCTTCCGCGCCGTGCTGGATTACGGGTTGCCCGCGGCTCTGTCTGGTCTCGTGTACGTGGTGTACCTGTCCGGCACCTGGTCCAGCGCGCGGGCCGGGGCACTTTCACGACGCTACGGGCGTGGCGTGGTGGTGCTCGCCGCCGCGCTGCTCATGCTCGCCGGCGCGATCGCTGTGTCCGCGCCAAGCCTCTGGATCGCGCTGGCAGGCCTGCTGGTGTTCACCGCCAGCTTCTTCGCGCTCCACTCGACGGCCTCCGGCTGGGTCGGGCTCATCGCCGAGCGCGACCGCGCCGAAGCGTCCAGCATGTACGTGTTCTGCTACTACATGGGCTCGTCCATCCTGGGTGCGGTGACCGGCTGGGCGTACGAGGGTTTGCCGTGGGCCGGGTTCGTCGCGGTGCTCGCCGTGATGCTCGGTGTGCTCGCTGTGGTCTCCGCGGCGCTGTGGAGGGGCGCGCGGTAGCAGAGTAACTTGGGGCTGCGACGCCTAGAATCCCATTTATTTGACGACGATTTTTCCGCCCAACCGCAATGAATAACTAGATTATGCAATTAGATACAAGTCGACAGCTAGATGAGCGGTTCTTCCATTCTTGCCAAGGGCTCAAATCAAGGTCATCACTCGTACGTCTAGCGTCAGTGTTTGATTTACTTCATATCGCTGATGAATGGGCAGCGCTCGACCCCGGCTCTGTTGCGGGTCGGTTACAGGAGATCGTTGATGCTTTGATCACTTTCACGCCTTCTCCTGGACGTCTACCGAGAATGAGCTCCGCGTCCTCGGGTCTGGTCACACGCCCGGCGATCCTCACTCCGCAGATATCACGGATCGCCGTCGGGATCGCGTCAGCGGTGAGCCTTTGCGACGCGAGCACAACGAGAATTCCGGCGGAGCGGCCACGGCGCACAAGGTCAGTGACAAGCCGTTTACGCGCCTCTGCTGCTGCCTTCTCCTCCTTGCTGGAACCCTCCGGCTCGAAGAGCACCTGGCACTCGTCGAGAATGACCACCTGCAGCTTCTGTTTGTGCTCATCGGTCCAGAACTTCAGGCCGGCCTTCAGCCGCTTCTGCATAATCTGCTGAATACGCTCCAGCTCCGGGGTCATCTCAACAGCCGTTTGGACTTTGCCGTCGAACATCGTCACTCGGGATTTACCCTTGAGTGCCTTCTCCATCCCTTCGAGCAGCACAGTCTTGCCACCACCCGGCAGAGCACCAACGACCATGCCGGAGCACTCCTTGATTTTGCATCACAAGGGAGGCCGAAATTATACGGGCAATCTTGCTTCCTCCAATAAGCTGCACAATGAAATGTGGGATGAGTACAAGCGAAAGACACCAGCACATCTTCATGGGCAAAATATGCATGATCAGCTCTCATGCCATATCTCGAGCGCTGGATTCAAGGATCCTTGGAATCTAGAAAGCTGGCATCCAGATGTTGGGTATAATAAGACTGTTCTTGCTCTATGCAATCCATAGCGAGAAGGAGCGTATTCTATGAATCGCACAGTATGGCCGGTACTGCTATCAGGAATATCAGGCCTAATTATGCTCTCTGCTGGAGCTTTTTTGTTTAGTGCGGGAATGTCTGCCAGTGACGCAGACGCTGGGCAACAATCCGGTAACGCCGTCATTCCTTTACTAATAACGGTAGCTGGCACTGTACTTGTGATTCTTGCCTTTATTTTCTCCGGCCCTCTATTCGAGAAGAAGACTCCAGTCGACGGCCACTAACCATTTTTGTATTGGTTTCCTTCATTCTCCGCTCTTCTAGACTTAGTACTGTTGCCTCAGTGAGGCTTCTAAGATGAGTGAGATGAACACCATCTACTATGTCCCCCAAAGTACTTTGGGGGACATAGTTTTATGCAGGGGACTCGGGGCAATTATAGGTTATCCACCTTAATGCAGAGTTTATTTTTTATCCATTGGCTGAGGCGTTGTAGGGGGCTGTGTCTTTCTGTTGGGGGGCCGCGGCAGGGGAAGTCGCGCCATTGTTACTAGCGACTCACTCATGTCCAGGTCGCTCAAGCTCGACAGTGGATTTGCCCAAAGCGGAGGTGGCCCGCCGACTCGGGATCGGGCGGACTACGCTCTATAAATACTTGACGGAGGGGAGCTGTTGGACTACAGCTTTTAGCTGATTATATCCACGGCACCCCCACTTACCGGGGTCCACCTGCTCCAACTCCTCCGGGAAAGTCTAAAACCCCATCCTGCGTCCCCTAATAAAAGGGGTACCAGGCCCTCTAGGGTAGGTATTTTTGGAGAGGATCTGAGGCGCTATTCCATATCCGGCGCCAGCTAGGATGAGTCCATGGTGACTAAACGCTCATATATGTCTCTGACTGAAGAGGTCTTCCTCTATGCGACAGACCACGATTTGGAATATGCTACAGAGCAGGTCGTCAAGGCGATACGATCTAAAATCCCCTTAGTGGGTGAACCGACCGTAGAGTCTACCGCACTTGTGGTAGATGAATTTGATCTAGAACGTCAATGGATCGATGATTTCGGTCCTCCCGTAAATCCAGAAGTGCTAAACCTAAATAGAGTCAAGGTCTCTTTTATGGTCGCATCTACCCACGAAGAAATCGAGCACATTGGTGAAGCCATCTACTCTACGATTAGGGAACTTAGTCGTAGAAGGAAAATCGCCTACTTCAGTATGCTGAGTGAGTGCTCTAACGGGGAGTGATCCTGACGGCACAGTGTCATTAAATACTGTAATAGCCGGTCAAGTCCGCGGAAGTGGTGTATCTGTCCTTTCGAGAAAACTAGCAGGGTAGCGACCTTACGGACTATCTCGTGTTAGGAACCGATGCTGATTGATGCTGTCTCCTGCTGGTCAATAGCAGGTCTGGTTTCACCGGCATCGATGATGTTCGCCGTGATCATCACCCTGGTCTGTTTCAAGCTGGTCAACGACATGTAGCGCATCTGCTGGATCCTTCTCACGCATGTTGTTCCGCCAGGACAGTCCCGACCAGGCGCACGACAGCATCCCGATTCGGGAAGATCCCAATAACATCGGTACGCCGGCGGATCTCCCGATGAAGCCTTTCGGTGGGGTTATTTGACCACACCTTAGTCCACACCGATTGTGGGCACTGGGTGAACGCCAGCAGTTCATCTAGGGCTTCCTCCAGGTAATCGGCCACATCCGGGAGCTTCTGCTGACAGAACTCCACCGCATCCCTGGACTGAGTCCACACCGATGTCGCATCAGGCTGCTGGAAAATCGTGTGGAACATCGCCGACAAAGTCGGCCATTGTGTTTTGGGCACCCCGGCACAGATCGAGCGGGCGCGCGAGATGAGGTGAATACCTTGGCCACGATCCGAACACGGCACGATCGATCCAGTAGATACTCAGCTCGATTTCCGCGTTGGTTGCCGCAAGGGTGCGAATAATCGACTCGACCCCGAATTCCTCCCAGTTATCGTCGATAAACTTGGCGACTACTTGTGTGGGCGGTCGAGCCCGGCCACGAACCCGGGGATAACCCCCTCGCAGCGTGACGTCGCGGGAGCAACCGGCCGCTCCCGGCCAGCGATTCGCCTACACCTCGTCAAAGTCGGGCACGCCCGGCGCGCCGGCGTCGAGAAAGTCGCGCACAGCGCGGGTGGCGCGGCAGTCGTCCTCGTTGTAGCGCAGCAGCATGTCGCGGGCGGCCTGGTCGCCGAACCGGGCGGCGCGGCGCAGGGCGAGGGAGCGCTCGCCGTCGACGTCGTCGTCCTCCCATTCGAAGCCGACCACCGGACCAAGCACCTTCAGCCCCAGCCCGTCGGTGCCCACGAGCGAACGGCGCACATGGGCGAACACGTCCACCCACTCGTCAGAGGCGATGAACGCGGCGACTTCCCCGACGTCTACGGAGGCGAAGCGCTTGGCCGAGGAACGCAGCCAGTGGTTCTCCCCTCCCGCGGCGTAACAGTAGGCGCGGAACGTCTTTCCCTCCGCATGCGCTTCGGCCCAGCGCGCCATCAGCCAGGACCAGAACGCGGCGAAGTTTTCCTCCTCGGCGTCGCCGCCGACCTCATCCCAGGTGGCAAAGGCGCGGTAGTCGGTGCCGTCGAAGGTGCCCCACAGGTAGGCCCCTTGGTCCAGGTAGGCCTCCATGTCCACGTCCACCTCCACGTCGGCGCGGGGTGCGGGGGCGAATCCTGTGCGCCGCAGCACGGGGATGCCTGCGCGCCAGGCGCGGGCGAGGGCGGCGGGTTCGGGCGGAGCTTCGTCGATAAGCTGCTGCACCGTATGGATGCCGCGCTCGCGCCAGTAGTCGCCGCGGCCGCCCGGAAGCAGCAGCGAGATGTCGTCGACCTCCTCCAGGCGCGGCTCGCACAGCGGCCAGAACCTGCAGGTGGCGCACTGTTTCAACCGCTTGGGCTCGTCTGGCAGCGGCGCCAGCAGCGCGCCCACAAGCGACTCGATGTAGCGCTCCGGCTTGCACAGGTACGCGCGCGTGCGGTCCTGGCCGATCACAGCCCCGCGGCCGTCGGCGCGCTCGCCGAGCAGTAGGTGCGCCAGTGCAACCCGGTAGCCGTCCACGGTGTGGTGGCGCGCCTTCGCGTGCACCGTCAACGGCTGGCCCAGGCCCAGGCGCCCGGTGGGGATCATCTCCAACTCCGCGTTTGGATGCGAACGGGCGACGCGGTGGTTGGAAATCACCACGGGCAGGTACCCGGCGTCGGTGCGCACGAGCACGTCCACGTCGGCCTCCGCGTCCACGCCCTCCACCGCGCCGGTCAGGGTGGCGTTGGTGATCAGGTGCGCGCGGCGTCGTAAGGCATCCTGCGTTGCCGCGACACGGTCCGACCCGGGGTCGATGTCCACTCGCACAAACGCCTTGCCAGCGCCGTCGCCCAGAGCGCGCTTGACGGGCAGCAGGTCGAACACGGCGGCGCGGGCGGCGTCGATCTGCGGCTGGCGCAGCAGCGCCTCCGGCAATTCGGGTACGTCCGGGTGCGCGCGGCGCTGCCGCTGGCGGAAGCGGCAGCCCACAAGGTCCGAGGCGCGCACAGGTTCGTTACTCACAATGCCTCAAACGATACCTGGGCAGGGGTAGTGCCCCGGAAGGTACAGTGTATGGGCGTTAGAGCGAACGATTAGAGGAGATACAACCATGGGTGTTTTCGAGGCCATCCGCAAGTCCCGCGCGAAGACAAAGGCCGAGGTCAAGGCGGCGCAGACGCACGCGCGCCAGCTGGCCAAGCAGGAGGCGAAGGCCGACGAGCGCGTGGCCAAGCTCCTGGACAAGGCGGAAAAGCGTCTGCTCAAGGAAGAGAAGAAGGGTCTGAAGCGCAAGCAGAAGCACGAGAAGGACCTGGCCAAGGCGCACCTGAAGCGCATTGAGGAGTCCGGCATCACCCAGAAGAAGGCGAAGCAGTGGGTCTCCGCCGCGCGCATCCTGGTGCCTGTGCTGCTGCCGCTGGTGTACAAGGCGCTGACCTCGTTCCAGCAGAGCCAGGTGAACAACCGGGCCGCCGGCCTGGGGCTGACGTCGCAGGATCTCGCGCGCCACTCCGGCCGCGGCGCCGAGCTCAAGGCGCGTATCGACGCCGTCCGGCAGAACATCGACCAGACCGACAACCTCGGCGAGGGCTTCAAGGGCGACGCGCGCGTGCGTCTCGACGAGCTGGAGCAGGCCGTGCGCAACGCCGAGCACGCCAATCCGGAGCAGCGCCGCCTGGCGCACAACTCCATCGACGAGGACCTGAACAAGCTGGCGGCAGAGGTGCACGCCAAGCTGTCGAAGTAGCTCGCTACAGCACGCCCTGCTCGCGCGCGGACGCCACGGCGGAGGTGCGCGAGCGCACGCCCAGCTTGTCGTAGATGTGCACGAGGTGGGATTTCACGGTCGCCTCGGAGAGCATGAGCTGGCGGCCGATTTCGCGGTTGGAGGAGCCGGCCGCGACTAGCTGGAGCACTTCCAGCTCACGCGGGGTGAGCGAGGAGCGCGGGGTGCGTTCCCTGGATTCGAGCCGGTTGCGCACGACGGGGGACATGGTGGCGTCACCGCGGGCGGTGGAACGCACGGCTGCCACGAGTTCCTCCGGCGGGGCGTCTTTGAGCAGGTAGCCCACGGCGCCGGCTTCGATGGCGCCGAGGATGTCCGCGTCCGTGTCGTAGTTGGTCACCACCAGCACCTTGGGCGGGTTGGTCATGTTGGCCCGAATCGCGGCGGTGGCCTGCGCGCCGGTGGTCACGCGCTGGCCTTCCGCGCCGGCGCCGAAGCGCAGGTCCATGAGGATGACGTCGATGCCGCCGGCCTGCGCGGTGGCAATCGCGCCTTCGGCGGTGGCTACCTCGGCCACCACTTTGATGTCCTCGGCGGCTTCCAATACGGAGCGCAGGCCGAGGCGGACAATCTCGTGGTCGTCAGCCAGCAGTACCCGGATCAACGTCGGTCTCCTCGTCAGAGTCAAGGTCAGTCTTTTGGTTGATACTAACCGGCACTGCCACGGTCAGCGCCGTCGGCCCGCTGGGCGCGGACTCAATCTCCAGCTTTCCGCCCAGCTCCGCGGCGCGCGAGCGCATCGCGTCCAGCCCCAGGTGGCCCAGCCCGCTGGGCTTGAGCCCCTGCGCGTTGACGTCGAAGCCGCGGCCGTTGTCCACCACGTCCAGGCGCACTTCCTCCGGCGCGTAGGTCAGGGTGATGCGCGCTGCGCTCGCCTCGGCGTGGTTGACCACGTTGGACACCGCGCCCTGGGCGATGCGCAGCAGCCCGGCCTCCACCCGCATGGGCAGCGGGACGGCCTCGCCGTCGACTTCCACCCCGATGTCCAGGCCGCCGGCTTCGCCGAAGTCCCCGGCCACCCGCGCGAGCGCGTCGCGCAGCGAGGACTCGGTCAGCGGCGCCGGCGCGAGCGCGGCGATCATCGCGCGGGTCTCCGCCAGGTTGTTGGAAGCCGCCCGGCGCGCCGTCTCCATCTTCCTCAGCGGCGCCTGCGCCTTATCCTCCGGCAGCCCGCTTGCCCGCACGTCCTGCTCCGCCGAGTGCAGCAGCATCTGGATCGAGGAGAGGTTCTGGGCCACCGTGTCGTGCAGTTCGTGCGCGAGGCGTTCGCGCTCCTGGGCCACGCCGGCGGCGCGTTCGGTGTCGGCGAGGCGGTCGCGTGTGGCCAGCAGTTCGTCGATAAGCTGCTGCCTCTCGCGGCTGACCCGGGTGATGGTGTCGAAGGCGTACGCGATCGCCACCACAACCACCGCGGACAGCGCCGGGCCCATGATCCCGCCGAGTGTCAGCCCCGCCGGGATCTGCATGGCAATCGAAATGGCCAGGCACGCCACCACCCACGCGTAGCCGACCCAGTTGTCGAAGGCGCGCAGCGCCACGAAGAACAGCACGAACACCCAGTACACGGCCACGGGCGAGACGGTCATGTCCGCCACCCACACCGCCGTCGCCCCCAGCATCCAGGCCACCCGCCCCCACGCGCCCCAGCGGTACATCTCCACCATGCCGTAGAACAGCAGAAACGCGAACGCGGCGGTCAGCACAATGTGCAGCAGCGCCTCGTTGAGCGGCATGCGCGCGAGCGCACCGAAGGAGACGAGCATGAGGCACACCGCCAGCACCGTGATGCCCAAATCGAGCGCCCGGTAGTCCGCGGTCTTTCCTGGATGCTGCTCCAACAGCACTAATCTGGAGCTCATGCGTCTGAGAGTACCCACCGCCCTGTTCGTGCTCGCCCTCGCCGGGTGTTCGCAGGAGCCTTCGCCTATCGACGACCCTCCGGCCGCCCCCGCACCCGAACCAGCCCCTGAATCGGCGCTGCCAGTAGAGGCACTCCCCGACACCCCGCGCGACAGCTGGACCGAGTGCCCCTACCTGGACACCGAGTGGGTGGCGCAAACCAACGGCCAGCGCGTCACCGGAGTGGGCACGGACACCCGCTTCGACCCGCCGGCGTGCCAGTTCTGGTCCTACCCCGAAGAACCGCAGCTGACCGTGATGGTGCGCCACATGGACTCCGTGGAAGACGCCCGCGCCGTGGTGGACTTCGTCGCCCCGGTGGACCTGACCCAGCCGGCGACGCTGCCCGGCGGGTGGGACGGCGGCCGCCACGGCGGCGGGGACGTGCCCGGCCGCATCGGGGCAGCGTACGCCGTGGCCAAGGGGCCGACCGCGGTGGCGGTGTTCACCAACCAGCACGAGTCCGTGAAGGCCGAAACGGTGGCCAAGGAAGTAATCGCTAACCTGGCCCTGTGATTATCTCCGTAGCCGCCATCGTGTTCACCGACGACAAGGGCCGCGTGCTGTGCGTGCGCAAGCACTCGAGCCCGCGCTTCCAGCTCCCGGGCGGCAAACCGGAGCCGGGCGAGACCCTGGTGGACACCGCGCTGCGCGAGACCAGGGAGGAGGTCGGCATCGACGTCGACCCGGAGGATTTAAGCTACCTAGGCCAGTTCAGCGCGCCCGCCTCCAACGAGCCCGGCTGCACCGTGACCTCGACGGTGTTTCTGCACCCCGGCGCTGGCCTGTCCCCCGTGCCCGCCGCGGAGATCGCCGAGGCGCGCTGGATCGACCCCACAGCCCCCGACGCCGAGATCGCGCCGCTGCTGCGCGGCGAGGTCTTCCCGGCGCTGAAGGCCCGCGAGATCGAAGCCATCGCCGTCTACGCCGGGGCGCGCGAGGGCACCAACCCCGCCAACACCGCGCTGGCCAGGTCATTCGGCGAGGCGTTGGCGGAAGCCGACATCACCCTGGTCTACGGCGGGTCCAAATTGGGGCTGATGGGTGAGGTGGCCGAAGGTTCGTCGAGAAGCATTGGCGTCCTCACCGAGCACCTGGTCAACTACGAGCTGCAGTACGAAGGCCTCGAGGTGGTGGCCACGATGTCCGAGCGCAAGGCGCGCATGAGCGAGCTTGCCGACGCCATCGTGGCCCTGCCCGGCGGCGCCGGCACCCTGGACGAGCTGTTCGAGGAATGGACCAGCCAACAACTCGGCCTGCACCACAAGCCCATCGGGCTGCTGGGCAGCGAATTCTGGGCGCCGCTGGTGGCGATGATCGACCACATGGTGGACCAAGGCTTCATGCGCCGCACCGACCGCGCGCACATGGTCGTCGCCGACGACCCGCAGGAACTCCTGGCCAAGCTGCGCGCCTGGGCGCCGCCGGTGCCGCGCTGGCTCTAAGGGGTTACACCGCGACGTCGTTGTAGGGCATCATCGACGACACCCACGGGTAGACAACCTCCATGAGCAGGAAAAACACGCCCACCAGAATGATCAGGGTGAGCAGCCACTTCACCGGGGCGGGGCCGGGAAGCTTGCGCCACAGTGCCGCATACATCGTTATCGCACCTCTTTCTCGGCTTTCATGGCGGACGGCAGCGCGCCCGACGGGTCCTTCGGCTGCACCTCCGTGCGCACCGCGTGGATGATCATGCGCTCCGCGTTGGAGAACTGCGGATGGCACGTGGTCAGCGTGATCAGCCCTTCCATGCCCGGCTCCACCTTCGTCGAGCGGTTGCCCGGGATGGGGTTGACCACCTCGATGTCGCCCGGCAGCGTAATCTCGCGGCCTTTGACCTGTGCGTAGTCGCCAGCCGCGATGCGTTCGTTCAGCTCGCCGGGCAGGCAATCGATGCCCTCTCTGCGGCGCTCCCCCGGGTCCTGGGACATCGGCAGCACGCGGTAGGTCACCCACTCGGTCTGGGTTTCCACCACCACGGCGTCGCAGGCCTTCAGCGCGCCGAGGTCGTTGAACGGGGCGCCCTTGCCCACGCGGTGGCCGGCGACGGCGAAGTTGCCGTCCTCGCCCGGGTTCTGGGTGCCCGGGTAGTGGCCGGGGCCGGTGAGCAGCTGGTGCTCCTGCACGCCCTCGACGATGGCGAACTGGTAGTCCTGCCCGAACGCCGGGATGTACATGCGCGCGAACGCGTCGCCCAGCTGCGTGGCCTTGGCTTGGCGGGGGTTGACCCACTGCTCTTCCAGGCGGGTCTGCACCTCGTCCTGCATCTTGCCGGAGGCGATGTTGGTCCAGTAGGACTCGTAGAACGCGAACAGCAGCAGCAGCACGCCGACGGTGAGCAGGAGTTCGCCGATCACCTGCGAGGCGGTGACGCGGCGCGGCTGCGTGTGCATGGGGGCCGTGGTCATGCGGCTCAGCGTAGCGTCGGCGGGCTAGATGGAGTAATCCGGCGGCGGCGCGCCCAGCGTGTTCTCCGCCAACGCGCGGGCGGTGCGCAGCGGCTCGACGCTGTGCAGGATCCTGGCTCCGGCAAGCCCGCCGTCGAGGAAGATCAGCAGCTCGTCCGCCAGCGCGGAAGACTCGTAGCCGTTCTTCTCCGTCAGCAGGGCGGTGATGGTCTCGTGCATCCAGGACCGGTGCGCCACGCACGCCGCAATGATGCGCTCTTCAGACTCCACCTCGGGGCGCGGGTACTCGCCAGCGGCGTTGAGGAAAGGCGAGCCGCGGAAATCCTTCTCCGGTTCTTCGTCGATGGCCATGTCGAAAAACGCGAGGATCTTCGCGTCCGCGTCCGGGGCCTTCGCGGCGCGCTCGCCCCAGCGGGCCCGGAACTGCTCGTCCAGCTGCTCCAGGTAGGCGATGACCAGGTTGTCCTTCGAGCCCAGCAGCGAATACAGCGAGGCCTTCGCCACGTCCGCCTCGCGCAGAATCCGGTCGATGCCGATGACGCGGATGCCTTCTTCGGTGAACAGTTTTGTTGCAGCGTCCAGCAGCCTTTGGCGCGGGCTCGGCCGATCGCGGCGGCGTTGCGCTGGCTTCTTCTTGCTGGTGGTGGCCAAGGAAAACTCCTTCGTGCGTCGGTCGCATATCAATATAGACAAACCGGTACGTATAGTCCACCGGGCGCGAAAAAATCCCCCGGGTTCCACCCGAGGGATTTCGCGCTTGTGCCTATCGACGCTTGCTGGTCACCAAATTGATGATCCACAGCAAAATCACCGCGCCGAGCAAGCAGGTGAGGAAGCTGAAGAACAGCCCGCCGCCGGCGACGTCCACGCCGAACACGGACAGCAGCCAGCCGCCGAGCAGACCGCCGATAACGCCGACCACGATATTCAAGCCGATGCCCATCTGTGCGTCACGGTTCTGAATCTTGGAACCGATCCAGCCAGCAAGGCCGCCGATAACAATCCAACCGATAAGACCCATTGCAGGTGCCATAGTGTTTCAAACCCTTCTAATTGCTTTAATCATTACGGGAGCCATTATGCGCCTCTTATGATTTGGGCGAGCAACGCATCGCATGCAATTGCGTAACAATTCGCTTACGAATCTTGTGTACGCACGACCATCATCGGGCACGGCGCTTCCTGCAGCAGCGCGCGCGACGTGGAGCCCAGCAGCATGCCCTTGAAGCCGCCCCGGCCGTGGGAGCCGGTGACCAGCAGCTGCGCGCCTTCGGCGGCGCTGGCCAGCGCACGGACCGGGCGGTCGCGCGTGATGGTCTTCTTCACCACCACGTCCGGGTACTGCTCCGCGAGCTCGTTCAGGTAGCTGCCAAGCAGCTCTTCTTTCTCCGCCTGCACAGCCTTCCAGTGGTCCTCGGAGACCGCATATCCTGCGCCCGGGCCCTGGATTTGAGTGTCAACCCAGGTGTGCACCGCGTGCAGCTCAGCACCGCGCGCGGCCGCCTCCTCGAAGGCAACTTCGGTGGCGCGGCGGGACACCTCAGAGCCGTCCACGCCGACCACGACGGGGCCATACTTGTTCGCTTCAGTCACCGCGTTGTCTTCGCGAACAACCACCACCGGGCAGGACGCGTGCGAGACGACGGCGCCGGATACGGAGCCGAGCACCATGCCGGAAATGCCGCTCAGGCCGCGCGAGCCCATGACCACCATGGTGCATTCCTTCGACATCTCCAGCAGCATGTCAATCGGAGAGCCCTCCGCGACCGCGTGGCCGATGTGCAGGTCCGGCGCAACATCGAGCGCGATTTCGCGCGCGCGGTCAACGGTCTGCAGGGTCTCACGCTGCAGCTCGTCAAAGACCTCTTGTGGCGGCACCATGCCCTCCGCGTACAGGAACTGCGGCATGGAGTAGGCCGCCGCGAGCCGCAGCGGGATGTTGCGCTTCATCGCCGTATTTGCGGCCCACCGGACCGCATTGTCGGAGGCGGGGCTGCCGTCGACGGCAACAACAACGATATCTTCCTGGGTCATGTGCAAACCTTTCCTAGGATCGGCTGGTTATATCCCCATTCTAGTGCCGTCCGCGGGGTTAGCGCGGCAGTTCCTGCGGCGTCGCCGCCGGCGCGTTCGCGGGGAACAGCACCTGGTAGATCACGCTCAGAACGTCCATGATGGTCTTGCCGATGCCGTCCGAGAAGAACGCCACCAGCGGTTCAACCAATGCTCCAAAATCCATGGCGGCTAATCTACTACACAGCATGGCACGGAAGAAGACTCAGAAGACGGGGCCGCTGCCGCCCCGCGACGGCCTCGGCGCCTCCCGCGCGCGTGTGCCAGAAGGCCCAGGCATCACGGCCGCCGACTTCATCTGGGAACTGGTGTCCACCCAACGCCACCGCCACCCCGAGGACAACGTGGATGGGGTGCTGGCGAGGTTCACCGAAGGTCTCGTCGTAAAGCGAGATGGATCCCCCATTGCAGCGGGTGACCTGCTGGAACCGGGCACCGACGTGTTCTTCTACCGCCGCCCGGCCCCCGAAAAGCCCGTCCCCCACCAGATCACCACAGTGTTCGAGGACGACGACCTTCTCGTCGTGGACAAACCGCCATTCATCGCCACAATGCCCCGCGGCTCCCACATCACCGAAACCGCGACCGTGCGGCTGCGGCGCGCCACCGGGAACGAAGAGCTCACGCCCGCGCACCGCCTCGACCGCGCCACCTCAGGGCTCCTTCTCCTGACCAAACGCCGCGCCATCCGCGGCGCCTACCAGGAGCTCTTCGCGCGCCGCGAGGTACGCAAGGAGTACCAAGCAATCGCATTGCTTCACGACGTCCCTCCGGCCACCCCCTGGCACCACCACCTCACCAAACAGTCCGGCGAACCCGCAGCGAGGCTGGTGCCCGGCGAAGAACCCAACGCCACGACAGTGGTTGACAGCGTTTCCCGCCTCGACCCTGACCTGGAGGCGTCGTTGCAGAAACGCTACGGGGTTGCAGGTGCCCTAGGGCGGTATGTTTTGCAGCCAGAAACCGGACGCACACATCAGCTACGCGTGCAAATGATGGCGGAGGCCGCCCCAATTCTTGGCGACCGCATCTACCCCACACTGTTGCCCGCCGACGACGAGGACTTCGCCGTACCGATGCTGCTCAGGTGCACCGGCCTAGAGTTCACCGACCCATTGAGCGGAGATACTCGCGACTTCCGACTCAACGACGAGTGGCCATTGCTGTAGCTGCGACCCCTCCGCGCCGGAAGTTTTGACTTGCGTTGGTGGGTGTCGACCCATTGTTGGTGGGGCCGTGGTTGTCCGCAATGCGGAAGTCCGCAGGGCGGATTTCGCAGGGGCGCCGGCAGCCTGGGGGGTCGTCTTCGCTGCTCAGCTAAGGGGCCCCAGCGGCGGCGTGCGGAGTACCGGTTGTGCACGAATCGACAGTGGTGCCGCGTTTGCCCAGGTGGGATTTGGGTG
>ERZ1031329.84-NODE-84-length-30830-cov-7.989764_pt1 | contig 30830 bp, 23 predicted proteins | sample MGYA00518053_ERZ1031329 | MGnify/ENA primary metagenome ERZ1031329 (study PRJEB33718, sample SAMN03159840) | human skin metagenome | collected 2014-02-25 | study: EMG produced TPA metagenomics assembly of the PRJNA266117 data set (Human skin bacterial metagenome and... | reverse complement strand
CGGAGATGTGTATAAGAGACAGGGTCATTGTTGTACGCCTCAATGAGACGATCCGTGACAGCGCGATCGCCCGGGAACGGCAGCTCGATAATGACGCTGTTGGTCATGCTTTCCGGCAGGTTGGCTTCATCGGAGACCGGACGCAGGAAGTGGTCGGCGAGAACCTGTGAGTTTGCCTCCAGCCACTGTCCGAGTGCTTCCGTCTGCCGCGCGGCAAGGTCGTTAGCAGGCTGAGATAGTGGCGTCAGCGGGTAATCCGCACTGATGACACCGTCGCTCGGCACAACAACTTCCAGGTCAGCACCCTCTTTATTCATCTGCTGCAATACAGCTTCATAGTTGATGAGAGCGTCGACGGAGTCCGGCTCGCCCAGGAATTTATCGCGCAGCCACCCCGACGAACCCGAAGTCATCTTCTGCCCTTCGAAGAACTTCTGTAGTTCAGGCGTGGTGCGGTTGATATCCCCCGTAGTCAGCGCCGATCCGGTGTCGGCGAACGCGGTCGCAACCGACACCACACCGGAAAAGCCCGAGTTCGATTCCGTGGGGTTGGTCATGCCGTAGGTCAATTTGCCTGACGACGCAGCCTCCGCGATCTCACCCCACGTCGGCTGCTTGGTATCCCAACCGAGTTCCCGCGCCTTGGACGAATGGATGCCAAATGCGACCGGCGAGGTGGCGACTTTCTTGGCTTCACCGAGCTTGTCAGCCCCGCCGAGAAGATCAACGTACCGGTTGGTAGCAAACCAGGTGGCATCAAATTGCTTGTCGAAGTCACCGTCGACAAGAGCGTGGCTGTTCTTCACAGTGCCGTCGAGAAGCTCGAGGTTAATAGTAAAGCCGAGGTCGTCGGAAGCCTTTTGCATCAACGGCTGTAGCTCTGCAAGCTCCGTGGCCCCGGCGATGCGCATAGTCGAGCCCTTGAGGTCCGAATCGACATTGACCTTGTTCGTCTTCTCATCGTCGGAGCCCAGCGACAGGTTCAAGCCACCGTCGGAGCAGGCCGCGACAGTGAAGATGCCGAACACGCCAATGAGGGCGAGAAGTACTTTTCGGAAGGTGGTTGGTGCCTTGTCCATAAACATTCTGCTTTACCCCTCTTCCGTTTCCGGCCTCGGCGGGCCCTGGTATCCGCGGGAGACACCCTCAATGAGCTGCTCGAGGATATCGAAACTCGGTGGGTCAATGGAGTCCACAAAATCGGTGGAGACCTCCTGCCCCGTCTTCAATTGTGTCTGGAACTCCTCCATCGCCTCAGGCTGGCTGGATCGGTAGCCGTGCTTAGCTGCCAGCTTCTGAAGCTCAGGGTCTTCTGCGAGAAGCCTTGCGACCGCAGCACCGTTGTCGTTAAAGCCCAATGCCACGTGAGTGCTCAGAATCGTCGGCGATGGATATGCCAGGCGCATTTCCGGCTTCAATCGGCTGTTCTGGGCACCATCCTCCCCCAGGAATTGCGACTCGTAGACCATCACCATTGGCTTCGAACCGACGCCCTGCGAGAGGTAGTCCGAGAATGGCCCAGCCGACGAGGATTCCGTGTACCCCTGTCCAGTGAACAGCGGCGTGAGCTCCGGCAAGACCGCATTGACCTGCCCATTGTCGGACACAATCCGGCCTTCATTGGTAATCCAAGACATGAGCGATAAGTACATCGCGGCCGAGTTTGACGAACGGATGTCAGTCGTGGACATCTGCACCGTGCGTGGCGACGGGTAGTCATTCTCCGCGAAGTCACGCCAGCGGACATTGTCGTGCTGCATCGTGGCCAGTGCTGCCATATCTACCTGCCACGTAGTGCCCTGTTTCCGGGCTACATTTTCCCGTTCCAGCGCCTGCAAGATGTTGTCGAAAGTAGCGATTGCCATCGGGGTGTAGAAGACGTCGTACCGCTCAGCACCGCTCATCTTCTCAGCAATCTTCTCCGCTGCAGGGGCCGATGATGGAAACGCCATGTCGAAGGAATCCAGATTCACATCCGTGGCCATCCGACGCGAACCCGCCGTCTTTACTTCCACCGCATAGCCGTGGGAGGCAAGAGCCTTTTGGACCTCTTTGTCTTCGAAGAAGGGCTTCTTCTCAGAGCCAACAATCGCCTTGACGACGGTCTTTTCACCACCGAAGAATTCACGGCTTCCTCCGGAGCTGCCACCAGAAAAACCTGGAACACTACCGCCACGACCGACATAGACTGCAACAGCCGCGATGACAATCAAAATGACTGCAAGAATTGCCCCCGGGCCCATACACCCTTTCTTGCTACCACTCTGATTTTTATTTTTATCTCGTGAGCTGCGATTTCCACCGCTCGACCGCTTACTTTCCGCCATGAAATTATAGTAAGAGACCTGGTCAAACCTGGCAACAGATATAGAAATAATCAGTAATCTGCGTCACTTCGGGGGCACGCTGGTATTACGGGTTTACTGGCGACGTCGGGCCGATCCGAGTTAGTGACTGCGGTTATGACAAAAATGGCCTGAAAAATGGCCTGAAAGTGTCATAAACTCGCACAGTTTCACGTAAAAAAATCGGCGTGCGATCGATTGACCGCACACCGATTAATTGGCCGCGCTAGCTGAGCTAGCCGCTTTACCAGCTTTAGCCGCGAACCGGCTTTTCAGCCCACTGCTTTAGCTCAGTGTTCTTCTCGTCGACACGAGCGAGCTGCTCTGCTACACGCACTCCCGCGGTACCACCACGGGTGTCGCGGGAAGCGACAGCGCCGTCGATAGTAAGCACTTCGCGGACCTTCGGAGTCAGTGCCGGGTGGACACCGGCGAGGTCCTCGTCGGAAAGCTCGTCCAGACCGATACCGCCCTTGGACTCTGCGATGCGGACACACTGGCCGGACGCCTCGTGAGCATCGCGGAACGGTACGCCTTCGCGGACCAGCCATTCAGCCAGGTCAGTGGCCAGGGTGTAGCCTGCCGGAGCGAGCTCGCGCAGACGATCCTCGTGGAAGGTCAGCGTTGCCACCAGACCGGTCAATGCCGGCAGCAGCAGAGTCAGCTGCTCGACCGAGTCCACCAGAGGCTCCTTGTCCTCCTGGAGGTCACGGTTGTAAGCCAGCGGCTGAGCCTTCAGCGTGGCCATGAGCCCTGCGAGATTACCAATCAGACGACCGGTCTTACCGCGAGTCAGCTCTGCCACGTCCGGGTTCTTCTTCTGCGGCATGATGGACGAACCAGTCGACCAGGCATCAGCCAGAGTGACGTAGCTGTACTCAGGGGTGGCCCAGTAGATGATTTCCTCTGCCAGACGAGACATGTCCACGGCAATCTGGGCGAAGACGAATGCCGCCTCAGAGGCGAAATCACGCGAAGAGGTGCCGTCAATGGAGTTGTCCGTGGCAGAGTCGAAGCCGAGCTCCTCGGCGATGGCCTCCGGATCCAAGTGCAGCGAGGATCCTGCCAGCGCGCCAGAGCCGTACGGGGATACAGCCAAACGACGGTCGAGATCGCGGATACGGTCGAGATCACGCAGCAGCGGATGCGCATGTGCCAGCAACTGGTGCGCCAGCAGCACCGGCTGCGCTGCCTGAGAGTGAGTCTTGCCCGGCATGATGGCATTCGGGTGTGCCTTGGACTGAGCGACCAGGGCGCCGACCAAGTCCGTGACATCCAGTGCAACGCCGCGGACGGCATCGCGCAGCCACATGCGGAACAAGGTTGCCACCTGGTCATTGCGGGAACGACCAGCGCGCAGGCGACCACCGACCTCCGGGCCGACGCGATCAATCAGACCGCGCTCCATAGCCCCGTGAACGTCCTCATCCGTCGGCTCTGGACCAAACTCGCCGGAGGCAACGTCGCGACCGAGCTGATCAAGGCCTTCAATCATGGTGTCAAAGTCGGCATCGCTGAGCAGTCCGCGAGCATGCAGCACTCGGGCGTGGGCCTTGGACGCAAGAACGTCGTAAGGCGCGAGCACCCAGTCAAAATGGGTGGACTTGCTCAATGCGGCCATCGCCTCGGACGGGCCACCGGCAAAGCGGCCGCCCCACAGGGAGCCTTCGTTGGTACCGTGCTTTTCGACCATCGTCTTTTCCAATAGGCCTTTCGCTCTAGTCGCTCTGGAGAATCTTTACAGGTTGAAGTCGCGCTTTGCGGCCATCTTCGAGGACAGGCCGTGCAGCTCGACAAAACCGCGAGCCAGGGTCTGGTCGAAGGAGTCGCCCTCGTCGTAGGTAGCCAGGTTGAAGTCGTACAGCGAAGTGTTCGAACGACGACCGTTGACGTTGCAGTGACCTGCGTGCATGACCATGCGGATGTCACCGGAAACGCCCTTCTGGGACTCCTCAATGAAGGCATCCAGCGCGCGCTTCAGTGGCGAGAACCACAGGCCGTCGTAGACCAGGTTTGCCCACTCGCCCTCGACCTGGCGCTTGTAACGGGCCAGCTCACGCTCAACGGTGACATCCTCGAGTGCTGCGTGTGCAGCCATGATGGCAATTGCGCCTGGAGCCTCGTAGATCTCGCGGGACTTAATGCCGACCAGGCGGTCTTCAACCATGTCCAGACGGCCAATGCCCTGAGCACCAGCACGACGGTTCATCTCTTCGATGGCCTCGAGCACGGAAACCTTCTTGCCGTCGATGGCAGTCGGCTTACCATCCTCGAAGGAGATGATGACCTCGTCCGGGGAGCTGAAGTTCAGGGTCGGATCCTCGGTGTACGCGTAGACATCCTTGGTCGGTGCGTTCCACAGATCCTCCAAGTAGCCGGTCTCAATGGCGCGACCGAACAGGTTCTGGTCAATGGAGAACGGGGACGACTTGGACTGCTCAATTGGCAGACCCTTTTCCTCAGCGAAGGCAATTGCCTTGTCGCGGGTCCAAGCGAAGTCACGAGCCGGTGCAATAATCTTCAGATCCGGTGCGGTGTTGGCGAAACCAACCTCGAAACGGACCTGGTCATTGCCCTTACCGGTGCAGCCGTGTGCGACGTGAGTGCCACCGAACTCCTCTGCAGCCTTCGCCATGTGCTTAACAATCAGCGGGCGCGACAGTGCAGAAACCAGCGGATACTGCTTCATGTAGAGACCATTTGCCTTAATGGTCGGCAGGCAGTACTCCTCGGCGAATTCGTCCTTAGCGTCGACAACGACAGCTTCGACAGCGCCGGCGTCCAGAGCGCGCTGACGCACGGACTCCATGTCCTCGCCGCCCTGTCCGACATCGATAGAAACTGCGACGACCTCGCCGTCGGTCATTTCCTTGAGGTACGGAATAGCAACGGTGGTATCGAGGCCACCAGAGTAAGCAAGAATAACCCGGTTGGTCATAGGGTAAGCGCTCCTTTAATCGGTGCTTTAAAGCATTTCGTGGAATAGTTTACTGGTTCGTTCCGGCGGCTAGACGCTGGGCTAGGTCTGCGCCGGAAAGTGGTTCTCTAGCCAGGCACATTACGGTGTCATCTCCCGCAATTGTGCCAACGATTTCTTTGAGTCCCGCACGGTCAATCACACTGGCTAGATACTGTGCGGCTCCCGGTGGTGTACGCACAACCGCGATGGTGCCCGAATGATCAATGGAGACCAGCAGCTCGTCTAAAACGCGCCGCATCCTGGCCACTGCCCCGCTGGAGACAGCGAGTGCATCTTCGACGATGGAATAACGCGAACCGTTGACTCCATCGCGAATCTTTCGGGCGCCCAGCTCATCGAGGTCTCTGGACAACGTCGCCTGCGCAATCTCAATGCCTTCGTCGGCAAGCAGCTCGACGAGCTGAACCTGACTGGACACGTGATGTTGCGCCAACAGGTCAGCGATGCGCGTCTGCCGAGCTGTGCGAGAACCTGGTTGTGCTGCGGTCATGACCTTACTGCCTCTCCACCAGCCAGGTCAGCAACGCCTTCTGAGCGTGCATGCGGTTTTCCGCCTCGTCAAAGACTACCGACTGCGGACCATCGATGACCTCGGCAGTAACTTCGTTGCCGCGGTATGCCGGCAGGCAGTGCAGGAAGATGGCATCCTCTTTTGCCTTCGCCATCAGCTCAGCGTTGACCTGGTACGGCAGAAACGGAGTGCGTCGATCCAGGCCGTCGTTCTCCTGCCCCATGCTGACCCAGGTATCGGTGATGACAACGTCGGCACCGGCAATGGCCTCATCGACGTCCGCGGTCACGGCCACGGCCGCACCGGTCTGCTCCGCGACCTTCTTGGCGCGGTCGACGTAGACCTGCTCCGGCTGGAAGTTCTCCGGTGCACAGATGGTGACGTCCAGCCCTGCTGTGGCGAAGCCTACTAGGTAGGAGTTGGCCATGTTGTTGGCACCATCGCCGAAGTAGACAGCCTTCTTGCCACGCAGTCCCGCCTGGCCTTCTTCCGGGCACTTGTGCTCGATGATGGTCTGCAGGTCAGCGAGAATCTGGCACGGGTGGAACTCGTCGGAAAGCGCGTTGACAATCGGCACCGTCGCGGTCTCAGACATGGCCTCCAGCCCTGACTGTGCGTAGGTACGCCAGACGATTGCCGAGACAAAGCGGCTGAGCACAGCAGCAGTGTCCTGGTAGGTTTCGCCCTTGCCCATCTGCGAGTTTCCGGTTTCAACCACAATCGCGTTGCCGCCCAGAGCCGCAATGCCAGCGTCGAAGGAGAAACGGGTACGAGTCGACGTTTTGTCGAACAGCACCGCAACCGACTGTGGCCCCTCAAACGGCCGGCGGGAGTACGGCGCTGCCTTCAGCTCTGCAGCCAACTGCAGCACCTCAGCCTGCTCCTGTGGAGTCAGGTCATCATCGGCGAGAAAATGACGGAGCATCAGTTCCTAATTCCTTCCATTGTTGGCGACAGCCTCGGCGGCGTCGTTCAGGCAGTCATCAATCAACTCGACGGCGCGGTTGATTTCCTCATCACTGAGGTTCAGCGGCGGCACAATTCGCAGCACATTCGCCTGCGGCGCGTTCAGAATGACACCGCGCTCATAACCGGCGTTAACTGCTTCCTTCGCCAGGTTCTCGCACAGCACCAGCCCAAGCATGAAGCCGCGACCGCGCACGTGATCAACATGGTTTAACGACGCAAGCTTGCGAGCCAGGACCTTGCCCTTCTCGGTGACTCGATCGAGCAGCTTTTCTTCTTCCAGCGTCTCGATAACGGCCAGGCCGGCAGCGGCACAGACCGGGTTGCCACCAAAAGTGGTGCCGTGCGCACCAGGAGTGAACAGTTCCGCTGCGCGACCGTTGGCGATGACAGCACCCAACGGCAGGCCGCCGCCGAGGCCCTTCGCCAGGGTCATGATATCCGGGACGATGCCGTCGTGCTGGTGGGCAAACCACTGGCCGGTACGGCCAATGCCGGTCTGAACTTCGTCGACGATCATGAGGACGTCGAAGCGCTTGGTCAGCTCACGGACAGCAGCGAGGTATCCCTCTGGCGGTGCGACCACACCGGTCTCACCCTGAATTGGCTCCAGGATTACCGCGGCGACCCCCAGTGGATCAGACTCAATGGTCTTGGTGAGGAAGTCGATGTCACCGTAGGGCACGAACTCGACTCCACCGGGCATCGGCTCAAACGGCGTGCGCTTGTCCGGCTGACCGGTCATGGCAAGTGCGCCCATGGTGCGGCCGTGGAAACCGTGGTGGGTAGCGATAATGCGGTTGCGACCCGTCAAACGCGCCAGCTTGAATGCAGCCTCATTGGCCTCGGTACCGGAGTTGCAGAACATAACCCGGGTGGAATCCGTGTCCCAACCAGTGAGCTCAATGAGCTTCTCGCCCAGTGCCAGTGGCGGCTCAGAGGCGAAGATGTTGGACACGTGCCCCATCGTGGAAATCTGCTTGGACACGGCTTCCACAATCGCCGGATGCGCGTGACCCAACGCGTTGACTGCAATACCGGCGAGCAGGTCCAGGTATTCCTTGCCCTCGGAATCCGTGACAATAGCGCCCTTACCCTGCACAAGCTCAATGCGCGGCGTGCCGTAATTGTTCATCATCGTGTGTTGCCACTGCTGCTTGAAGTCGCTCATGTCGTCTTTCGACCTGCCTAACGTGTGTGTAGGTAAATTCTTGTCCGTCTTTTTCTGCCTTATCCTGGCTCTACCATTGTGCCGATACCGCCGGAAGTCATCAGCTCCAGCAGCACCGAGTGTGGCTGGCGGCCATCGATAACGTGAGCCGCAGGCACTCCCCGATCCACTGCGTTCAGGCAGGACTCCATCTTCGGAATCATGCCCGAGTCCAGCGTCGGAAGGATTTCTCGCAGGTGCGAAGTGGAAATCTTGGACACCAGCGAATCGCGGTTCGGCCAATCCGTGTAGAGACCCTCGACATTAGTCAGAATCACCAGACGGTTCGCGTTAATTGCCGATGCCAGTGCACCTGCTGCCGTGTCGGCGTTGATGTTGTAGACCTCTTTGCCGTCAGCGGACGGCGCAATCGTGGAGACCACCGGAATACGGCCGGCATCGATCAGGTCCAATAGCGTTTCCGAGTGCACCTCGGTGATATTGCCAACCAGCCCGATATCTGTCTCCTTGCCGCCGACGTTTACCGTGCGTCGAGCACCGGTGAACAAACCGCCGTCCTCACCAGAGGTACCTACCGCATACGGTCCGTAGGCGTTGATAAGGTTCACCAGTTCGCGGCCGACCTGCCCGAAGAGAACCATGCGGACAATTTCCATGACCTCCGGAGTCGTGACACGGAAACCGCCTCGGAACTCTCCCTCCAGCCCCAGGCGCTTGAGCATCGACGAAATCTGGGGGCCACCGCCATGGACAACCACCGGCTTCACACCCACGGTACGCAGGAAAACCATGTCCTGCGCGAAGGCCTTCTTCAGTTTCAGGTCGGTCATCGCGTTACCGCCGTACTTGACCACCACAATCTTGTCACGGTGGTGCTGCAGCCACGGCAGGGCTTCCGCCAGCACATGTGCCCGCTGTTCGAAGGACAGCCCTTCGGTCAACTGGTGAACCATTGCAGAGTCTCCTCAAAACCTTCTACGACGAATATGCCGAGTTGATGTGAACATAGTCGTGGGAAAGGTCCGTCGTACGAATCGTGGCCTCTTCCGGATTACCAGTACCGAGGTCAACGTCAACGGCGATGTCCTTGCCGGACAGATCCACTTCACGAGCATCAGGCGTGCCACCGGTATCGCGACAGACTACATGACCGTTGAAGGAAACCGTGATGTGCTCCGGATCCATATCCACCGGCGCGGTGCCGACAGCCGCCAACACACGACCCCAGTTCGGGTCCGAACCGAACATCGCACACTTGAAGAGGTTGTCGCGGCCGATAATGCGAGCAGCTACCAGGGCATCTTCAGCGCCACCGGTGCCACGCACGGTCACGGACACACGTTTGGTCACGCCTTCGGCGTCCGACTGCATCTGGCGTGCGATGGAATCACACACGCTGAGCACTGCCTGATCGAGCTCCTCCTGCGAGGGCTTCACACCAGAAGCACCGTTGGCCAAAATGATGACGGTGTCATTGGTGGATGTGGAGCCATCAATATCTAGGCGGTTAAACGTAACCTCGCTAGCCTTTGCGATAGCCTCGTGCGCCATTTCTGCGCTTACCGACGCATCCGTCGTAATCACACCGAGCATCGTGGCCATCGACGGGCTAATCATGCCAACACCCTTGCCCATAGCACCGACAGTGAATCCGTCACCATGCGCAACAGCCTGCTTTGCCACCAAGTCAGTGGTCAAGATGGCCTCTGCTGCAGCCGTACCTGCGGCGGCATCGCCGCCGAGTTTCTCAATCAGCTTCGGCACACCTGCCAGCACAATGTCCATCGGCAACCGGTCACCAATCAAGCCGGTGGAACAGGCGCCAATCTCGGTAACGTCGACGCCGAGCCCATCTGCGACCTTTTGGCAGACCTCAAGGGCGTCGGCAATACCCGGCTGACCATTGCAGGCGTTGGCATTGCCGGAGTTCAGCACCACAGCTGACAGCTTGCCGTCAGCGATGTGCTTCTTGGATACCGTCACCGGCGCAGCCTGGACACGGTTGGTGGTAAAGACAGCCGCCGCGGTCTTCTCAGGCCCCTGGTTTACGATGAGCGCCATGTCCGGGTTTCCGCTGACCTTGATGCCTGCAATGACACCGCTGGCCACGAACCCCTGAGGTGCACATACGCCGCCTTCGTCACCAGCGACGTTGACGAGACCTTCTTTTTCTTCCTTCATCATGGGGCAACTCCTACCAGTGGAAGTCCTGCAGTTTCATTCTGTCCAGTAACCAAATTCATGCACTGAACTGCGGCACCACCGGTGCCCTTTGTCAGATTGTCAATCGCCGAGGTCAGCACCAGGCGCTTGGCGCGTTCATCTACCTCGACCTGAATCTGAACCAAGTTAGAGCCAATTACCGACTGCGTCTGCGGCTGCAGCCCTTCGGCCAACACCTGCACAAACAGCTCATCCTTGTAGAACTCGAGGTAGGCTTCCCGTGCGGCTGCCTCCGTAACCCCGTCAACAAGCGGAGCGGTAATAGTGGTGAGAATGCCGCGCGACGTCGGGGCGAGTACGGGCGTGAAGCTGACGGTGAGATCCTCTGCGTACGGTTTGAGGTTCTGCAGGAACTCTGCGGTGTGGCGGTGCTTGCCCGCAGTGTTGTAGGCGCGGAGATTGCCCATAACCTCGGACCCGAGCAGGGGCACAGCCGCCTTCTTGCCCGCACCGGAGGTACCGGTGATGGAAACAACGGACAGGTCCGGCTTAACCAGGTTCTTTGCAACTGCCGGCAGCGCCGTAATTGTACCCCCAGTGGGGAAACAACCCGGCACAGCAATGCGCTTCGAAGCAGCCACTACTTCCCTGTTGCCCGGCAGCTCTGGAATACCGTAAGTCCAGGTACCGGCGTGCTCCGAGCCGTAGTAGTGCTCCCACTCAGCGGCATTCTGCAGGCGGAAATCCGCGCCGCAGTCAATAATCACCGTGTCATCCCCCAACTGCTCTGCAATCGCAGCCGAATGACCGTGGGGCAGACCGAGGAACACCACGTCATGTCCAGCGAGTGTGTCACCATTAGTCGGCTCAATACGGCGGTCAGCCAAAGGTGCCACATGAGGCATAATGTCGCCCACACGAGCACCCGCGTTGGATGCTCCCGTCAGTGCGCCGATGGTTAGTTCGCCGGAAAGATACGCCGGGTGCGACAACAGGAGGCGGAGGATCTCTCCTCCTGCGTAACCGGTCGCACCGGCAATGGCAACGGAAATACTCATGCCAAACATTCAACACTTTTATTCACTGCGTTGCAAGATATTCATAGAATTCGTTGTCAAAGTGCTGGAATTCTACCAATGTGACGTGAGTGAATTATGAATTATGCCGTCGTCGGTACATACGTTTCGTTTAACCAGCACGCCGGACTACTCGCCGCCGGACTACTCAACGCCGGACTATTCAACTACGACGCTTGGCTCCTGGCGCATCACACCATCTGCCCACTGCGCCACCGATGACGTCGTAGTGTAGAGATAGTAACCCGACTCCTCCGGTGCGACGCTGCCATCAAAAGCCACCGCACCCGAGAACACCGCGGCCAGCTGGCCGTCGATAAAGAGCGGTCCGCCCGAATCGCCCACCTGCAACGCCGCGGGCCGCTCCATGTGCGCCAACACTGAATCTTCCCGCACGCACTGTTGATACTTCACCGGACACATCGACGCGGTGACGGTCGCCATTGGCAGCGAGCCATCCGCAACATCGCCGAGCAGCGATCGCCCATAGACCGTGCCCGCCGTTTCTTGCTCCGAAAACGCTTGACGACGTTCCATTGCGGGATACTCCGGAAGAGCTGCGTCGTCCGCAAGGTGAACAAGCGCTATGTCACCGGTGGGCGAAATTTCCCAGCGATCAATCGGTACACGCCGGGCATCCGGGCCGAAACCGACCTCGACTTCCCCAACCTGCTGCGGGACATCACGCACGCAGTGAGCTGCGGTCATTACCCACTGCGGGGCGATTGCAGTTCCCGTGCAAAAGTTTCCGGTATGGGGACTGGTCCGGACCATGACCGACACCACGGAGTCCGCCGCCACACTAGGCGCAGCAGCCTCCCCGCCAACCAGCGCAGCCGCACTCGGCGCGCCGGTGAGCAATAGACCTGCTGTAACAGCAGCTGCGGCCACAGTCGCCGCAGGCTTCGCACTGCTCACAGCGCGTACTCCGACGCGCTGCTCTCGTGCCTCTGCGCTATTCAGCCTGTTGTCGCGGTGCCGCACGATGCCAATCATGGGTATCTCTCCCTGGGGCCTCCCCTTTTAGCCGCGCAGCTGAGCGCCGTGACGGGTAGTGGCCAGCTCAATGGCCGCCTCTCGAGCTGCGGAAGCTTCCTCTTCCTTCAGCGTACGGTCCGGTGCGCGGAAACGCAGGGAGTACGCCAGTGAGCGAACGCCTTCGCCCATCTGCTCGGAACGGTAAACATCGAAGACACGGATGGATTCGAGGAGCTCACCGGCACCTTCCACCAGAGTCTTCTCCACCTCTGCGGCAGAGACCTCATCGCTGACAACAAGCGCGACGTCCTGGTGGACAGCCGGGAACGGGCTGAGTACCGGCGCCGGCAGGTGCTCCGTCACTGGCAGTGCATCGAGATTGATCTCCATAGCGCAGGTCCGCTCCGGCAGACCAGCATCCTTGCACACCTTCGGGTGCAGCTCACCGGCGTGGCCGACGACGTGACCGTCGACAAGCAGCTCAGCGCAGCGGCCCGGGTGCCACGGCAGCACCTCAGCGTTACGGATCTCCAGCTCGACGTTGGCGGCGCGGGCAACAATGCGCGCGGCTTCGATGGCATCGGCAACGGTGTACGCGGCCTCATCACCCCACGGGCTATCCAGGCGGATACGCCCACAGGCGACAGTGGCGACGTGCAGTGGCTGCTCCGGCAGCGAGTCCAAAAGCTCAGCGCGCTCGGCCTCGCTCGGCAAGTCGGCAGTCGACGGCATCGGCGAGACACCGTTACCGCGTTCGATGGATACCTGCTCCACACCGTAGAGCGACAGGTCGACCTGGCCGCGAGCAACATTGCGCTTCAGCGACTCCAGCATGGACGGCAGCAGAGTCGTGCCCAGCTGAGCGTGGTCGGACTCCAACGGGTTGATGACCTTGACGGTGTTACGACGCGGGTCATCAGCGTCCAGGCCCCAGACGTCGAATACATCGTTGGCAATGAACGGTGTCGGCAGAATCTCCAGGTAGCCATTGTGAGCCAGCGCGTGACCGACGAAGCGACGGCGCAGCTGGCGCTCGGTCAGACCGCGGCCGGCCGGAGCGATTGGAAGGATAACCGGAATGTCTTCCAGACCCTCCAGTCGCAGGATTTCCTCAACCAGGTCAGCGGACATGGTCAGGTCCGAGCGCCAGGTTGGCGGAGTGACAGCCAGGCGGTCACCGTTGTCAACGACCTCGCAACCGACCTCGCGCAGGCGACCAATGACGGTTTCACGCGGGTAATCAACGCCCGCAACTTCGCTGGCGCGGTTGACGGCAAAGTCAATAGTCGGCATGGTGGCAACCTCGCCGAGCAGGGTGCGACCAGTGTCGATAGTGCCGCCGGCGATGTCAGCGAGCAGCTGGCAGGCCAAGTCCAGAGCCGGCTCGACAAGAGCGGTGTCCACGCCGCGCTCGAAACGTCGTGAAGCCTCGGAGCTCAGCTTGTGGCGGCGACCACTGCGGAAGACGTGCAGCGGCGACCAGTTGGCGGCCTCGAAGACCACATCGGTAGTGTCGTCGGCAATCTCAGAGGTAAGTCCGCCCATGATGCCGGCCAGCGACTGAATACCGTTGTCGTCGCAGATGACGACGTCCGCCGGGTCGAGCTTGCGGTCCACGTGGTCGAGAGTCGTCAGAGTCTCGCCGGCCTTAGCGTTGCGGATGTGCAGGCCACCAGCGATCTTGGAGCCATCGAAGGCGTGCATCGGCTGGCCGAGCAGCAGCATCACGTAGTTGGTGATGTCCGTGGCCACGTTGACCGGACGCTGACCAGCCAGCAGCAGGCGGCGGCGCATCCACCATGGGGTCTCGGCGTTCGGATTGATGCCGGTGACACGGCGCAGACCAAAGCGGCGGGTGTCGGTGTCCTCGTCGATGGTGACATCCAGGATCTCACCTTCGACCGGTAGCTCCTTGACCGTGGCTGGATCGGCGAAGTCGAGGTTGAATGCGGAGCAGATCTCGCGGCCAAGACCGCGGGCCGACAGCGCATAACCGCGGTCCGGAGTGATGTTGACCTCGAACTTCTCGTCATCGAGACCGATGAACTCCTTGGCGCACGAACCCAGCTCAGCCGGGGCCGACGGGAGCGTGAGAATACCGGCGGAGGAATCGGTCATGCCCAGCTCAGCCTCGGAGCAGAGCATGCCGTTGGAAACCTTGCCGTAGGTCTTCCGTGCGGAAATCTCGAAACCACCCGGCAGCACGCAGCCCGGCAGTGCGACGACGACAATCGAGCCCTCTTCGAAGTTGCGGGCACCACAGATAATCTCCTGCAGTTCGCCGGTGCCATTGGCATCGCCGACGTTGACCTGACAGAAGCGAATTGGCTTCTTGAAGCCCTCGAGCTCCTCAATGTGGTCGACACGACCGAAAACCAGCGGGCCCTCGATCTTCTCCAGCGGCTCGTGTCCCTCGGTTTCAAAACCAACGCGGACAAAGCCCTCATCCAGCTCGTCCGGGGTGACGGACCAGTCCGGGTTGATGGTGTTCTCTGGGCCGCGAACGATTTCAGTGACCCACGACTGTGGAATGAACATGTAAGTAAAACTCCTATCTGTAGGTCAGTGAATTAGCCGCGGATACCGAACGGCTGCGTGAAGCGAACATCGCCTTCGACCATGTCGCGCATGTCGGTCAGACCGTTGCGGAACTGCAGGGTGCGCTCCAGGCCCATGCCGAACGCGAAGCCCGAGTACACCTCCGGGTCAATACCGGAGGCCCGCAGCACGTTCGGGTTCACCATGCCGCAGCCGCCCCACTCGATCCAGCCAGCGCCACCTTTCTTATTCGGGAACCAGACGTCAACCTCAGCGGACGGCTCCGTGAACGGGAAGTAGTTAGTGCGCATGCGGGTTTTGGTCTCCGGACCGAACAGGGCCTTAGCCATGTGATCCAACGTTCCGCGCAGGTGGCCCATGGTCAGCCCCTTGTCCACAGCGAGCCCCTCGACCTGGTGGAAGACCGGGGTGTGGGTGGCATCGAGCTCATCGGTACGGAAGGTACGCCCCGGGCAGATAACGTAAATTGGCAGGTCACGCGACTGCAGAGTACGAACCTGAACCGGAGAGGTGTGCGTACGCAGCACCTGCTTGGATCCTTCCGGCGCAATGTGGAAAGTATCCTGCAGGGTACGAGCCGGGTGATCCGGCAGGAAGTTCAGCGCGTCAAAGTTGAAGTACTCGGCTTCGACCTCCGGGCCCTCGGCAACTTCCCAACCCATGCCCACGAAGATGTCACCGATCTGCTCGGACAGGATAGTAATTGGGTGCATACCACCACGCTGGCCTCGCGTGGTGTCCACCGACACGTCGATACGCTCCGCGACCAGACGGCGCGCGTTTTCCTCTTCCTCCAGCACTGCAAGACGCTCTGCATAGTGCTTCTCGACGGCTCCGCGAACAACATTCACGCGACGACCAGCATCCTTGCGCTCAGCCTTCGGAATGGAGCCCAACGCGCGGCGAGCCTGCGGAATGTAACCTTCATCCCCCAAGTGCTCACGACGGGCGGCAGAAAGCTCATCCAGGTTGCCGGCAGTGTCAAAGGCATCCGTGGCCTTCTGCGCAGCCGCCTGGAGGGCGTCCTCGGAAAGATCGATAGGATTTGGCGAATCGCTCACGTGTCAACCACTTCTATATAGGACTATCAGTTCTTGTGATGGAACAATCATAGTCGAGGATAACTGCACACGTGCACGCACCTCACCATCGAGGTTTCCTAGTTACCCCGAACTGTCTCCCACAGGCACATAGCCGCTGCGGTGGCGAGGTTCAACGACTCCGCCTCGCCCCTAATCGGGATGGCCACACTCGCCCCCGCCGAGGCCGTAATCTCCTCCGACAGGCCATGTGCTTCGTTGCCGAAAAGCCAGGCGACGGGACCGTCGGGAAGCGCATCAACACCGAGCGTGAGAGCGCCATCCATCGCCGTAGAGAGGGTGGTAAAGCCCGCTTCCCTGACTCTCTCCATAACGACATCGATATCGCGCTCGCGTGCGACCGGTGTATGGAAAACAGACCCCGCAGAGGAACGCACGGCCTTCGAGTTCAAAGGGTCAACCGAATCGCCAGCAAGGATCACCGCACCAGCACCGAGGGCATCAGTCATGCGCACAATCGTGCCAACATTGCCCGGGTCATTGCACTCCACCGGAATCACCAGACAACCGGCCTGCTTTCCAACCTCAATGGCCGCCTCCAGCGAGGTGGACACCGCGCCGGTGTCGCAGACGGCGAAAAGCCCGGTAGTGGTGACGGTTTCGCTTAATGAGCGGGCGGCGGAGTCGTCGATAAGCGAAACAGACTTGCGCTGCGTACCAGATTCGAGATACCCCGTGAGCAGCTCGCAGAACTGCTCGGCGGCGGGTGCCGTGACGAAGATTTCCACGACAGCCTCTGCGCGGATAGCCGCATCGACGGAATTGAAGCCCTCGACGAGGAAGCGCCCGGCCTTCTTCCGCTTGGCCGCACGGTGGAGCTGAATAGCCGCCGAGACGCGCGGAGTGCGAGGAGTAAACGGCTCGTCGTTGAAGTACAGCGCAGAGTTCATAGTGATTAATCCTAGTGATGCGGCTCGGGATTCATAACTGCCAGTGCGGATACGAAAAACCACCGTCGAGGCTATTCGTTAACCCAATCGACGGTGGTTTTTCAAAGATGTTGGCAAGACCGCACTGCCAGTCGCAGGTGCTTGCCGACGCTACGTACGAGTTACCTCGTAGCTGCTTTACTTAGCAGCAGGAGCGTTGACGTCCTCCGGCAGAGCGTCCTTAGCGACCTTGACCAGAGCAGCGAATGCCTGCGGGTCGTTGACAGCCAGCTCAGCCAGGTTCTTACGGTCAACCTCAACGCCAGCCAGGTTCAGGCCCTGGACGAAGCGGTTGTAGGTGATGTCGTTAGCGCGGGCAGCAGCGTTGATGCGCTGAATCCACAGACGACGGAACTGACCCTTACGGTGGCGGCGATCGCGGAACTCGTAAGTCTTGGAGTGGAGCATCTGCTCCTTGGCCTTGCGGTACAGACGAGAGCGCTGACCACGGTAGCCCTTTGCGGAATCGAGAACTTCGCGACGCTTCTTCTTAGCGTTAACAGACCGCTTCACACGTGCCACGGTGATACTTCCTTTTCGTTGTCTTTAAGAACTAGTGAAATTAAGAGGGCGATTGCCCTGGGACGAGACTTGAAAAATTAAGCCTTGCCCAGCAGACGCTTGACGCGCTTGACGTCCGACTTAGCAACGTCCGTAGTGCCCTTCAGGCGACGGGTACGAGTGGACGGCTTGCCCTCCAGGAGGTGGCGGCGGTTAGCCTGCTCGCGGCGCAGCTTGCCGGAACCGGTAACCTTGATGCGCTTTGCGGTGCCCTTGTGGGTCTTCTGCTTCATGTTAAAACTCTCCCCTACCGATCTTTGACGCTCGTGGCGCAAAAATCTCGTTTACAACCATTTCTGGTCAGGTCGGTTACTTCTTACCCTTATTCCGAACCGGCCCCAGGACCATAGTCATGTTGCGACCGTCCTGCTTCGGGCGAGACTCGACGGTGCCGTACTCTTCGACATCGGCGGCCAGACGCTCCAACAGGCGGAATCCCAGTTCTGGACGAGACTGTTCACGGCCACGGAACATAATCGTGACCTTGACCTTCGAACCCTTCTCCAAGAAACGAACAACGTTGTTCTTCTTGGTTTCGTAGTCGTGGTCATCAATCTTCGGACGGAACTTCTGCTCCTTGACCACAGTCTGCTGCTGGTTCTTTCGAGCCTCGCGTGCCTTCTGGGCTTGTTCGTACTTGAACTTGCCGTAGTCCATAATCTTGGCGACCGGCGGCTTTGCTCGCGGAGCAACCTCAACCAGGTCAAGGTCTGCTTCGTAAGCGAGCTTGAGTGCGTCACCGGTGCGGACAACGCCCACCTGCTCACCATTCGGTCCTACAAGGCGGACTTCCGGTACTCGAATATCCTCGTTAATACGAGCTTCAGCGCTGATGTGGCCTCCTAGGTTGAACCTGAACAATCTTCGTTTCAAACCGCGATAGCAAGCGGGAAAGGAAGAAAAGCCACGCGTCTACAGCGGATTACTACACACTGTATAAGGACGCCTTCCAATCGTGCGATGTGACATCACCGATTAGGGTGGACCCCGGCGCTACCGTAATTCTTTGGCGCACCTAGGGTGGGACTTAAATCCTCTTCGCTGCCGAATGCCACTAAATGCTCCCCGAAGGCAGCAAGAAGCATCACATTCTGGCGGTCGTAGACGAGATGTTAACACAAGCGTTCTCGCATACCAAAACCGACTCTTACGCCAGGTTATTCACCATCAGCTCCCCCGGCGCACTACCGAGCGTTAAAAAGTGCAATCAGAATTGTAATCAGATCGGTAGATTCTCTCCATAGTTTTTAGGCCAAACACGATTAAAGTCGTCACCATGAATACTGGCTCCAACGGCTTTGGCCCTAAAGCCGAGAACACCAACCCTAATCAGCATTCCGCCCGATACGGCAAGCCCCCGACCGGAGATTTCGTCCTGACCGGCGACTCCGTCTCAGAGCTTTCCCATGCTCTGGCAGATTTGGAGGCCAGCTCGCTTCGGCTGGCTCGGCTCACCCGTACTTGGCAGGTGCGCCTTTCCCAGGCGAGCGAGCAGGCGCCGGCTGTACCGCACGCACCTCAAACTACGGGAACGGAATCTGCGCCGGTACCTCAAGCGGTACCTAAACCGGCGCCTCCAGGGGTGCCTCAACACAATCCACAACCGCCGGCGTCTAGTCCACCGCTAGAGCAAGCACCTCCTCCTCGCTGGGAACCGCAGGCTGAACAGGTACCGACCGCACCGCAGTATCCCCAGCAGCCTCAACAGATGGAGGTGCCACCACCGTCAACACAAGCGGACTGGCGGAATCAACCGGCTCCCCTGCCACAGAGCGACGCAACTGCGCAGCCGATGTTCGGCTTCCCCTCTGCCCGCCAGTGGCGGCGGGATTCGAAGTCGCCGCAGTCTTCTCCCTCGCCGCAGTCTTCCCCAACCGGCTCCGCCCCGCCGCCGAAGCTGCCGGAGGCACCGCGCGAACCTCGCGAGCCCTGGTGGCGCAACGAGAAGGCAATCATCAAGATCATTGCGATCTTTGGTGGTCTCATCACCGCTGCCGGTATCGCGTTCTTCGTCGCGGTTGCAATCCAATCCGGCCTGATTGGACCGGCCGGGCGTGTGGTCCTGGCTTACTTGTTGGCCGCCGTGCTCGCAGTCGCGGCTGTGCGAGCGCACCGTCGTCAAGCACCGCCTGCTGGCGTAACGGCATTGATTGCGACATCGCTAGCCGCTGCGCACCTGACAACGATGTCGATGTCCTACCTCCTCGACTGGATTCCGGTGGCGGCGACGCTGGTCATCATGCTGCCTTTCGCCGCCGTCGGCCTATACGGCGCGCGATGGACAAAGTCGAGCGCAACCGCCGCGTGGGCCATCACAATCAACACCGGATTAATGCTGTGGGCGACGATCGGCCTCAACTTCCACGCCCGCCCGCTGAGCTCTTCGCTCGCGCAAATCACCCTTCAACTGATGGTTATCGCCGCTATCGTCTGCTTCTTGAACATCCCCTTCCGGAAGTACGTAGTCGCATTCCTGCTCGGCGCAAACGTTCTCATCGGCGTGATCACGACCAACAATGCACTGGTGATGCCTGCAATCGCCGCACTCACCATTGCCCTTTTCGTGTTTGCCCAGTTCGGCCCGCTGGCGTTGGCTCGCCAACTCACTCCCGAGCTTGACGACGAGCCTTCGGAGACCAGCACTTGGGAAGACGATCTGGTCACCATCACGTCAGTAGTTGCCTTCTCGACTCCGGTTGTAGCTGCAGTCCCAACGGTCAACGCCACACAGTCCACCTCCAGCCTCTGGTTGCTGTTCTACGGCGGATTCGTGCTGTTCATCGCAATTGCTGCGGTATTTCTTTGGAACCGTGCCATCTTCCGCTATCTCGCCCCAATGGCCTTGGCCACGGCAATTCTGCCCTGGCTTGCACTCGCGGTGGCGGGCCCAGAAGGGGACGCAGGAGCCGGTACTGGACCCCACACCTGGGGTCTCATCCCAATCTCCATCGGTGCCGCGCTCTTTGTCTGGGCGCTGGCCACAGCACCGAAGCACGGTGCGATTGGCGCACGACTACAAGCTCCTGAACCAACGCGGGATGCCGTTGCACCCTATACAAAGATTGCGGCACTGACCTGGCTGCTCGGCGCAACGGTAGTACACCTCTACATCCTGCCCGCAGCGTTGAATGCCGGTGCTGCGGCTGACTACTCGGCAACGTGGGCAGAAATGCTTTCGCTGTTGTTCCTGCTGTGCGCCGACGTCGGCCTGGCCGTGACGGCGGCGAGGTCGCAGCTACCGCCAGCTTTTGCACTGATTGGCCTGGCTGCGCTGGGTATGCCATTTATCGTGCTGCTCACAACTATTGGCGTGAGCTTCAACGCTGCACACATGTTGCTGAGTATTTTCTGGGCCACGATAGCTGGCATGCTGGTGCTATCGAAGAGGTTCCACCACATTCCGGCGCGACTTGCAGCGGGTTTGACGATTGCGGCGCTGTCTATCGTCAAGCTGATCTTCTACGACATGGCAACACTCGATGGCGTTATCCGTGCCTTGGCGTTCCTCGGCTGTGGCCTGATTCTACTGGCCATGGCGGTCTCCGGGGCGAAACAGAAAAATGCCGAGGAGCCGGCGACACCGGACCGTGACGGCACCGCCAGCGATTCTGACGCTGCCGGCGCTGCCGCTGCCGCAGATGCCGATGCTGCCGATGCCGACCCTGTTGCTGACAGACTGGAAGGCATCACCCGCACCGACGGTTCTGAAATCTCCGACGGAAACGACCCGACTACCTAAGCTACTTAAGCAGCGGCTTCAGGTACTGCCCGGTGTGGGAGCCGGAACAGTTCGCGACATCCTCCGGGGTGCCCTCTACAACCACGGTGCCACCGCCGGAGCCGCCCTCCGGCCCCATGTCGATGATCCAATCCGCAGACTTGATGACATCCAAGTTGTGCTCAATGACAATGACGGTGTTGCCCTTGTCCACCAGACCCTGCAACACCAGCATGAGCTTGCGGATGTCCTCAAAATGCAGACCCGTGGTCGGCTCATCCAAGATGTAAACGGTGCGGCCCTTAGAGCGCTTCTGCAGCTCACTGGCCAGCTTCACGCGCTGAGCCTCACCACCCGAGAGCGTGGTTGCCGCCTGCCCGAGACGGACATAGCCCAGGCCGACGTCGACAAGCGTATTGAGATAACGCGCAATCGACTGAATCGGCTCAAAGAACTCCGCTGCCTCGGAGATGGGCATGTCCAGCACCTCAGCGATGGTCTTGCCCTTGTAGCGAACCTCCAGCGTTTCGCGGTTGTAGCGCGCACCATGGCAAACCTCGCAAGGCACATAGACGTCCGGCAGGAAGTTCATCTCGATCTTGATGGTGCCGTCGCCCTTACACGCCTCACAGCGACCGCCCTTGACGTTGAAGCTGAAACGCCCCGGCTTATAACCGCGAACCTTTGCCTCTTGCGTCTCTGCGAAGAGGTTCCGGATCTTGTCGAACACACCGGTGTACGTCGCTGGGTTGGAACGTGGAGTGCGACCAATCGGCGACTGGTCAACCTGCACCAGCTTGTCCAGGTGATCCAGCCCCTCCACGCGGCTGTGTCGACCCGGCACCTGACGAGCACCGTTGAGCTCGTTGCTCATCACCTTGGCCAGAATTTCGTTGACCAAGGTCGACTTGCCTGATCCGGAAACACCCGTGACACAGGTCAGCACACCGAGAGGGAACTTCACGTCGATCTTCTTCAGGTTGTTTTCGCGAGCCCCCTTGACCGTCACCATGCGCGACTTATCAATCGCACGCCGGTTCTCCGGCACTGCCAATACCCGACGACCCGAGAGATACGCACCTGTCAGTGATTCCTCGCAGTCAACAATGCCCGACGGGTCACCCTGGTAGACGATCTGGCCGCCGTATTCACCGGCCTTTGGCCCAATGTCGACCAGCCAATCGGCCTCGCGAATCGTGTCCTCATCATGCTCGACCACAATCAGGGTATTGCCCAGGTCGCGCAGATTTTTCAGAGTCTTGATCAGACGGTTGTTATCGCGCTGGTGAAGACCAATCGACGGCTCATCCAAGACATAGAGCACGCCGGCGAGCCCCGAGCCAATCTGGGTGGCCAGACGAATTCGCTGCGCTTCGCCACCGGACAGCGTGCCCGCCGAACGCGACAGGGACAGATAGTCCAGCCCCACATCCAGCAGGAACTTCAGACGAGCCTGCACCTCACGCAGAACGCGACCGGCAATCATTTCCTCGCGCTTGCCCAAAGTCAGCGAATTCAGGAATGCCGAGCCATCGTGGACCGACAGCTCTGTGAGCTCGGCAATATTCTTCTGCCCGAACTCCGCCGAATCCAGCGTCACCGAAAGAATTTCCGGACGCAGACGAGTACCGCTACATGCCGGGCACGGCACTTCACGCATGTACCCCTGGAAGCGATCCTTCTGAGAGTCACTCTCTGCCTGCGACAGCTTGCGGTGCAGGTACGGCATCACGCCTTCAAACGGCGCGGTGTACTGGCGAGTACGGCCGTACCTATTGCGGTAACGCACCGTGACCTTGTGGCTGGAACCATGCAGCAGGGCCTTACGCTGCGGCGCTGTGAGATCCTCGAAAGGCGTGGTCGGGTCGAAGCTCATCTCGGTGGCGAGCCCCTCGACCAGCTTTTCAAAGTACTTCTTGTTCAGCGTTTGCCGCCACGGCGCAATCGCCTCAATCGTCGGCAGCGACGGATCTGGAATGACCAGGTCTGTGTCCACCTCCAGCTTGGTGCCGATGCCGTCGCACTCCGGGCAGGCACCATACGGCGAGTTAAAGGAAAACGACCGTGGTTCCAGCTCATCTATAGCGATGCGGTGCCCATTCGGGCAGGCCATTTTCTCCGAGAAACGCTGGGTACGACGCGGGTCGTCCGCCTCTAGCCCGACAGCGTCGATGACCACGACGCCGTCGGCAAGCAGAAGCGCCGTTTCGACAGAATCGGTGAGCCTGCGCTGCTGCGACTCCTTCACCTGGAGACGGTCAATAACCACGTCAATGTCATGCTTGACCTGCTTCTTCAGCTTCGGCGGATCCGTCAGGCGATGCATTTCGCCGTCGACGATGACACGCGCGTAGCCCTCGGATGCGAGGCGTTCAAACAGGTCGACGAACTCGCCCTTGCGCGTACGCACGACGGGTGCGAGGATCTGGAATTTGGTGCCCTCCGGCATCTCCATGACCTGATCGACAATCTGCTGTGGAGTCTGTGAGGAGATTACTTCCCCACAGGTCGGACAGTGCGGAGTACCGGTGCGCGCGTAGAGCAGACGCAGGTAGTCATACACTTCAGTGATGGTTCCGACGGTCGAGCGCGGGTTGCGGTTCGTCGACTTCTGGTCGATCGACACCGCCGGCGAGAGCCCCTCAATCATCTCTACATCGGGTTTTTCCATCTGCCCCAGGAACATGCGCGCATAGGAGCTCAGCGACTCCACGTAACGGCGCTGGCCCTCGGCGAAGATTGTGTCAAATGCCAGTGACGATTTACCCGACCCCGACAGACCGGTGAAAACCACCATCTTGTCTCTGGGCAAATCGATGTCAACACCCTGCAGGTTATGCTCGCGGGCGCCTCTGACCACTAGACGTTCAGCCACAGTGGGAAACCTCAATTCGTCGACGATTCACTGCCGACCAGTCTACAGTCCATAACCATTTTTTCGCACATGTGTTCAGAGACTCGCAGTTAAGTCGCGTTCCTAGCGCACCGACAGACACCTCATTACCCTGGGGCGCATGAACGACGTCATTACAATCAGCCCCTACTCCAACTCGCCGAGCACGCGCGGCGTTGAGCGCATTGACTACGGCAATGTCACTATTTATAAGACCTCCGTCGGACCGATGGAAAACAACGTCTACCTTTTGGTCGACTCCCGCGAGCCCGACAATTCCCTACTTATCGATGCCGCCACCGACGCCGACCACTTAATCCGCCTGGTTGAGCACGTCGGCGCGCAGGTCCGCACGATTGTCACCACGCACTCCCACGGCGATCACGTCCAGGCGCTCGGCGAGCTCCTGCAGGCATTCCCGGCCCGCCACATCACGTCAAGCCTCGACGGGGCAGACATTCCCGAACCCGCCGACCAGCAACTCGACGGCGGCGAAACCATTACTTTCGGCCAGGGCATCACGCTTCCCACGTTCATCCTGCGCGGGCACACCAAAGGCGGCCTCTGCCTCGACCTGTCCGCCAAGGAAGTCGGCGCGCTTTCCGACGACACCCCGTCACACCACCTCTTCGTCGGTGACAGCATCTTCCCAGGCGGTGTCGGCAAAACGTACTCGCCCGAGGATTTTTCGCAGCTTATCTACGATGTCGAGAGCCGTGTCTTCCACGTCTACCCCGCCGACTCGGTGATTCACCCCGGTCACGGTAAGGACACCACAGTTGGCGTCGAGAGCCCCGAGGTGGATAACTGGCGCGAGCGTGGTTGGTAGCACTGGATGAGCGTGGTTCGTAGCGCTGGATGAGCGTGGTTCGTAGCGCTGGATGAGCGTGGTTCGTAGCGCTGGATGCAGTCGCAGCGTCTGAAAAACTCGCCATTCCCACGACATAAATAGGCCAGGCTGCGTAGGATTAATAGTGAATTACAGCGACCAGATGGCCAAAAACACGGTTTCACCTGGACGACAAAGGAGATGGAATTTAGATGATTCGCAAGTTTGCCCGACCAATGCTGGCCTCGGTTTTCGTTGCCGACGGTGTCGACACGCTGATGAACCAGAAGGATCATGAAGAGGGCGCACGCGACCTGATTGCCCGCGTCCGCTCCGTAACCCCGAACCAGTACAACAAGTACGTGCCAAATAGCGAGAAGCTGGTTGTCCAGGCCGTCGCTGGCACCAAGGTCGCCGCAGGTTCCCTCTACGCTCTGGGTAAGGCCCCACGCCTGTCCGCCACGGCTCTGGTCGCTGCACAAATTCCGACGATGCTGGCTCGCCACGCATTCTGGGAGACCCAGGATTCGAAGGAGAAGGCGGCTCGCCGCACTGGATTCCTGACCGACATCGGTCTGCTGGGCGGACTCTTCCTGGCTACTGCTGACACCGACGGCAAGCCGGGTGTTGCTTGGCGCGCTGAGAAGGCTGGCAAGCAGCTGAACAAGAAGGTTCAGGCTGCGCTGCCGACCAAGTCTGAAACCGAGCAGCGCACTGAGGAAATCAGCGCAGCCTTCGCTTCCGCCGGCGAGAACGTCCGCGAAAAGGCCGGCCTGCTCCGCGACCGTGCTTCTGAGGCCACCGATGGGGCTCGTGAATACGTCGAGGACAACAAGGACGGCTGGCGCGAGCAGCTCACCGGCGCCTTCGACACCGCTAAGAGCTACGTCGAGGACAACAAGGACGACTGGATTGCCAAGGCTGGCGAGCTCGCTGAGGACGCTCGCGACTACGCCGAGGACCTGAGCAAGGATCTCAAGAAGGACACTCGCAAGCAGCGCAAGGAACTGCGCAAGCGCGCAGCCAAGGCTTCCAAGGAGGCCAAGAAGTCTGCAAAGAAGGCGCAGAAGCGCCTGCAGTAAGTTTGCTGCCGCAGTTAAAGCGGTATACTTAAACGCTCCCCACGCCACTACGCGTGCGGGGGCGTTTTCATATTTCTATATTCATTCAGCACATCAATTACCACTAGTTTTAACGAACTGTTGAGGAGACCAGGTTGGCGTCGCGCGCATCCGAGCCCGGGCAGGACCAGACAGGCCGCATTGGCCGCACTGGCCAGGCAGGTCTGCCGGACCAGGCAAGTTCAGCACCACAGCGAGAAGAAGAGAGTACCCTCGCTGCAGAACAGGCCTACGTCGATCGTGCGTTCAGCTTCCTCGACCGAGCACGCAAGCGCGACCAAGAGTACCTGCGCCAGGTCATGCTCATCGACGACCCAGACCCGCAAGCCCGCGTTGAACGCGAGGTGGAATACCACCGACTACAGGCTAATCTGGACCGCTACCGCTCAGCCGAGATTGGCCTGGTCTTTGGTCGAATCGATATCGATGACACAGACCCCGACAATCCTTTGGCAGAGGAAGGGCCGGGGGCGACCGTCGATAAGCGATACATCGGGCGAATCGGCCTGTCCGATGAAAACGACGACTACCGCACGGTCATCATGGACTGGCGTGCCGATGGTGCGCGCCCGTTTTACCTGGCCACGACCGCGCATCCCGAGGGAGTCAGCCTGCGTCGCCACCTGCGCACGCACGGGCGGAAGGTCCGCAGCATTGACGACGAATGGCTCTCCGGCGAGGAAGCCGACACCGCACACGAGACCGAAGTCGAGGCTGGTGTCGGTGGCGAATCGGTGCTGCGCGAGGTCATGAATCAAGCGCGCACCGGCCATATGCGCGGCATTGTCGAGACCATTCAGCGCGAGCAGGACCTCATCATCCGCGACACCACCCGCGGCACCCTGGTCGTCCAGGGCGGTCCCGGCACGGGCAAGACGGCGGTGGCGCTGCATCGCGTCGCGTGGCTTCTCTACACCTACCGCGATCAGCTGGCGAAAACCGGTGTCCTCATCATCGGCCCGAACACAACCTTCCTCGACTACATCTCGCGCGTGCTGCCGAGCCTCGGCGAAACAGGCGTGGTGCTGACCACCATCGCCGATCTCTACCCCGGCGTGCGCGCTTCCGAGGCGCTTATCGACGGACACAACCCCGAACCCCTGGTTGCGCAGGAAGTTAAGGGCTCGATTGAGATGCTCACTATCCTGCGCGAAGCCGTGCGAGCCTACCAGGAACTCCCCGCGGCGCCGCTTGGAGTCCGTAACGACAACATCACCCTGACCATCACGCCAGAGATGGTGAAAGCCGCGCGAACGCGTGCGCGGCGGACTCGTAAACCACACAATCTGGCACGTCCAATCTTCCGGGATCACGTGGTGGAACTCCTGGCCGCACAGATGGCCGAGGTTATTGGCGCCGACCCGCTGGGCGGCGAGAACCTGCTGTCCGTGACCGACGTTGCCGACCTGCGCGACGAAATTGACGAATCCGGAGCAGTCGCTGACATCCTCGACGAACTGTGGCCCGCCCTCACGCCCGAGCAGGTGCTGTCGGAACTGCTGAGTTCCCGCGAGGCCATCGACTACGCCGCCAGCGATTACGACGAGCTGACGCGCGAGGCTCTCTACCGGCCGGAAGGCACCGACTGGATGCCTTCCGACGCCCCGCTTCTCGACGAGCTGGCGGAGCTCCTCGGCCCGATTGGTGAAGCGGAGGCCGATGACGAGAATTGGCAGGCCCGCGTCGAGGAGGCGCAGGGCGCGTTGGATACCCTGTCCAGCTCTGCGTCCCAGGATCTTGACGACGGCTTCGAGGCCGAGATCTTGTCAGCGTATGACGTCATCGATGCCGAGGCACTGGCCGAACGCCACCGTGAGCGCGACCTGCGATCCACCGCCGAGCGGGCGGCGGCGGATCGCCTGTGGGCCTACGGCCATGTCATCGTCGACGAGGCTCAGGAACTCTCCGCGATGGCCTGGCGCATGCTGCGCCGCCGCAGCCCCAATGGTTGGATGACCCTCGTCGGCGACGTGGCCCAGACGGGCTCACCCGCAGGTGCCGCGACCTGGGACGATGTGCTGGAACCGATCATCGGCTCGAGGTGGCATCTCCACGAGCTGACCGTCAACTACCGCACCCCAGCTGAGGTGATGGAGGTTGCCGCCAGCGTCCTGGCCGAGATTGACCCGGAGTTGGAGGCGCCGCAGTCGATTCGCGCCACCGGACGCACGCCTGTTCTCGCGCACACCGTAACGGAGGCTCTGGCACACGTGGAGCAGATGGCGCAGCCGGATCGCCTCGTCGCTGTGATTGCGCCCGCCGAGCTCCTCGACGATACTCGCGCGGAGGTGCGGGAGTTTCTCGGTGGTGGAGCTGGTGGCAGCAAGCTCACCAACTGCGCGGTCTACGACATTACGACCTCAAAAGGTCTGGAATTCGACGAGGTCATCGTCGTCGCACCCGACCAGATTGTGGCGCAATCTCCGCAGGGGCTACAGGACCTGTATGTTGCACTGACTCGTGCGACCCAGGGACTCGTGGTCGTCGATAAGCAGCGCCCTGAGCATCTACCCGAGCTGGATTGGGCCTAGGCCATCAAGTTACGGTTAACTCCAGTTATGGGGGATGACCACCGGGCGAGGTAGAACTTAATCGCCCTGTATATTTCAGTAATCAGGAGTGGCGTCCGGCACCAGACCATTCGATTACAGCTAATAGAAACACCGCAAGAATCTCCAGGTGTTCTTGTATCGTGGGCGTGCGCCACAAATGCAGAAACATCTGCGACTGGCATATTCACGTCGTTTACCAGCAGCCCGCTACCTCCATCGGTGCACCACCCGATGCCGTAGCTAGCCAGCATGGTTGCCACATCGGCTATCGCCATCTAAAAAGAACTGGCAACCAACATCGAAGCACTGAAGTCCCAACGCAATGCTATCGCTTACCAGGACGATAATTTAGTGGAAGATTTCCCCGTCTCCACGATCTTGGATTTGCGTCAAGACCGCAGCACGAGAGTCCTGCTATCTATCGGTGAAGGATCTAGCTTTCCCAGTAATCAATTGGCTTCCTATGGAGGAACTGCCCCGTTTGAGCACTCAGACCTGGATATTTGCTGACCTAGTTGTGCGCTAGTATTGCTCTCGTCGTAGCGGAAAAGAATGGCATCCAGTGTCAGCAATAATTCGAACACGAATCAGCTCCTGAGCATTCTCGGAAGCTTTTTGAAGTTCGAGCGGGCAATCAATCATCCGCGAACCCTGAACAGAAAGAATCGCTGCCGTGATAACAAGGAATTCACAAAGGAATAAAGCTCGTGCTCACCGCGCCGCTGATTACTAGAGCTTACGGGGGGCACAACTGCAATGCCTGTGAGTGGATTACGTAACACTTCAGAGTTTACCGCTCAAAACTCGTCGCGCCTTAAGAACTGATTCCTCCTAATTTGTTTTGGCTGAAACACTACTAAGTGAAGCGCTTGATAGCATTAACCTTATGACACCTAAACCCCATGCTGCGTTGGCTGCTTCTCTCCTTGCGCTAGCCTTTTTGGCAGGCTGTTCTCCTTTCGATAAATTCGAGTACGACTCAACTGACCCGAATCTTCCAACCCAGCCTGAGGACTGGAATGAGAGCCAGCAATCGTATGCTCCGGAAGTAACTGGACTTTCGTGCAGGACAAATATCATCACCGGTGTTCAACACGATTTCAGCAACAACACCATTGTCTCGACCAAGGAGTTCGATATGGCTCTCATCGGCGCTGAACTCCTGGATTCTGGCCAGGATGGCGATGAGTTCGAATTCCATATGGCCCCCAATGATTCGCATGGTGTGGATTCCTTCGATCCTCATGCTGTGATGACCGTCGAGACTCAAAACGGAGTTGTATTGGACTATGAGCATGAGGATTCGGGCGACGATGAACAGGACGTAAAAGTTACGCTCTCTAAAGGAGGAACGAAGGAAGACGTAACCGACTCGATTCCTTACCGTATTGGTGGCTCTCGCGGGCTATTGTCGTTGCCCCTTCCGAAGGGGATTATCACCGAGAGTGATTCCCTGAAATCAGTCGAGCTGACTATCAACGACCAGCTCCTGGCTCGCTGTGAGCCAGCCGAGGGAAAAACGGTTTACCCGGTCGCGAGAGAGGAGAAGGAAGCAAGTCCAGCTGCTCCCACCTCAACGGGGAATCCGAAGCAGGACAAGTATCTGAAGACCATGACTAATGCTGGTATCGAAGTACGCAGCGGAAGCACAGACACGTACGACGTTGATGTCAAGATGTGCGAGGCAATGCGCAGCGGAGAGAAAACGGCTTGGGATTTAGCCGATCTTGAAAGACTTTCGACTCCAGATGATGAAAACGCTCGACGTGTTCAGCTGATGGTTCCAATTCTTTGCCCGGATCAGCAACACCTCGTCGATGAAGCTTTGTCGGGTGACGCAAAACAAACAGATTTAATTGACGGAAACTACATCGTTAAGCAGCAGCCTGAAAAGGGAATCCGTGTCGTTCAGCCGGGTCTATGGGAAACAAAGGGAGCGACTGTTTCTGATTGCTACTACGAGCGTAACGATGGAGCCGGCAACATCATCGACAACAATTTCGTCAACTTTGGTCAAACGATTACCGTTGAGATACTACCGTCCGACGGGGCTTTCATTAGTAAGTCGTGTGGCGGCTGGCAGCGAGTGAATTAGCCCGGCGCGGGGCATGCTGAGACGCCGTAGTTGGCGCGGCACCGACCAAATATGTGGCGTGTTCCTGCGTACAGAAATCCCCTCACGTGCGAGGCGACAGGTCAGCTCCGCGCATGGATAGTAATCGACAGGTTTTCACGACAAACATCGGTGCCGCGTGTTTCCATTTCGCGCTCATCTTCTTGCCCAAGTGAGTCTCAACGTAATCCCCTGGGCTCCCGACCTTCGCCCACTCTGCTTTCCCCCCTATGAAGTATCTGCCCGAGCTGGACTGGGCCTAACC